>ERZ780067.524-NODE-524-length-13297-cov-5.04456_pt1 | contig 13297 bp, 10 predicted proteins | sample MGYA00511841_ERZ780067 | MGnify/ENA primary metagenome ERZ780067 (study PRJEB29588, sample SAMEA2143295) | human gut metagenome | biome: human gut; feature: human-associated habitat; material: faeces | place: Denmark | collected 2008/2010 ... | reverse complement strand
CCCTTGCTCGCCCGCTCGTGGCTGCCGCGCCGCGAGAAGAGGCGGGGCAGCGATACCACCGGGGCGGTGATGAACTCGCCGGTACACCGGTTCGTGCGCAAGACCATTTCACTACTGATCGGGTACAAGCGGGTTACGATTGCCGTAGCCGTGGCGCTGCTGGTCGTTTGTCTGGTGGGTATGAGGCAGGTGAAGAACCTCTTCTTCCCCGACTTTGACTACAAACAGTTTGTGGTCGAGTGCTTTTTCCCTGCGGAAGCCAATGCCGATACGGTGTGTGCCCGCCTGTTGGAGATGAGCGACCGGGTGTCGCAGAATCCGCAGATCGAGCGGGTGGCCGTCAGCCAGGGCAGTGCTCCGGCCCACTACTGTCTGGTACGCCCCATGACCTCGGGCGGTGACTGCTACGGCGAGCTGATTGTCGATTGCAAGGATTACCGCACGGTGGTCGAGCAGATACCCGTGGTGCGGGAGCAGTTGCGTCGCGAGTATCCCGAAGCCTATATCCGCATCCGCAAATACAACTTTTCGATTTCTACCTCGCATACCGTCGAGGTGGAGTTCTCGGGTCCCGACCCGGCCGTATTGCGCCGGTTGAGTGCCCAGGCCGAGGAGATTATGCGCCGTTCGCCCTATGTCGATGCCTATTCGGTGCAGAACAACTGGAAGCCGCGGGGAAAGGTGCTGGTGGCCGAGTATGACCAGCAGGACGCCTTGCGTTCGGGTGTCGGGCGCGGCGATGTGGCCAATGCCCTGCTGGCTGCTACCGACGGCATGCCGGTGGGTGTGCTCAACGACCAGGACCGTATGGTGATGCTCAACCTCCAGGTGCGCAACGACGACGGCACGACCATCCGCAATCTTGCGGATATACCGGTGTGGAGCATGCTCAACTTCCACCTCTCGAACGAGGCGTTGCAGAGTGCCTTGTCGGGCGGGCAGAGCATGAGCGACCTGCAGGACCAACTTTTCAAGGCCACTCCGTTGAGCAATGTGGCCCACCATATCCGGCTCGACTGGGACGAGGATGTGGTGCTGCGCCAGAACGGCCGGCGGGTTATCGAGGCCGAGTGCGACCCCAACCCCTATTGCGACGAGGCGACGCCAGCCAAGGTGGTGGAGTCGATCAAGGACGAAATCGAGGCTATCGGCCTGCCCGAAGGGTATCGCATGCGCTGGGTAGGCGAGGGTGAGTTGCAGGGTGAGGCCATAGGCAATCTGATGAAGTTCGTGCCGCTTACGATATTTATCATTCTGGCCATCCTGCTGCTCCTCTTCAACAGTTGGCGCAAGGTGATACTGATTCTCCTCTGCATCCCCTTTATCTTCTGCGGCATTACACCGGTGCTGTTGGTGAGCGGTCAGCCCTTCACCTTCATGGCCATCATCGGCATGATGGGCCTGATAGGCATGATGGTGAAGAATGCCATCGTGCTGGTCGACGAAATCAACCGGTTGCAGACCGAGGAGAAACAGTCGCCCTATACGGCGGTAGTCGAGGCCACGGTGTCGCGTGTGCGTCCGGTGCTGATGGCATCGCTCACGACCATTGTGGGTATGATTCCGCTCGTGACCGACCCCATGTACAGTTCGATGGCCATTACCATCATGGGCGGCCTCACCGTGGGGACCATCATCACGCTCGTGTTGTTGCCGCTCTTCTATGCGGCGATGTTCCATATCAAGAAACCAGTTAACGCATAAAACCAAAAAGACGATGAATCTGAAAACGATATATACGATAGTTTGCGCCGTGGGGCTGGCCGGTACCGGTAGCGCAATGGCCCAGCCAGTGCCGCGAGATGGCGCTGGCTCACAGCGAGGAGCTCGAGCAGGCCGATATCCGGTTGCGTCAGGCCGAACTCGACAACCGAATAGCCACGACGGCCTATCTGCCCAAACTTGAGGGGTCGGCCACGGGGGCCTATGTATTCCCCGACATCGACATGATGGGCATGGACCTGCGCATGCGGGGCATGTATATGGCCGGCATTACGCTGACCCAACCCATCTATACCGGCGGGAAAATCACGGCAGGCAAACGTATGGCCCGCATTGGCGAGGCGGTGGCCGGCGAGCAGTTGCGCATGGCCCGCATGGATATTCTGGTCGATGCCGATAATGCCTATTGGACCTATCTGGCGGTCGGGCGAAAGGTGTATATGCTCGAGAGCTATTGCGAGCAGATGGACACGTTGTTCAGCCAGATGAGCGGTTCGCTCTCGGCGGGCATGATTATCGAGAACGACCTGCTGCGCATCCAGGCCAAGCAGAGCGAGATCCACTACCAGTTGCAAAAGGCCCGCAACGGGGCCGACCTGTGCCGGTTGTCGCTGTGCCGGCTGATTGGGGTCGACGACACCACGGCCATCGTGCCTACCGATACGGCGTGGGTTGCTACCGAACCCGGTCTGCTCACGGCCGAAATCGACAACCGTCCCGAACTCTCCCTGCTCAAGCAGCAGGTCGAGATAGGCAAGTTGCAAATCAAGAATGCCCGGGCCGAGATGCTCCCCACCGTGGGGTTGTCGGCCGGGTATACCTACTATGGCAACATCAAGCTCAACAGCCTGGTCGATGTGGGTAACGGCACGATGATGCCCTATTCGGAGGAGTTCCGCGACGGTATAGGCATGGTGATGCTGGCCGTAAAGGTGCCCCTGTTCCATTGGGGCGAGGTGCACAAAAAGGTGCGTAAGGCCCGCTACGAGTTGCGCAGTGCCGAGTTGGACCTGCAGAAAAACAGACGGTTGCTCAATCTCGAGGTGCAGCAGGCCATGCGCAATGTGCAGGATGGTTATCGCCTGATAGGCACGGCGCAGATTGGGTTGCAGCAGGCCGTCGAGAATTTGCGGGTGATGCGCAACCGCTATGCCGCGTCGATGGCCACGCTCACCGATTTGCTCGATGCTCAGTCGCAGTGGCAACAGGCCGAGAGCAACCTAATTGAGGCTCAGACCCAATACAAGATTTACGAGACAGCCTATCTGCGGGCTACGGGAAGGCTCGAGTAGAGAGACTCTTTTATTCTTCTTTCATAGGAAAGCGCCCTGTCGCAACCCGTTGAGGGCAGGCGACAGGGCGCTTGTTGTAAACTGCCGGTTGCGCCCTGCACGGTGGGGGCCCGCTTTTACGGGGTGTGCAGGGGTGTCGGCCAGCTGTATGGGTCTGTTATTTCTTCAGACTGTCGAGTACGGCTTTCGTGTCGGAGGCAATCATATACTCCTCGTCGGTGGGGATAACGACTACCTTCACCTTCGAAGCCGGGGTGCTGATGAGGCATTCGGTGCCCCGAATCGTTTTGTTCAGTTCGGCATCGATTTCCACACCCATGAAGGCGAGCGGTTTGCACACGGCTTCGCGGGTCTGGGTCTGGTTTTCGCCTACACCGCCGGTGAATACGATGATGTCGACGCCACCCAGAGCGGCAGCATAGGCACCGATGTATTTGGTGATGCGGTATTCATACATCTGCAGGGCCAGGATGGCGTGCTCGTTACCGGCGGCTACACCGGCTTCGATGTCGCGCATGTCGGACGAGATACCCGAGATACCGGCCACACCGCCCTTCTTGTTCACGAGGTTGGCGATACCGGCCGAGTCGAGGTGCTCTTTATCCATAAGGTAGGTGAGTACACCGGCGTCGACATCGCCCGAGCGAGTACCCATCATCAGTCCCTCGACGGGGGTCATACCCATGGAGGTATCGACCGACTTGCCGTCCTTGATAGCCGTGATGGAAGCTCCGTTACCGATGTGGCAGGTGATGATGCGTTGTTGTTCGTAGGGCACGCCCAGAAATTCGCAAGCCCGGCGCGACACGTAGCGGTGGCTGGTGCCGTGGAATCCGTAGCGGCGCACACCGTACTTGGTGTAAAGGTCGTAAGGCAGGGCATACATGTAGGCGTGAGCCGGCATGGTCTGGTGGAAAGCCGTGTCGAATACGCCTACCTGGGGAACCGAAGGCATCAGTTGCGAGATGGCCTCGATGCCGGCCATGTTTACCGGGTTGTGCAGGGGTGCTATGTCGTAGCACTCCTTTATCTTCTCAATCACTTCGTCGGTGATGAGGACGCTGGCGTTGAATTTTTCGCCGCCGTGAACCACGCGGTGACCTACGGCATCGATTTCGTCGAACGATTTGATGCAGCCGTACTCTTTGCTGGTAAGTACGTTGAGTATGTTTTGTATGGCCGAGTGGTGCTCGGGCATGGGGCTCTTGAGAATCACCTTCTCGCCGCTGGGCAAGGTGAGTTTCAGGAACGAGTCTTCCAGGCCGATTTTCTCGGCACCGCCTTGAGCCAATACGGTTTTGGTATCGATGTCGAACAGTTTGTATTTAACCGACGAACTGCCGCAATTTAATACTAAGATCTTCATAAGGTATGTGTATTAAGGTTATTTTTTCAAGCTGATGGCCTGGTTGCAGGTGATGGTAATCATCTTGTACACGTCGTCGACCGAGCAGCCGCGCGAGAGGTCGTTGACCGGAGCGGCAATGCCTTGGAGGATAGGACCCACGGCTTCGGCGTGAGCCAGCCGTTGAACCAGTTTGTAGGCGATGTTCCCTACCTCGAGCGAGGGGAATACCAGCACATTGGCATGGCCGGCTATATCGCTTCCGGGAGCTTTGCTGGCTCCTACGGCGGGAACGATGGCGGCATCGGTTTGCAGTTCGCCGTCGATCTTCAGCGTAGGTTCCATTTCGCGGGCCAGGCGGGTAGCCTCGACTACCTTGTCGACCATCTCGTGGCTGGCGCTGCCTTTGGTCGAGAAGCTGAGCATGGCGATGCGGGGGTCGATACCGGCGATGTCGCGGGCCGTTTTGGCGGTCGATACGGCAATCTGAGCCAGCTCTTCGGCCGTGGGGTTGGGTACTACGGCACAATCGGCAAATACCATCAGTCCCTCTTCGCCGTACGAGGTGTCGGGGATGAACATCAGGAAGGCACCCGATACCACTTTCACGCCGGGTACGGTCTTGATAATCTGGAAAGCCGAACGCAGCACGTTGCCGGTGGTATTGCGGGCTCCGGCCACTTCGCCGTCGGCATCGCCGTTCTTAATCATGAGGCAACCCAGGTACAAGGGGTCTTCGACCTGTTTCTGAGCCTTCTCCATAGTCATTCCCTTGGCTTTTCTCAATTCGTAAAGCAGTTGGGTATAGGTCTCTTTCTTGTCGTGGCATGCGGGGTTTACCAGCGTAGCCTTGTCGATATGGGTCAAGTGATATTGATTGGCAAGAGCCTTGATCTCGTCGGGGTTGCCAATAAGAATCACATCGGCGATGTTGTCGGCCAGAATGCGGTCGGCAGCCTGTAAGGTACGATCTTCAGTTCCTTCCGGTAAAACAATACGTTGTTTGTTTGCTCGGGCTTGTTCTACCATTCGTTCCATCAAATTCATAGTCGGATTGGTTTTTATGTTGTTTTTTATACCTGCAAATGTAGCAATAAAATGTAATATCCAGTTTGCAATTCTGGGTAAATATTATATAAAATAGCTCGAATTTTTGTTTTCACTCCATTTTTTCAGGTTTTACTGCTAAAGATAAGAATAATATCTCTATATTCGCCGTCGGAAAGAGAAAAATTTTCCTTTGTCTGAAGAGGGAAATGCTATAATATAGAGAGGTTTATGAATAAGGAAAAGTTTGTGATTGAATATGAGTTGAAAAGCGTTTCACCTGCTTTACTGTGGCCGTATATAGGGACCAAAAACGGGTTGGCCGACTGGTTTGCCGACGATGTGCAGAGCGACGGCAAACAGTTTACTTTTTTCTGGAACAAGACATCGCAGGAGGCCCACCAGATAGCTGTGCGCACGGGGCTCTATATCCGCTTTCACTGGGTGGACGACGAGGAGAGCCGGAGCTACTTCGAGCTTCGCATTACCACCTCGGAGCTGACGGGTGCCACCATGCTGGTCGTTACCGATTTTGCCTATCCCGACGAGATGGCCGACAGCCGCGACCTGTGGGATCACCAGATCGAGACCTTGCGCCGCAAGCTGGGTGTGTGACGCGGAGGGTAGAGAGAGGTCTCTTTTCGACGATTCTTCCCAATAAAGGTTATAGCCTTTTCGGAAATTCATTTTTTTGCTTTACTTTTGCATTCTGATAATCGGCAAAAGAATGTTCTATATCAAACGACTATACAGGTTTATCCTGAAGAGCTTCTTACCCCTGTTTCTGATGACATTCTTCATCTGCCTCTTCATCGTACTCATGCAGTTTTTGTGGCGGTACGTCGATGAGATGGTAGGGAAGGGTCTCGAAATGTCGGTTCTGGCCGAACTGTTTTTCTATGCTGCCGTGACCATGGTGCCCATGGCCCTGCCGCTGGCCATCCTGCTGGCTTCGCTGATGACCTTCGGCAATCTGGGCGAGCGGCTGGAGCTGCTGGCCATCAAGGCGGCCGGTATCTCGCTGCTGCAAATCATGCGGCCGTTGGTTATCTTCCTTATCTTTGTGGCCATCGGTGCCTTCTTTTTCCAGAACAACGTACTGCCCAAGTCGCAGGTGAAGATGTGGACCCTGCTCTACTCGATGCGGCAGAAGTCGCCCGAGCTCGATATTCCCGAGGGGGTATTCTACGACCAGATAAGCGGCTACAACCTCTATGTAAAAAAGAAAGATCACAAGACCGGCATGCTCTACGACGTGATGATTTACGACATGTCGGCCGGTTTTGACAACGCCATGATTATTCTGGCCGACTCGGGCAAGCTGAAGATGACCGACGACAAGCAGCACCTATTCCTCACCCTCTACAACGGCGAGTCGTTTGAGAACCTGCGCGACCAGCGCACCAGTGCCACCAATATTCCCTATCGTCGGGAGACCTTTTCGCTGAAAGAGATCATGATTGCCTTCGATGCCAACTTCAACCGCATGGACGACGGCATCATGCAGAACCAGTATATCGGTAAGGACCTGAATGCCCTGCAACTGTCGATAGACTCGATGACGACCCGGGTCGACAGCATCGGCGACAACTATGCCCGCAGCCTGCGGTCGTCGGGCTACTTTTCGCTCTATGACCGGCCGGGGGCCAAGATACCCGCCAACGATTCGGTGCGGGAGCAGGAGGCATTGGCCGAGGCGGCTACGCTCGACCTCGACAGCGTGTTCAACGGCGGCAGTCTGCAGCGCAAGCAGCTCTACCTCGACCGGGCCTTGGCCCGGGCCGAACGCTATCGGTCGGATTACGAGTTCCGCAGCTACACGATGAAGGAGGAGAACAAGGTAATCAGACGTCACCAAATCGAGATGTACAAGAAGTTTACCCTCTCGTTTGCCTGCATCATCTTCTTCTTCATAGGGGCTCCGCTGGGGGCTATCATCCGCAAGGGTGGACTGGGTATGCCGGTGGTGGTGTCGGTGTTCATGTTTATCTTCTACTACATCATCGACAACACCGGCTACAAGCTGGCCCGTGATGGCCGCTGGGAGGTTTGGGAAGGCATGTGGCTCAGCTCGGCGGTGCTTTTGCCATTGGGTATCTTCCTCACCTACAAGGCGGTGAAGGATTCGGCCGTATTCAACCCCGACGTCTATGTCAACTTCTTCCGGAAACTGATTGGGCGGCAAGAGCTGCGCAAGGTGGTTTTGAAGGAGGTGATTATCGAAGATATGTTTCCCCGGGTGGCCATTGAGAAGGCCGAACAGTTGTCGGTAGCCTGCAACCGGTATCTCGACAAGGTGGGGCGCAAGCGACAGTCGTATTGGAGGTATTGTCTGTATGGATATGCCAAGGAGGATATTACGGCCCTGGGAGCCCAGATCGACGATTTGGTCAACTACACGTCGAATAGTCACAGTCAGCTGGTTATCAGTAAGCTGATGGATTATCCCGTGTTGCGTAACCTCTGGGTGTATCGTCCGGCTCCTTCGCCCAAATGGGGCTATGTGCTGGCCATCTTTTTCCCCCTGGGATTGTTGCTTTACGGGGTAGGGGCGCACCAGCAGCGTCTGTTGCGCAACGAGGTAGAAGGGGTGATTCGCACCAATGGCGAGTTGCAGGCTCTGCTCGAGAAGGATGAGGCCGATCGAATGAACGAAGAAGATAAAACTATATAAGGATATGAACAAAGAGACCATTTTAAGTACAATAGACGAGGCTGTCGAAGATTTCAGACAAGGCAAGTTTTTGATTGTCGTCGACGATGAGGACCGCGAAAACGAGGGCGATTTCATCATCGCCGCCGAGGCCATCACTCCCGAGAAGGTGAACTTCATGCTCACCAACGGCCGGGGTGTCTTGTGTGCTCCCATCACGCAGAAGCGTTGCGAAGAGCTTCAACTCTACCGCCAGGTGAGCCACAATACCTCGATGTTGGGGACTCCCTTCACCGTGACCATCGACAAGCTGGAGGGGTGCACCACCGGTGTATCGAGCCACGACCGTGCCGCTACGATACGGGCTTTGGCCGACCCCGCTTCGACTCCCGAGACCTTCGGACGTCCCGGTCACATCAATCCCCTCTATGCGCAAGACAAGGGTGTGTTGAAACGGGCCGGTCATACCGAGGCTGCCGTCGACTTGGCTCGCCTGGCCGGGCTCTATCCGGCTGCCGCCCTTATCGAGATTCTCAACGAAGACGGTACCATGGCCCGCTTGCCGCAGTTGACGCAGGTGGCCCAGAAGTTCGGCATCAAGATTATCGCCATTCGCGACCTGATTGCCTATCGGTTGAAACAGGAGTCGCTGATCGAGAGAGGTGTCGAGGTAGACATGCCTACCGAGTACGGACACTTCCGCTTGATTCCCTTCCGCCAAAAGAGCAACGGGCTCGAACACATTGCCTTGATTAAAGGCTCGTTCGAGAAGGACGAACCCGTTTTGGTGCGGGTACACTCCTCTTGTGCCACGGGCGACATATTCGGGTCGATGCGTTGCGACTGTGGCGAGCAGCTTCACAAGGCCATGCAGCAGATCGAAAAGGAGGGTAAAGGCGCCATTATCTATCTGAACCAGGAGGGCCGTGGAATAGGTCTGATGGAGAAGATGAAGGCTTACAAGCTCCAGGAAGAGGGTATGGATACGGTCGATGCCAATCTGTGCCTGGGCCATCAGGCCGATGAGCGTGACTATGGCGTGGGGGCCAGCATCCTGCGCGACATAGGTGTGCACAAGTTGCGGCTGATGACCAACAATCCCGTGAAGCGTATCGGCCTCGAGGCTTACGGTCTGGAGATTGTCGAGAACGTGCCTATCGAGGTGACTCCCAACGAATACAACCGCCGCTACCTGCTCACCAAAGAGAAACGCATGGGCCACACGCTGCATGTCGAAGAAAAGTAGTGGTTGACTCTGGTGCGTTTGTCCCTCGGGAAGACCGGGATGTCTGTCCCATGAGATGATATACAAACAATCCCCGCAAGGCTCTGTAAAGGGCTTTTGCGGGGATTCTTGTTTATGGCGTGTCTCTATCCCTCGGGTTGCGGCTATGCCGGCCGACGGGTTACAGCGGGTGCGACTCGGTGCGTGTCGTGAAGTCGTCGTTGACGATACTGCCCTCCCACATGCCCTCGATGGTGATGGGGGTGTTGCTTGTCAATTCGGTGAGCCAGGCGGTGTAGGCTATGTTGTAGTAGTTGATGCTGTACCGGCCGTAGACGTAGGTCTCGGTGTGAGGCGGGATACATATCTCGTCGATGGTCCGGTCTATTTCGGCCAAGGTCACCTCAGCCGTGAAGGACTGAAAGCTGTACAGCGAATCTCCCAGCACGATGTGGTTGTCGTCGTCGACATAGCAAGGGGTTCTCACCCGCAGGGTGTCGGTGTAGATTTGGGCCAGCACGGGGTCTTCGCTGGAGAAGTAGGAGTAGTTGTAGAGCGGCTCTTGTGGGGGCGAGGGTGTATCGTACCATTCCTGGTCGAGCGAGTTTGAGATGATGACGATACAGGTCTCGTCGGCCAGTTGGGTGGTCTTGCTGCTCCAATAGTCGAAGTAGTATCGGATACTGTCGACGACAAAGCGGCGGTCGCGCGCCGGGGGCAGCACGGGTCGCTCGGGATTATGGGGCAGGGGCGATTCCTTTTCGAAGAAGCTGTCGCACGAGGCAAGCAGCAGGAGCGGGAGTAGGATGGACAGATAACGAAACATGCGGGGCATCGGTGGTTCAGGCGAGGAGCAAAAATGAGGAGGCGAGGCCGGAGGTGTTGCCCTCCAGCCTCGTCTCGAATGGGGTTGACTATCGCAATCAGTTGAGCTCGACAACCAGGTAGCGGCTCAAGCTCCAGAAGCTCTCGGGATTGGTGATGACCAGCGTGATGTAGCCCTCGTTGTCCTTCTGCATTTCGTAGGTACCTTCGGGGTGCTTGGTCAGCAGCTTGGCCTTCTTGCTGTCGAAGGGGATGTCGCGCAGTTTGCGCATGTCGGCCGTGGTGAAGTAGTCTTTGTTGTATTCACCTTCCATCACCTTCTTCGACGAGAAGAGACCGCCTCCCTCGACAATCTTCTGCTCCTTCAGTTCCTTGTTGGTACCCAGGGCATAGTATACGGTATTGAGGGCCTCGTCTTGAGTCATCAGCACCTCTTTCTGTTGCTGGTTTTCGGTGGTGAGGTTCTCTACCTGACCGGTGAGGTTGTTGACAGCTTCGTCGAGTTCGGCAATGCGCACGTCGCGTTTGGCGAGCGACTCCTGCAGCGAGGTAATCATTTCGGTCTTTTCGGCAATTTCGCCTTGCAGGCGGGTAATGGTCTTTTGCAGGGCAGCCGACTGGTTCTTGCTCTGGTTGAGCTGTTTTTGCAGTTTGTCGAGCCGCTCCTTGTTCTTCTGCAAGGTCTCGGCCACCAGGGTCATATCGTTTTTAATCTGTTCGCGGGTCGTAAGCGAGACTTCGCCGTTGGCGTCCTTCTGGGTAACCAGATAGTTTTCGGCCTCTTTGATTTGGCGGAATCCCTCTTCTACGTCGTTCATCAGTTGGATCATTTCGTTGAAGTCGGCCGTCGTCTGTGCGTTGACTTGGAGTAACGAATCGTTTTCGGCCTGCAGTCTTTTCACTTCGGTCGATTGGTTGGTACAACCGATCATCAATACAGATGCTGCGATGGCAGCGGTAATAGCCTTTTTCATAATGGTTTTAAATTAAAATTATAGTTGTGTATCGCTTTTGGGATATTTGTCTCTCTTTTTCTCCTTGGGCTTTTCGGGGGCACCGGCCACGACGATGACGATTTCGCCCTTGGGCTCGTGTTCGGTAAAGTGGGCGATGAGTTCGTCGAGGGTGCCTCGCACCGTCTCTTCGTGAATCTTGGAGATTTCGCGGCTCACCGAGGCTTCGCGTTCGTCGCCAAAGGTATCCTTGAACTGCACCAGGGTCTTGAGCAGGCGGAAGGGCGATTCGTAGAAGATAATCGTACGGGGCTCGTCGGCCAGTTGGGCCAGCCGGGTGGCCCGCCCCTTCTTCTGGGGGAGGAAGCCCTCGAAGCAGAACTTCTCGTTGGGCAGACCCGAGGCTACCAGGGCCGGCACGAAGGCGGTGGCACCGGGCAGACACTCGACGGGGATACCCCGCCGGCGGCACTCGCGCACCAGCAGGAAGCCGGGGTCGGAGATGGCCGGTGTACCGGCGTCGGAGATAAGGGCAATGGTCTCGCCCCCTTCGATGCGCGTCACGATGCCTTCGACGGTCTGGTGTTCGTTGAACTTGTGGTGCGACTGCATGCGGGTGTGTATGTCGTAGTGCTTGAGCAGGATGCCGCTGGTGCGGGTATCCTCGGCCAGAATGCAGTCGACCTCCCGCAGCACGGCGATGGCCCGGAATGTCATGTCTTCGAGATTGCCTACCGGTGTAGGTACTACATAGAGCTTAGCCATGGTGCAGGATTATAGAAAGTGTTTCTGTACGATTTTCATAAACTCGGCCACTTCGGGATTGTCGAGGTCCCAGTTCAGGTCGTTGAGTATGTAGTCCTCGGCCTCGTCGTAGGAGTGCATGGCGTCGATGAGGGCCAGGGTTTCGTTCATGCGGATGTCGCTGTTGCCGAAGAGCTCGCGGCGGAAGCGGAAGCGGTCGTTCAGACTCAGCGCCTTGCGCAGCTCCTTGGCGTGCTGGCGTTGCAGCACCTCTTCGAGGGTGACCGGGGCGGAGGGCTCGTCGGCAGGAAGGTCGGCTGCGGGGGTATCCTCGTAGTCGGTCTCGTCGTAGTCGTCGGTCTCTTCGTCGTCATAGTCGACGAGTTTGTCATCCTGTGCAGCCGACCGCTCCTCGTCGCTCAACTGCTCCCAGGGGTAGAGCGGCTCCTCGGGTTGAGGTTCCGGCTCGGCCGGGGTTTCTGGCTCGGGTTGGGGTTGATGCGATTCGTGCGATTCGTCGGCCGGTTCGAGGAAGACGTCCGTATCGGGTTCGTTCTTGTCCTCTTCGGCTGTTTCGGCCTCGTGAAGGGGGGTGGGCTCGATGGGTGTTTCGTGCTTCCCTTCAGCCCACGTATCAGCCGGTTCTTCTGCTTCGGAGGTTGGGGCAGACGGAGTTACCGGTATGTTCCACGGCTCCTCCTGATCGTCGAAAGCCTCGTTGGTCGCCGAGGCTTCCGCTTCGTGAGCGGGACGCTCCACGCCGCTCTCCGGAGTACAGGGGGTTGCCTCGTCGGCCGGGGCAGTATCGGCAAAAGGTTCGTGGTTCTGCAATTCGGTCCAGAATTGGGGCGACCTCAGTTCGCGGGTCGAACGGTCTATCGACTCGGCTTTCTCCCGGGCCAGCTTCAGCAGGATACCGGGAGCGGCATTGCCTGCCTGCTCGATGACGAGCAGGAGCTCCCGCAGTTCGCCCAGTTGGCCGATGATATATGCGATGCGACTGTCTCGTGACATAAATTCGGTATTTTGGTTATTCAAGGATAGCGGGGGACAAGTGCAGCGGCAAACGGGAAACACGGTTTTCGACACTTGCCTGTGCCTGACGGCCTTCTATCTTCCACAAAGATATACAAAAATAACAGATGTACGCCGAGAGCCGAAAAAATTTAGAGGTCGGTTACTCTTTTTTAGAGAGTGTTGCGGTGAGCCATGCGGCAATTTTCTCCTTCAACTGGGTGCGGGTGCAGGTATAGTTGTTGAACATCAGCACGATTGTATACCGTTTGCCCGAGGGGGCGGTGTAGTAGCCGGCATAGGCGTGGACATCGCTCATGGTGCCGCTCTTCAGCCGCAGTTCGCCGGGCAGGGGACTGTTGCGCATGAACGAGGCTACCGAGCCTTCGCTCCCGGCCAGGGGCAGTGACTGCACGAAGGTTTCGCCTACCTGCGGGTCGCGGGCCGTGGCGGCGAGTACCTGGGTCAGATAGCGGG
>ERZ780067.523-NODE-523-length-13314-cov-3.04329_pt1 | contig 13314 bp, 14 predicted proteins | sample MGYA00511841_ERZ780067 | MGnify/ENA primary metagenome ERZ780067 (study PRJEB29588, sample SAMEA2143295) | human gut metagenome | biome: human gut; feature: human-associated habitat; material: faeces | place: Denmark | collected 2008/2010 ... | reverse complement strand
TGAAATATTGAATTTTCAAGGTGCGAAGCCCTGTTTAGGTGTGGGAAGTTTTAGTAATTTATATTTAACTGTTGATAACCTCCTTATTCCGGGAATTTCTATTCCGATTTTCTGCCATTTTTGTATGTTTTCGATAATTTTATAGTAAAAGATCGCAATTTAATTGTCAATCTGTTCTTTAGGATTTTATAGAATATTTTATTTTTTTATGAACCACAACCTTTTCATTTTCAACTGCGCCTTTTTCCTGTTCCAGCTGCCTCGTTTTGCGTACAACCGGAAAAACACCGATCCTTCCAGTGATGAATAAAAAACAATAAAAAACAAAAAAGCGGCCGCACATTACCGCACAGCCGCCTTTCATTTCTCTTCTTTTCGTATTTCCTGTCCGTCAGATCGTCACGATAACCACGAAACCCCCGCCGTCATTGGCATACATGCTGCTGACGCCCGCAGTATCCATAATCACAACATCCTTTACAGAAACCTTGGAGGTCACCATCCGCTTCACGCTTTCTGCACGCTCCGGGCAATTACAATGGGTGATCATCAGGGTCTTTTCCTCCGGTCTTGCCACATTGCGCACCACTGCGTCCGCCATCTTCTGCAGACCCTTACGGATGCCGATGCCCTGCCCGATCTGCTCGATCCTGCCGTCCATCGTGCCTGCCATAACGGGCTTGATGCTCAGGGTAGATGCAACCAGTGCCTTGATACCGCTGAGTCTGCCGTTTTTACGCAGAGTTTCCAGATTATCCAGGACAAAATACGTATTCATCTCACTGCGGAACGCTTCCAGACGGCTTACCACCTCTTCAAAGGGAAGTCCCTGTTCCTCCAGGGAAGCTGCCAGCAGCGCAAGCTGTGTCTCTCCGCAGGAAGCCGAACAGGAATCCATGACGTAAATCTGTTTGGACTCGTCCTCTTCCAGATACATCTGCCTTCCGACCATGGCACTGTTATAGCTTCCGCTCAAATTGCCGGACAGCGTTACCACATAAATATGCTCTGCCTCCGATTCAAACGCCTGCCGATAGCTCTCCGGCGACGGACAGGAGGAACGCGGGCACTGGGGACATGACGCAACCTGCTCCAGAAATTCCTTCTGATTAAAATGCTCATCGTCCATAATCCGGTAATCGCCGACCTCCAGACCAAGCGGGACGATTTCAAAATGCGGATCCTTCTTATATTTCTCCGGCAGCTCACAACAGCTGTCCACAACGATTTTATAACTCATGATACCCTCCATACCGCAGGCGCTTTGCGCCTGCCGCACCACGGCTTCTCGTATATTCTCAAAACCAATCCATGTAGTTTTCATTACTACATATGATAACACGTTCTGACTGTTCCTGTAAAGGGTATTTCCAAAAAACCCCATCTCTGATATACTGATACCACAGTTCACTCGTGGATTTTTGAAGGAAGATTTCGTGCTCGCACGAAAATCTGACTGAAAAAAGCTACGAAGGGAGCGCCGCTTCATGAGCAAAAGTTCACAACTGACCGGCACGCATATCACAAAAAACCGCGCAGCAGCACAAAGCGCCCGCGGAATGGAGGATTGATTATATGACCGCTTTTCAGATTCTTGAAATGAAGCATTTTATGGCGAAGCTTTTGACAGAGGATTGCTTTGATTCCTTTCTGCTGGAGAAGGCTTCGGTTTCCTGCGCCGTTTCCTATGAAATCGACGGGCGCGTCAATCCCGAATTTTATCAGGACGATGAAACGCCGGACGCCGGCTACCTGTTTCTGCCCTGGAAATCCATCCGCCCGGTTCTGTTTCAGATGATCCGCGGCAAACACACGCCGCTTTCCTTCAAATTCGTCCTGCATCTCATGCCCCAGTATGTCCCCGGCGTCATGAAGGGCGCAGATCCGTCTTTAAAACCGGAACAGGTTCAGGCGCTGGTCCTGACCATAAAATATGACGGCTCCGCCATCCGCCTGACGACCGGAACCGCCTTTTCTTCCTTTGTCCTCGATAAAACACTGGACGCGCAGTGGGACAAAACCATGCGCCAGTTTCTTTCCCGCAAGGAAATCGCCTGCAGGGAATAATCCTTCTACTTTTTCATTTTAGGTTTAAAAACAAGGCTCGCCAGATATCCGAAAATCAGCGCCGCCGCAGTTCCGGCAGCCCCTGCCTGAAAGCCTCCCGTAAACAATCCGAGAAATCCGTCTTGTTCCACCGCCGGCAAAATCGACAAAGGGCTGATACCAGCCAAGTGCGCTCAGCACTGCGCCCGAGCAGACCAAAAGCACCATAATCCGCCCCGGCATCAGCTTCGTCTTTTCCATCAAAATCTGCACCAGCGCGCAAATCAGACCACCTACCCAGAATGCATTCAAATAGTCCATCGCCCACACGCCCCTTTCCTTTTCCCGGCAGTTTCTTTCCAAAGAGCACCGCCGTTTTGGTCAGGATGCGCAGCAGTTTCCTGTTTTATACACTCTGAATAATGTCTTGCACGCTTTTTAGACCATCACTCTGCGTCCACCGTCACCAAAACATCCCCGTACAGCACACCGTCATAATAATCCAGCAACAGCTTCACCACACCGTCATACGCTTTCATGCCCTCTTCCACTCCGTTTAATTTCAGAGAAGCCGTTGTCGCCGCGTTGGAAACCTTTTTCGCTGTTTTGGTACTGACAACCGCCTTTTTCTCGACAGTCTGCCATGCTTCCTGGGTCAAAAACATGTTATCCGCATAAACCTGTGCAGAAATCTGCGGATGCTTCGCGTATTCTTTCCGGCTCTTTTGGATGCTCGCACGAAATTCTTTTTCCACATAATTGAGCACGCCCATATAGCCGCTGTAACGGAAAAACGCATCGTCTGAGTTGATACAGGCAAGATATCCGATCAGATTCGCCTCATCCTCCTGCATAAAGCCCTTTAAATGCGCAAATTCATGACAGATCACTGAGGGCTTATTTACAATATACATCGTTCCGTTGTAGTTTGCTTCCATGGAAAATGGGAAATAATACCCCATCCTATAGGTCTGACTGAGCAGCTCCGAAAAATAAATCTCCTTCGGCTGCGGATAATAGCCCTGCAGACGTCCATAATCTGTGCCGACCTGCTGCATCGCCTCTACAGCCGCCTGATTCATGTCTCCCTTATAAATCAGATAGCCGTCTGCATCCCGCTCCATCTGCTCTGCAAGCTCGTTGGCATTGACCACAATATAATCCCGCAGCACAGCAAGCTCTGCCTTGGAATAGTTCTCACTGCGCACCTGCTCCATATACCGATCCTCAAACGCCGAAGAATGATACAGCAAAAAACAATTACAGGTCATAACCCAGACGAGTGCCAGAAAAATCCAGGAAAATGTACAGGAAAAGCTGTGAAACAATTTTTTGCTCCACGCTTTTTTTACAGTCAAACGCAAAAATCCTACAGCTGCAAACGCTGTCAGGAACAAAATCCCCAGCACGATCATGCCTTCTCCGACGCTGAATGGAAAGACCGACATCACCCGCGTGGAAATGCTGCTCCATACCGGAAAAACCGATTCCGCATAAAAATCGCAGAAGCTGCTGCTTTTCCACGCCAGCACATTTAACGCCAACGCTGTCAGAAACAAAATGCCCCATACCTTTTTTTTCAACTGATCATCCCCTAATCGTCAACCTGTCCTTGTACCTTCCTACTATCTAGTATATCCGGTTGCCGCCGATAAGAAGCTGAACGATTTGTAAACGATTATGAACATTTTGTGACAAAAAAGAATCGGTTGTTCACCGATTCTTCTCTCTTTTTCACAGTACTTTTTTATCATTCCATTTTTTATTTGTGCTATTTGTTGTTTTCTCTCTGCATCATGAAGTTTGGATACAGCAAATGTTCTACTTCCGCAAAAATCTGATACATTCCATCCGCATGGTCTGCCAGCCTGCGAAGTGCCTCCAGCGCCGGATTATTCCGTCCTGCCAGATCATCCAGCGAACATTCCAGTGCATTTGCAATCTTCAGAATACTGATAAAGGATGGTCTGCCGATTTTTCCTGCCATCAGATGCTTTACGGTTTCATAAGGAAGATCCGCTTTATCCGCCAGCGTCTTCATCGACCAGTTCCGGCGGATCATCTGATACCCGATATTTTCAATCAGCTGATCTGTGACCTGTGCATAATACCCATTCTCCTCTAGCGTATGCTTCTGTTCCATAAAAAATCCCCCCGGCTGACAGCCTAAAAAAACAAAGCCCGAAATGAGCTGCTACAATAGAATGCACGCTCTGCGAGCATTTTATTGTCATGAATAAAACAAGAAAAAGCCAGAAAAGATATCGTCTTCTCTGACTTTTCCACAATACCAGGGGCAGTAGGAATCGAACCCACATCGACGGTTTTGGAGACCGCTGTTCTACCTTTGAACTATGCCCCTATCGAACTGACAAGTGATATTATAGCACGATACTTTCTAACTTTGCAAGCCTTTTTTTTACTTTTTTATATAAATCTCTTTTTTCTCCGTTCTCTGCGCTTTTCCATCGAAAGGGGTGCAAATATCGTTTTTCTCCCGATAAATCCGATGATCCTTGTCATATAAATTCCGGTGATTAAGAGCCAAAAGCCCCGCAGCCGATAAACATACAAGGGCAGGGAAAGTGTCAGCCCCAGCAAAAGATATTCGCTAAAATGTGCCATCTTCCTTACGAGAAAATGGATCTCATCTGCATACACTCCCACCTGCGCGGTATCCAGATTGCCGGAGGTCAGCTTTCCCAGCAGAAGCACCACCTTTTCACCCACCTTTTCACTGACCAGCATACTCAGCTGTCCGGATTCGTCCGCCGTCTGGGCGGAAAAGGAAAAGATCATATACATCACGCACAGCGCCGGTACAAAGGATAAGGGCTTTAATAAAAAACGAAACATCTTCTTTATGGTCAACCAGAAATATTTCATGTTCACTCCATTCTGCAGATCACAGACAGCTTATCGTATCCTTTAGGGAGCCTTTACTCCGAGCTTACCGCCTGTCCTTTTTGTGCCTGCCTTTTGTCCGTTTAATATAGTCTATATTTCCATTTCTTGCAAGAAAGAAACCCTTAATTTTTTATGAACAGCTCAAACGGTAGGAGTGAACTGTAACAGAAAAACCTAATTTGTGAAGTTTTTTCAAATTAAGTGTTGACTTCTGTCCGATTATGCTGTATCATATCATTTGTCCGGTTGAGAAATACGGCACATCGGGGTGTGGCTCAGGTGGTAGAGCGCTTCGTTAGGGACGAAGAGGCCGCAAGTTCAAGTCTTGTCACTCCGATTAACAGAAAGAACCTTGAGAGATCGAGGTTCTTTTTTTCATGCCAATAGAATGTTCGCATGGCGTGCATTCTATTATTCTATTCATGACAATAGAATGCTCACATTGGGTGCATTCTATTGTATTTCCCTGAAATCCTCAAAACATTCTGATTCAAAAAGCATCCGCAGAGATCAGCGACCCTGACAGCCTGTCGCCGCTGATTTCTGCGGATGCTTCTTTTCTCCATCTCTCTGTCCGTTCATCCAACCAGGCTGCACCGGACCGTCACACGCTTTCTTCCTCCATAGGTACAGGTAAACAGCGTCAGATCCCAGTCACCGGACAGCATCTCGTCTACTGCATAGGGATTTAAGGTTTCTACCTTTTCTACCTCATATTCGTATACGTCGCCCGAAACCGCTGTAAACTTCACCGTTGCACCCTCCGGCAAAAGTCCGATATTGCCAAAATGCCGTTTATAATTATGGGCGGCAATAATCAGGGAATTTTCCTTTGCACTTCCGGTGTAGCGGCAGGGTGCTTTTTTCAAGGACGGATAGCTCCAGGGATCCGCCACCGGCAGCGTAAGCTGCAGGGACGGAATTTCCAGCTCGCCAATCCAGCAAAGCCCGTCTGCCTCCACAAAGGTCATCCCGCTGTTCTCATCCACAGGAAGCGCCTCCGACTCCTGCTCCGCAGCAGTCAGCTCTTCTTCATAGGCCTCTAAAGACGCCTCCACCGCAGCTTCGGCACGGCTGCTATCCCAGATATTATACGCGGAGATCCCCACTGCTCCTGCTGCCAGAAGGATCCCAAGCCCCATCAGAGCCTTGGAACAGTCTTTTTTTTTTCGACCGATCCACCATCCAAGAAACAGCAATCCTGCTCCTACTGTGGAAAGTGCCAGGATCGGCCAGCGCAGCTGTCCTGTCTGGGGCAGCTTCTCCGGTGTTTTCTGCTCCGGAGTGATTCCCGGTGTAACGATGGTCTCTGTCTTTTTCGGCGGCTTTTTCACCTCCGGCGTAGAGGGTTCCTCGGATTCTTCCGGCGGATACACCGGATCCGGAATTCTTTCGGCCTTCGGATTCACCGACATGTCATATAGCAGCTGGGCGTTCAGATTCGTCGGGATCGAAACCAGAGACGGATCGGTTCTGTATTTCTGCATCTGACCCGGAACCAGCAGATACAGACCGGTCTGCAGCCCTGTCCAGCTGATCTTTCCGTTTGCATCTGTTCTTTTCGTATCCCCGGAAATGTGATTTGCTCTCTGATACTCCAAAAGCGCTGCCGAAGCATCCTTGGACTGCTGTGCCGTCAGGTTTTTCAGCTGCACGCCGCAGCCCTCAAAGCCGCCTGTCAGCTCCAGCACCGTATAGCCTCCCCGATCCACCATTGCTGCAACCTGATACAGGGTAAACTCTGCGTTTGCAACGGGCTCGTCCCGCATGGTGTCAAAAAGGATTTCGATGGAGCCTTTTTTGTCCGTGTCCACGTCCTGCATCAAATTGGACGAGCTGCTCTGACTCTGCTGTGCACAGACGTCCTGTTTCCAGCCGCTGCAAAGGGATAATACCATGGCCAGCGCAAGCAGCCAGCCCTTTATCCCTTGTCTGATCCGGATTTTTCTTCCTTTCATTTTCTTCCTCACTTTCTGCTGCAGCTGCAGCCTACCTTTCTCCTGCCGGATACGCTCCTGCACCCCACCGACAATGAAATTTCCTGTTCTCTATCTATCACAATCTCCAACCATCTATCGCAATCTACTGCACCCGCTCCCCATGGATCAAAAGACGATGGGAATTGACTCCATAGGGTGTGCAGGTCACCAGTGTGACCTGATCCTTGTCGGACTCTGCTGTCAAACCGTTTAACTCCTCCGGAAGCACCACCTCTGTCTGGGTCACTTCATAGACCAGCACACGATCCAGCACCGTGATCTGAAAGGTATCTCCCACCTCCAGCTGATCCAGATCGGTAAAAAGCTTTGCCGAGGGAAGCCCCCGATGACCAAACAGAATTGCATGAGTTGTTTCGCCTCCAACCGGCAGGGAGGTTCCCTCCAGGTGACCGACTCCAGATTCCAGCGCCTCCTCCGATACTCCGTGATAAATGGGAAGCTTCAGCTTTATTTTTTCGATTTCCAGATATCCCATCACACCGCTGTCCTCTGCCAAAAGCAGCTCATCATAGGATTTTCCGTCGATCAAAAGTGCCTCCTTTTCCGCCTCTCCCAGCATATCGAAGCTGATGCCAAGCTCTGCCAGCTTTTGATTATACCGGTCGGCTTCTGCCAGCAGGGCAGCCCGCCTTTTTTGCTCCATCTGCGCCTGTGCTTCCTGATAGGCTGCGATCTGCCTGCGCTGTTTTGCCTGTTCCATCCAGTTGCTGACGGAGGGATATAACAGGACACCCAGCCCTGCCAGACCAAGAAGGATGGCAAGGACTGTCAAAATTTTTCGTTTCATGCACTTCTCCCTTCCGCTTTACCAAAAACAAAAGATCAGGCTTCCCACCAGACGCTTTGCCGGTGACAGCTCCTTTGATACAGCTTCTGCAAGCTTTTCATAGCAATCCAGTACAAACTGACACTCTTTTTTTGTCAGCCCCTGATCACTATAGCATGCCTTCAGTACGATATTTGCCAGCTTCTGCGCTGTCTTCTCCGAAAATACCGGATATTTCTTTCCAAGCTGCTTTGCAAAGCGCTCCTCCTGACAGCTGCATACACTTTTTTTGTTAAATTTCTGCAGAGCGGCAAAGCTTCGATAAATCCTTTGGATCTGCTCTCCCAGCGTTTCTCCTTTTCTGCCTCTTCTCCGTCGTTTACAGAGGATATGCCTCCGGATGACTGCTGCGATCCCACAGGCAGCTATCGTCAAAGCCACTGCCACCAGTGCTTTTTTCACCACCCGTTTTTCCCCCCCCGAAATATTCTGCTGCCGATCCCGGGGGTCTCAGCCTCTGGCGTGTCTTCCTGATAAAAGGCTTCCCCTGGGGTGTCTGGGCTGTCTGCTTCCTTCTCCTTCTGGCCCGAGGCTCCATCGCTTTCTGTTACCAGGGCGGCAAAGCCCGGTGTCGTCTCCACTACGGTCCATCCGATTCCTTCCCGATAGACCTCTGCCCAGGCATGGGCGTTGTCATCCTCCAAAACTGCCTGATAGCTGCCGTCCTCCTGTCCCTTAAAGAGACTTGCCGGCGCTCGCAGGCACGCAGCAGCATGGTGGCCGCCGCTGCAAAATGAACAGAATTTCCTTTTTTGGATTCCTTTAAAAACCATTCTACAAAGTCCTTCCCCTCGGGCACAGCCTCCGGTTCCCGGACAAATTCATAATTTCCTGCCAGCTCAGAAACCACTGCGGTTTTGATCTTTTCCCATTTTTTTTCTGCTTCCTTTGGATCTGCACTTTCCTTTGTTTCCAGCTCCAGATCAAATTTCTCCTGCAAAAAGCTTAGATTTTCCGGATTTTCCGGCAGGCTGCTGCAATGTGCCTGCACATAGGCGGCATAGGCGCTTTCCGCCTGATCCAGAGTGCTTTCCTGCTGCTTTGTTTCGTTCCAGTCCTCTAAGACCTCCTCCAGCTGCTTTCTGGGATAACAGGAAAAAATATCCTGCTGAACGCTCTGACCTGCCAGTGCGCCGTCGCCTCCCAGCACCTGATAATAATCGTTTAAAAATGCTCCATAGGGAACATAGGTATAATTCGGATTTGCCGCCAGATTCTCCACCTGCAGGGTCACAGCAGAGGAGGCTGCATTTGCCGAAAGCTCCGGCTTTGCATCGTCTCCCTCTCCGGTAAACACCACGTTTTCCGCATAATAGGTTCGCAGAAAGGGCAGATTTTCCACCCCAAGGGATACATTTCCATCCAGCTTCCACAGGGATGCTGCCTGCACAAAGCTCTCCCCGTCTGCCTCCTCAAAGGCTGTCCCGGTGTAATCCGTGCCAATAAAGCCCTTTAAATACACGGTCTCTGAGGGTTTTTCCGAAACCGTAACCTTCAGGGCCTGTACCTTTCCAAAATAAAAACCATCCTGATCTGTCAGTGTGCCATCCGATACCCCTCCGCCGACTCCCTCAACGGAAAGCTTCAGCCTCCCTCCGGAAACCGCCCGAAGCAGCCGCCGGAAGCAGCTGACAGACTGCCTGCAGCACACCGTTTTGTGTCTTCATCCCTGCCTCCTGTGCCTGGAGCAGGGTATTGGTCAGGGGCCGCACCAGCACAAACGCCAACAGCGACAGCACTACAGCCTGCAAAAGCAGCCAGACATTGACACTGCTTTTCATCTGCTCTGTCATCTGCCTTGCTTGACGGGTACTGTCCTGATCCCTTTGATCCGCCCGACTGACAGCGGCGGCACTGAGCATTCCAAGAGTTCCCAACAGGATCAGGAAAAAGCTGAACGCGGAAGAAGGAGGGTGTCCCTCCGGCAATTCCGATTCCTGCCAGCACCGGAAATTCTCCTGCCAGAACCACTGCCGGATTGGTCCGGTAACAGATCCCGGCAGATAACAGCCCCGCCAGCAAAAACAGGATAAACCCGAAAAATACCGTCATCTGCATCGCAGATGCTGACGCCTGATACAGGGCAATGGTACCGTCATAGGCCTCATTTAACCGAGTGCGTACCCCGTTTACAGCAGACATATACCCGGCGATCACATCCTTTTGCAGCAGCAGCAGGAAAAGGCTTACGCCGATCAGGGTTCCCAAAATTGCAAGGAGCCGATACACCCCTTCCAGGGGCAGTCTGGAAAAACCGATCCAGAACAGCACCGAGACAATCAGAAGTATCCAAAAAACAGGGACCAAATATCGGATTCCAAAGCCACTGAGAAATGCGCTGCAAAGACCACCGGTGAGGCAGAGCAGACAGATCAGCATACCAGCCAGCCGCCACAGCTTTTTGACCAGCATACCGCCGGGTTCTTCTTCCTGTAGAATCCGACAGGTAATCCTGCCTACCGCTTCTTTATCCAGCTGTCCCGGCTCCTGCCCTTTCTTCATTGCCTCTCACCTGCCTGACTGTTCCTTCTGCATCTATTTTCCAGAGCTGCCCGCCGACTACCGGCTCTGTTACACCGCTGCCTCTGCCCTTTTCCAAAAGATCCTCTGCCGGATACTTATTTTTCCCGGCAGATTGCTTTTGGCTCTGCTTTCCATTCTGCTCCAGCTCTTCCTTTGTGGCGGTAAGACAAAGCCGTTTGAGAAAGACCCACAGCTCCTGGACTCTGGAAATCTGCATTCTGCACAGCTGCTCCTGCTCCTGCCAGAATACCTCATATTCCTGTTCTGCCGCCAAAAGCCTCCAGCAAAAATCCGCTGTCTGCTCCAGCAGCCGTTCCAATTTACAATGATCCCACTTTTCCTGAGGCGGATGATACAGATCCACCTGCAGCAAAAGCACCTCCCGCTTTGGCAGGCTGAATTCCCGCACCAGCATTTCTCCGGTCTTTGCAGTCAGCTTCCAATGCACTCTCTGCAGCGGATCTCCATCCCGATAGGCACGAACCTCGAATACCTCCGATCCATCGTCCCCGCCCCTTTTTTGGGAATGCTGATCCGAATCCCCGCCGGAGGCGAGCTGTGCCGGAGGAATCCATTCCTCCGCCTGATGTACCAGAGGCACGGACAACACCTGCACTTTTTTATCTGTGATCAAAAGCTTCTTTGACCATAACCGAAGCCAGTCCCGCACGGATGCCGACTGGATCCAAAATTCGTAAACACCGGAATACTTCACCGGGATGCAAAATTCCAGCACACCGGTCTTTTTTCCACCTGCCATTCCCATGCTTTCCACGGTGCCCGTGCTGTTATCCAGAAGATCCCGCCAGCCGACGGTAACCGCCACACAGGAGGCCGGAAGCAGGGAAGCATTTTTCAGCAGGGAAGCATTTTTCAGATTTACCCGAAGGACGATGGGCTCTTTTTTCCCCACCGTCTCTTCTGCAGGCTCCGGCACAATCTCTACCTTTCCAGCCAGGATCTGAACCAGAATCCACATGGAAAGCGCCAACAGCAGTTCAAAGCCCAGCAAAAACGGAGCAAAGCCCTCGGGAGCAGCTACGCCCCAGATAGCAGTCAAAACGACCGCTCCTATATAAATTGCTTTTTCCTTCAAGGCTTCACCCTTTCTCCGGAGCAGGCGCCGGGGTCTCCTTTAAGATCCGCTCCAGCACAGCTGCTGCACGGACTCTATCCATTCCGGAGCTTGATACAGGCTGTACTCTGTGGGCCGCAACATCCTGAAATTCTGCCGCAACATCGGCCGGAATCACAAAGCTGCGGCCTTTCCGATAGGCTCTCGCCTGAGCCATTTTCAAAAGCGCCAAAGATTTTCAAAAGCGCCAAAGAGCCTCTGGGACTCAGCCCAAGCTCCAGTGCGTCATTGTTTCTGGTGGCCTGAGCCAGACGCACGATATAGTCATATACCTGATCGTGTACAAACACTTCTTCAACTTCTTTTTTCATTTCCATCAGCTCCTGACTGCTGATGACGGGACGTACATCTTCCAGCCCGTTTCCGCTCCGGCGGCTTTTTAAAATATCCATTTCCTCTGCGGCATCGGGATATCCGATCCCAAAGCAGATCAGGAACCGGTCCAGCTGGGATTGGGGCAGCAGCTGGGTTCCGGCAGAGCCGACAGGGTTCTGAGTAGCAATGACCAGAAAGGGAGACGGTACCGATCTGGTCACGCCGTCTACAGTTACGCTGCCCTCCTCCATTACCTCCAGAAGCGCCGCCTGGGTCTTGGGGGAGGTACGGTTGATCTCATCCGCCAGAAGAATATTGCACATGACTGCGCCGGGACGGTAAAAGAAGCCATCCTTTTCCCTGTTATATACGGTAAAGCCTGTAATATCAGCCGGTAAAACATCCGGTGTAAACTGCACTCTGTTCTGCGCCACATTCATTGCCTTGGCAAAGGCCAGCGCCAGGGTTGTTTTTCCCACTCCCGGGACATCCTCCACCAGCACATGTCCGCCGGCAAGAATGGCTGTCATGAGCTTTTCCACGCACTCTGTTTTTCCGATAAATGCTTTTTTTACTTCTTCAATTACTTTTTGCGCCTTGTTTTGTTGCATGACCGACTGCTCCTTTTGCCTTTCTTTCGTTTTTCCCGGACATCTCCGTAGCTTCTTTGCCGTTTCACGATCAACAGGAAGATGGAGCCCTCCACTCCTGCCACGATCAGCAGGGATACAACCAGCCACGGCCATACATCCACGATCCGCTTCGTGATGGTCTGGGACGATGGGCTGGGACTGTACTTCATGCACTGCATTCTGTTCTGCCAGCTCCTCCGGCGGGATGTACTCGGTCCGCTCGCCACGAACCAGCAGCCTGTGGGTGTTGATGGCATAGGGAGTACAGGTGACAAGGGTACAGTAATCCTTTCCTTCCACGATCCCGATGTCCTGGGTTTCCTCCGGAAGCACAACCTTGATCTGGTCTACCTTGTAAGCAAGCACCTCATCCAATACATGGAGATAGAACACATCGCCCTCCTCCAGCTTGTCCAGATCCGTGAACAAAACCGCACTGGGCAGTCCACGATGGCAGCTCACCCCGCCGATAGGATAGGAGGACTCCGCCAGATGGCCGACGCCCTTCTGCAGCACATCTTCGTTGGTTCCACTGTATATGGGAAGATATACGTCAATTTTCGGAATTTCGATAAAGCCAATGCTCTCGCCCACATCCACCAGATCGAGGTAGCTGATTCCATCCTCTCCCTGCATGGCGCTGGCTTCCACTGCTGCATTGAGCTGTTCATTATATTTACGGACCGCTTCCTTGGCAGCGTCGATCTGTTCCTGATCCATCTCTGCAACCTGTTCATCATAGGCGGCGATCGCCTGACTTGCATGGGACTGGGCAATCAGGTTGCTGACGAAGGGATACAGAGTCAGACACAAGCCTGAAAAAAACAATATCGCGATAAACCATGCTCTTTTTTTATCCATGACAGTAACCTCCGGATATTTTATAAGGAAAGGCACAGATCAAAGGCCTGCGGCAGGGGCCGCATTTGG
>ERZ780067.520-NODE-520-length-13362-cov-3.821_pt1 | contig 13362 bp, 11 predicted proteins | sample MGYA00511841_ERZ780067 | MGnify/ENA primary metagenome ERZ780067 (study PRJEB29588, sample SAMEA2143295) | human gut metagenome | biome: human gut; feature: human-associated habitat; material: faeces | place: Denmark | collected 2008/2010 ... | reverse complement strand
TCCTGCTGGGCACGGAAGAATTTCTGTGATTTCTTTGTCACGAGTCCGATGAGTCCCATTGAAATCGGCAGGATCACAAGCGCGATCAGCGTCATCAATGGGGAGATACTCAGCATCATGATCAGAACACCGATGAGCGTTGCCAACGAGGTGATGATCGTCGTGATACTCTGGTTCAGTCCCTGGCCAAGCGTATCGACATCGTTTGTGATGCGTGAGAGCACTTCACCGTACGTGCGGCTCTCAAAATATTTCATCGGCATACGGTTGATCTTCTCCGAAATCTCTTTTCGAAGCTGATAGCACACCTTCTGCGTCACGCCCGTCATGATCCATCCCTGGATGAAGCTGAACAGGGCGCTCATCAGATACAGGCCAAGTACAAACAGCAGAATCGTTCCGATTCTTGCAAAATCAATGCTTCCTGTGCCCCGGATCTTTTCCATCAGTCCCTCGGACAGTGCGGTCGTAGCTTTTCCGAGAATCTTTGGTCCGGCAACGTTGAACACCGTTGAGCATGCGGCACAGATCATAACAATAAAAATCGCAATTTTATATTTTCCGATGTACTGGGCGAGCTGTTTGATCGATTTTTTCAGATCTTTCGGCTTCTCGCCCGGCTGCATGCCGCGGCCCATCCGTCCCATCGGTCCTCTTTTGCGCGGCTGCTGGTTCATTTCATTACTCATGGTCAGCCACCTCACTTTCCTTCAGTCCAAGCTCTTTCTCTGACAGCTGGGATTTCGCAATCTCCTGATAAACCTCGCAGCTTCTCAGCAGTTCCTCATGCGTACCTTTTCCGACTACTTTTCCGTCATCGAGCACCAGAATCTGCTCCGCATGGAGAATCGTGCTGATCCGCTGTGCCACGATGATCACGGTGCTGTCTTTGACATTCTCCGCCAGTGCTTTTCGAAGCGCCGCATCCGTTTTCAGGTCAAGTGCAGAAAAACTGTCGTCGAAAATAAAGATTTTCGGGTCTTTTGCAATCGCACGCGCAATCGCCAGACGCTGTTTCTGTCCGCCGGATACGTTCGTTCCGCCCTGTGCAATCGCGGTTTCGTATTTGTCATCTTTTGCCTCGATAAACTCGGTTGCCTGCGCAATTGCGGCTGCCTTTTCGATCTCCGCATCCGTCGCATCGTCTTTTCCGAAGCGCAGGTTGGATGCGATCGTTCCCGAGAACAGCACACCTTTCTGCGGCACGAAACCGATCTCATCGCGCAGATCCTTCATCGTAATGTTTCGAATATCTTTTCCGTCGAGCGTAATCTTTCCGCCCGTCACATCATAGAGACGTGGGATCAGGTTGACCAGCGTCGATTTACCGCAGCCGGTGCTTCCGATGATCGCCGTCGTCTTGCCAGGCTCGGCAACGAAGTCGATGTCATGCAGCACATCCTCCGCGGCGCCCGGATAACGGAAGTTGACGTGATCGAAGCGGACAACTCCGTTATGAACCTCCAGCTGCTCCGGATTTTTGACATCCTGAATGGAGGATTCTGTCTGAATGACTTCATCGATACGGCCGGCGGCAACAGCGGCACGCGGCAGCATGATTGACATCATTGTCAGCATCAGGAAAGACATGACGATCATCATGGCGTAGGTAATAAATGCAGTCATTGCACCGACCTGCATCGTGCCGGCATCGATTTTATGTGCACCGAACCATACGATTCCGACGGTCAGCACGTTCATAATCATCATCATACCAGGCATCATAAAGGTCATAACGCGGTTGGTGAACAGGGTTGTTTTGGTCAGTTCCTTATTCGCACCGTTGAAGCGCTCTTCCTCTTTGTCCTCTCTTCCGAACGCACGGATGACAGAGAGTCCGGTCAGGATTTCACGCGATACGAGGTTGATGTTGTCAACCAGTTTCTGCATCAGCTTAAATTTCGGCATCGCAAGGGAGACAAGCAGCATCACGTATCCGAGAATGACGATGATCGCAAGAACAATGATCCATTCCATACCGGCTCCCGTTTTCATGACTTTCAGCACACCGCCGATGCCAAGAATCGGAGCGTAGGCAACCATTCGCAGCACCATGACGGAGACCATCTGGATCTGCTGGATATCGTTCGTGCTTCGGGTAATCAGCGATGCGGTGGAGAACTGATCCATCTCCGCATTGGAGAATCCGACAACCCGTTTGAATACTTTTTCGCGCAGATCGCGGCCGATTCCGGCGCCGACGCGGGAGGCAAACAGTCCGACGAGAACAGTTACCACACCCATCAGGAGTGCCATGCCGACCATCTTGAGGCCTGCAGTCAGAAGGTACGTTTTCTGAATCTGGTCTACATCGAGACCCGCCGCTTTGTCTGCGGAAACTGCATACGCAATGCCCATCGATTTTACCAGGGAGCTTCCCATCGTATCAAGCGTTTTTTCCATGCTGTCGCGCATCGAGAGCACGGTGTCTTTATCCATCTGTCCGCTCTCGAGCATCGCTGCAAAGATTGGACGGACATCCACACAGGTGACTTCGACTTTGTTTCCATCGTCATCCTCTTTTTCCTGCTGGAAGCTCTTCAGCTCCACATGCATCATCTCGCCGATCTGCTCAATCGTCATGTTTTCAAACACCGACGCATCCTGACCGGTCTGCTGTGCCATGAGTTGTTTAAAGGTATCCTCCTCCATCGCACCCATCTGGTAATTCATCAGCAGTGCAACGGTCAGTGTATCGTCTGTTTCATCAAGTTCTTTTTCAGAAGCTTTGTTCCGTTCATAATAGCCGTCCTTTTTCGTATAGAGGCTTTCCCATAAATCCACCTCATCATCCGTCATGATAAACTCGGCCGTCTGAAATTCTTCCTCGGTGATCCGTTTCGGCGTAACGTGCTCGACGCCGCTGTTCTGAATGCCCACATCGATGATGTCGGATGTATACGACGGGAGCGACAGGTCGCACCACGCCTGGACAAACAAAAGCATAAGAATCACGAGAATCGATTTCCAGTACGGGAGCATATTCTTGAAAATCTTACTCATTTTTTCCCCTTTCTGTCTTTTTTTGTGTACCAGCTTGCCGGCACACTAATTCTGTCGTTTTCGGGTGTCAATTTCTTTTTCTGCGATCTCATAGATACGATCCAGATAATCAACCAGCTGATCTATATCCTCTTCCTTTAACTGTGACATCACAGAGCAGCCAAAGTCCTGCATTCTGTCCCGTACCTCTTCCCCCTTTTTCCAGCCCTTCTCTGTCAGACTGATATACGTATTTCTGCGGTCTTTTTTGTCAACGCTCCGCTCTACATATCCTTTTTCTTCCAGTCCGCGCAGTGTGCGCGACACAGCCGGCGGAAGTGTTTTGGTCTTCGCCGCCAGCTCTGAGCTTGTAATTTTTCCGTTTTCTCCCATTTGCAAAATCGCACCCATAACGGAAAATTCGGAACTGCTGAGTCCCGGAACCAGGTCTGATACGTTCAGTTTTTTAAACTGGTGCACCGCACGAAACAGTTTTTCAAATGCATCCTTCATATTATCCCCCTCCTTTTTGTGCAAATACTTAACAGTGTTATTTATTTACGCGTGTTAAATAATAACACCGGCAAATTTCCATGTCAAGAAATTTGCCAGTGTTTATGTTTTTTTTAGAATTTACGCTACTCAAATAGAATTTGACAAACGCTGCCATTTTGTTTAGATTAGAAGCAAATACGAAAGGACACCTTCATTCCCATGCCAGGTTTTATCTTACATCTCACCGCAGCCCAAATGCTGTTAAAGCACCTCCCGTCCCACCCGGATTTTCCATATCCGATTTCATCGGTAAATGATTTCCTAATCGGAAATCTTCTGCCGGATGCGACGCAGCAGAAAGAATCCTCCCATTTCCGCGACCCGCTTTACCGCGAAAAAATGATGGTATTCCCGGATCTTACACGGTTTACAGCGAAATACCGTTCACTTCTGCCAGATTCGAGCGCACTGGGATATTATTTTCATCTTTATATTGACCGGAAATTTTTTAAGGATTTCATTCCGCAGATTGTGGAATTTTATAATGCGGATGGAGAAATTACAGATATGAGAGATGAGATTGCAACGGTTTATATCAAAAAATCGCGGACATCCATTCCTTTTTCCAGATATCTCACGGAGGAGTATTATTACGGGGACTATACACGAATGAATACATATCTTGTCAACCGCTATTGCATCCCGCTCGATCTCAATCCTAACGTCACGAACCCTGGAATCGCAGAAATTCCGTATGAGAACGTCCAACAGGTACTTGACCTCCTCCATCACTTCCTCTCCGTCCCGCCGGAAGCCGCGCAGGATCTGAAGGTCTTTCCGCTTGAAGAACTGCTTGCGGCACTGGAACAATATGTAGAAGAGTTTTTGGCTGTGCCGAATAAGTATATTTCATAATTCTCCATTCAAAAAGGAGCAGAACCCACACCAGATTCCGCTCCTTTTTCAGAATGTAATTTTTCCGTTTCCTCTTACACTACATCTTGAACGATCCATTCTCTGTCATCCGTATCCATTTGTTTTTTTCTTCGATATTCCGTTGGTGTCCTCCCATAATATTTCTTAAATGTTTTGCAAAAATAATCCATATTTTCAAATCCCGTCTCGCCGGAAATTACAGTTATCTTTTTCTCCGTCGTGGCCAGAAGCTTTGCAGCCTCCTGCAGACGATACTTCACCAGATAATGCACCGGCGTATCGTGAAGATATCTTCGGAACAGATTCAATGCCGTACTTTTGCTCACCATAGCCTGCCCGGCGATATCCTCCAATGTAAGATTCTGTCGGAAATTTTGATGAATATATTGCATCATCAGCTGTGTTCTTCCCTGTGAGGATGCCGTATTTTCTCTTTTTTTCTGCAGCACTTCCGAATCCATGTGCAAATAAAGCAAGTGCCACAATTCCTGCGTCAGAAATAAAGTAACCAGTTCCCGGTCTTTGTCTGATTCCTGCGCTTTGAGAATTTTCTGCATGAGCTCCAGTGCTTCTGCCTGCCATTTTATTTCCCTGCAAAAGACAATGCAGTCCACCTTACACGCCTGTATCGGTGCAATGTATTTTTTGTAAATCAGGCTGTCTGCCGGAGCGAGAAATGTCGGTTTCAGAACGAAATTTGGCACAATCGCATGGCCTTCAGAAAAATAGCGATGCAAAATCTTTGAGTTAATAAAAATGCCCGTTCCCTGTCCCAGTGAAAACTGCTTTTCGCCAACCCAGAAGGTTGCTGTTCCCTCCTGTACAAAAACAAACTCAAACTCCACATGCCAGTGCCATTCTACACAATGAAAATCAAACAACGCAAGATCGTCGTAATACAATTGAAACGGATATTCACTGTTTCCATGCTGTATCGTTTCCATCATGCTTTCATCCGTTTGGATCTTGTTATAAAATGTATTAAATTCCATCTTTCCCCGCCTCCGTTTTTCAGGCACGCCCCTCTCTATTTTACGATATTATACAATAAACAGACGATATATTCCAGTGAAAGCGACACTATTTTACGTTATTATACAAAAAGAATCGTTGTCGCTCCATGGAACACGGTGAACGGCAACGAAACGAACACTACGGCCGCAGCAGTTCTGCCATTTTAAAAAACGGAGTATATCATCATGAAAAAGAACTACCACAAAACCTTAATTGCCTGTTATCTTGGATTTATCACGCAGGCAATTTCTGCAAATTTTGCACCTTTACTATTTCTTACCTTTCACAGAACTTACCATATTTCTCTTGGAAAAATTGCGTTTATCTCGACAGTATTCTTTTTCACACAACTTCTTGTCGATTTGTTCTGTGCCAGATATGTCGATAAAATCGGTTATCGCAGGTGTGTCGTTGCTTCTGAGATTCTTTCCGCCTGCGGCCTGATTGGACTTGCCTTTCTGCCCAATATTCTGCCAAATGCCTATGCAGGAATTTTGCTCAGTGCCATGATCTATGCCGCCGGAAGCGGACTGATTGAGGTTCTTGTCAGCCCAATCGTAGAGGCTTGTCCGTTTGACAATAAGGACAGCGTTATGAGTCTGCTTCACTCCTTTTACTGCTGGGGGTCTGTAGGCGTCATCTTACTTTCCACTGCTTTTCTGGCAGTTTTTGGTATGGAACGCTGGCCGATCCTCGCATGTATCTGGGCTGTACTTCCACTGTACAATACGTTTAATTTCCTTTCCTGCCCGATTGAATCACTCACCGGAAGCGAAGAAGGACTTACCATTCGTCAGCTGTGCCGTCTTCCCATTTTCTGGATTTCCCTTGTTCTTATGGTCTGCGCCGGAGCAAGCGAGATTTCGATGGCGCAATGGGCTTCCGCTTATGCCGAGTCTGCATTAGGTCTCTCAAAAAGCATTGGAGACATTGCAGGACCGTGCCTGTTTGCTGTGATGATGGGCATCAGCAGAACCTTCTATGGTAAATACGGGGAAAAAATTGACTTAACAAAATTTATGATCGCATCCGGTACACTTTGCCTGATCTGTTATCTGGCTGCAGCTCTCGCACCATATCCTCTTTTAAATCTTATAGGCTGCGTTGTGTGTGGTTTCTCTGTAGGAATTATGTGGCCGGGAACCATCAGTATTTCATCCTCTAAAATTCCACTCGGCGGAACTGCACTGTTTGCACTTCTCGCCATGGCCGGAGATATGGGCGGTTCCATTGGCCCATTTGTTATTGGATTTGTCACACAAAACACCGGCGACGATCTGAAGGCAGGTATGCTGGCCGGCTGCATTTTCCCTGCTGTACTGATTTTGTCTGTTTTTCTGCTCCGACAAAGGAACGCAGAGCAAAAATAAGCACCGAAGAGATACTGTAACGTGTCTCAGACACAGGAGCCGGACAGTCCGGCTCCTTTTTTTCATGTCTCTGCAATATTTCTCACAACTCCCGAAAACAGAATCGATCCGTCCTGCCCCGTGACAAGAAACAGGAATGGACGATCCAGTACGAAGTCGATTTCGTCGTCCGGTATTTCTGCTGCGGTTTCTGAAACGCCGAGTTCTGTATACGCTGCTCCGGTTACTCCGTTTTCGTCGATTTCAAGCATGGCGGCGTGGTCTGCTTTGCTCAGGTATAAATTCTCTTTGTCCCCTGTTAATGGGCTGAAATCTGCCAGATCCGCATCCAGTGCATCCGTTACACCCAGTGCGCGCACCGTTTCGATCAGGTCTGTTTTCTCCGATACTTTAAATTTAGGAACAGACAGGTTCACCATAGGGGAATACCAGTTATCACTGCTTTCATCCCGCCGTATAACCTTCATCAGATCCGGATCCGATACCAGTTCATTGACATCGGTATTTTCATCCGGAAGCAGGAAATACATGGAGCCGCTGTCCTGAAGGCTAAGGCTGACTGCACGGAAATGTTCGCCCTGGTAGACATCCATCCATTCCGTTTTCTTCATCATGTCCACAGTGGTATCTCCCGCAGCTCCGTGGAAGGTTTCCTTCTCTGTATTTACTTCCCAGAAATTCTCCCGCCACATCGCCTTATAATAGATGGTTGATACCAGTTCAAATACCGTTTCCGGGGCGATCGCCATATTTTCGGTGTATTCTTTTAAAAGCCCTCCGGTATTATCATCCGTCCAGGTCCGCAGAGCCTGATTCATCTCTTCCGATCCGGGAGTCCCACGGAAGGTCGATGCATAATACTGTTCCGCCAGCCGCTGCAGCGTTGTGTCATTGTATGTTTCCTCACCATCCAGCCACAGCGAATTTGCCAACACACTGTTCAGCGCGGGCGTGTCTGCATAATTGCTTTCCCAGAGTGAAGAAACATTTTCCCGCAACGTATCCATATCCTGAGCGCCAAGCATGTCGAGAATCTGCTGCCGCGTATTTCCATCCGAAGTTTCCGCCAGCATCGCAAACGCGATATACAGATTGATCGGCGAGCAGACGGTATTTTCATCTTCTGAAACCAGCATTTGTTTCATCAGGTTCTGATAATATGCATCCATTCCCGACTGCAGTTCTGCTGATTTTGCTGTCAACTCCCGGTACGAATCCCACCAGTCCCAGTGTGCATCGCTTTCCATGAATTTCTGTGCATCCATTGTCCGCTCCACAGATGCCGGATAAGCCGCCAGAACCGTCGTTACCCCCGACGGATAACGGACTGCAGAACCCTCCCGACCGTTTCTCCATGTCGCAACCCCCAGCACAGCTCCGGCGGCGGCCGTCCATTTTTTCCATACGCCTCTTCGCGGGTGGCGATCACTCCGTGCTTTTTCCACCATACCAGGCTCCAGATTTCCCAGCACTTCAAACAATTCTTCTTTCTTCATAATTCGAACCCCCTTTCCGTCAAGTGTGTATGCAATTTTCCACGGATCCGGTTTAATGAAACTGAAATATAATTTTCACTTCTTCCCAGCCGCTCCGCGATTTCACCGATACTGTCTACATACCAGTACCGCAGGACAAACATGCATCGTTTCTCCTCCGGCAGCTTCTGCAGAAACTGATTGATCTCCGCGATCAGTTCTTTCATCTCCCACTGCCTCTCGATATCATCTTTTCCCGAAACACATTCTTCCAGCTCGTCCAATACCGCATCCATCTGACTTTCTCCGCGTTTTTTGCGATGCATTTTTCTATACAGATCAAACGAAAGATTTCTCGTTATTTTTCCAAGAAATGTGGATAACAGAGACGGCCGGTGCGGCGGCCTAGCGTGAAGCCAGGCGTCGTTGACACATTCTTCTGCATCCGCCGGATTCCGCAGAATATTCTGTGCAATGGACGTACAGTATGTACCATATTTCATCGCAGACTCGCTGATCGCTGTTTCGTTCCTGTCCCAGTACATTTGGACAATATGAGTATCCTCCATATGGAAATCCCCCTTTCATCTATCATCACGCCATTTTGCAGAAAATCTTACACTTTTCAAAAGAAATTTCGGTTCAAAAAAGGGCGTGACCAAAGCCACGCCCTTCTATTCTTTTATTTTCTTTATGCCAGAATCGGTTTCAAAGCCTCTGCGAGTTTTTCTTTCTCTGCTTCTGCCTCTGCCAGATCCTTACCAAGTGTTGTGTAGTATACTTTGATTTTCGGCTCTGTTCCGGACGGGCGGACGATGACGGTTTCACCGTTTGCCAGTTTGTAGATCAGAACGTTTGCGGATGGGAGTCCTGTTTCTTCCGGTTTCTCGTAATCGGTTACTTTGACAACAGCGGAACCTGCGATCTCGGTCAGCGGCTCTTTTCGAAGGCCATCCATAATACCGGCCATCTTGTCCATTCCGCTAAGTCCCGGGAACTCGAAACTGTCTACTTTGTTCAGGTAGCGGCCATACTCGGCATAGATCTCTTCCAGTCTCTGTTTCAGAGAGCTTCCGATGCTTCTGTAGTAAGCTGCCATCTCGCAGATCAGCATGGAGCCGATGACTGCGTCTTTATCTCTTACATACGGGCCAGCCAGGTATCCGTAGCTCTCCTCGAATCCGAAGATGAAGCGGTCTACTTCGCCGTCTGCCTCCAGGTTTGCAATCTGATCGCCGATCCATTTGAATCCGGTCAGAACGCTGCGGAGCTCTACGCCGTAGTGCTCTGCAACTGCATCTGCCAGCGGTGTAGACACGATGGATTTTACAGCAACCGGTTTCTCCGGCATGGTGCCTTTCTCGATGCGGCCTGCGCAGATGTAGTCGAGAAGCAGAACGCCGACTTCGTTTCCGGTTACCAGCTCATAGCTTCCATCCGGGCACTTCATGGCAATACCAACACGGTCTGCATCCGGGTCGGTAGCCAGCATCAGATCTGCGCCGGTTTCTTTTGCAAGATCCAGGCCCTTTTCCAGTGCTGCAAAGATTTCCGGGTTCGGATAGCTGCAGGTGGTGAAGTATCCGTTCGGGTACTCCTGCTCCGGAACGATGGTAATATCGGTGATGCCGATGTCTTTTAATACGCGCGTAACCGGTACAAGACCAGATCCGTTCAGCGGGCTGTAAACGAGTTTCAGTCCGGCGGTTTTACACAGACCCGGACGAACCTGACGGGATTCGATTGCTTCATACAGGGCATTCTTGCAGTCTTCTCCGACAAAACGGATCAGTCCTTCTTCCACGCCCTCTGCGAACGGCATATATTTTACGCCGGTCAGGATATCGGTTTTCTGAATCTCTGCGTATACGATTGCTGCAGCATCATCGGTCATCTGGCATCCGTCCGGGCCGTAGGCTTTGTAGCCGTTGTATTTTGCCGGGTTGTGGGATGCAGTTACCATGATACCTGCGTTGCAGTTGTAGTAACGGGTTGCAAAGGAAAGTGCCGGTACCGGCATCAGTGCGTCGTAAATTCTGACTTTGATTCCGTTTGCTGCCAGAACGCCTGCTGCTGTTTTTGCGAATACATCGCTCTTGATACGGCTGTCATAGCTGATGGCTACCGTCTGGTTTCCGCCCTGTGTTTTTACCCAGTTTGCAAGACCCTGTGTTGCCTGACGTACTACATAGATATTCATACGGTTTGTTCCTGCGCCAAGCACTCCACGAAGTCCTGCGGTTCCGAATTTCAGAGATACTGCAAAACGATCCTTGATCTCCTCATCGTTTCCTTCAATCCGTGCCAGCTCCGGGTTCAGGTCTGCGTCTTCCAGGTCAGCTTCCAGCCATCTCTTATACTCTTCCAGATACATATCTTTTTTTCTCCTGTTCTATTCTTTATTTGTAACTATTCAACGCCATGCGAAAGAGAAGAAAATCGTGAATCACGCTTGCATGAATGCGCGGCTTTCTGGAATTTCATATGGCGAGAAGCAACATCGAGATGCAGCGCAAGCGGAATCGAGATGGGGTTCTGAATAGTTACCTTTCTTTTATGTCTCACTCTTATGTCCCCATGTAGCGCCACATAAATGTATGTATAGTCATAATATACCATAACTGTCCCAAAACAGCAATTATTTTTGGTAATTTAAGCAAAATTTTACCGATTCTTTTTCTCTTTTTTCGACTCTGTCAGCTGTTTTCAGACAGAATTAGCTAAAACTCTTTTCGTCCAGCCATATCTTTTTGTCATTCGAAATAATATTATTGTTCCAACTAATTTCTCGCACCAGTGGTGCGAGTTTCTATCATTCCGGCAACTTTCCATTCCGACAAGCTCTGGTAATTATGATATATCTTAGTGGGTTACAAAAGCAGAAATCTGCACTTCTCGCGAAAACGCAAATTTCTGCTTTTGTTATGGTATTTATATTAGTTTTTATTCTTCTCCCGGTCTGTGATTGTAGTCAAATCCACATTTTTCCAAAAATGCCCGCGCGATCACGGTTGCCCCGATCTGATTTGGATGGATTCTGTCCCAGGCAATGTAGGAAGAATGGCGGTATTGGAAGTAATCATTAAAAACAGCCTGCAGATCGATGAAACAGCAGCCATATTTTTCAGCCAGCTCACGGCAGATTGCCCCATATGTATCCATACGTTTTCTCATCCAATCCTCTGCATTTGGCTCCATATAATATGGGGTCATGAGAAAAACACCTTTTACGTTATCTTTTACGGAAAGAATCATCTTCTCGACGTTGGAACGGTACTCCTCCGGCGATACCTGCTCGTCCGGCATAGCCGGGCTGTCGAACTGTCTCCAGACGTCGTTGATGCCGATGCAGATGGATACCCAGTCCGGTTTTAAGGATACGACATCACGGTCGAAGCGCTGCAGCAGGTCGCGGCTTGTGTTTCCGCTGATACCGGAGTTTGTCACGCGAAGATATATCTCCGGGTAGAATGCTGCGAGCATGTTCTCGACAATTCGAACGTAGCTCTTTCCGACATTTTCAAATAAACCTTCCCCCACCGGCTGTGCACTTTCCATATCTGTTACGGAATCTCCTGCAAATACAATCCGGTCCATGTGTTCAAAAATCATTTTTTTGCCTCCCTTGTTCATCAGTAATAGCTCAAAAACCTTCCAAACATCATTATAATCTTGTAATTTCGACGGTGCAAGGCAGATTTTATAAATTCAAAGCGATTTTAAAGCGATCCGGACAGAAAAAAAATGGCTGCGAAGCACCGTTTTTCAGCACCCCGCAGCCGGGAAATTTCTTTTTTTTGCAGTTGTTCAGAGTCATGCAAAACGGGAGAAACATCGAGACAGGGCTCTGAATCGTCACCATTTTCTATTCAATCCCATCCATATAAGCATTGTAAATCGCCGGGTCAATGTTCTCTTTAATCGACGCATACACGCTCTTCGATGCCTCTCGGATCTCCTCTCTTGTCTGGTCATCGAGTGTCAGAATCTTCGTTCCGCTCTCCTCAATTGTCGCGATCTTGTCGGCGATACGGGCATCGGACTGCTCTCTTGCGTACTCGGTCGCAATCTTTGCGGCCTCTGTCATGATCTCCTGCTCGTCTTCCGGCAGATCCCGGAAGAAATCGTCGTTGACAATCAGGGAAATCAGATGCGGCAGATGGTTCGTTTCCACTACGTAATCCTGCTGCTCATACAGATTATTCGAAACGATGACCTCATACGGGTTCTCCTGCGCATCAATCGTGTGCTGCTGCAGGCCGATGTAAACCTCACTGAAGCTCATCGGCGTCGGGTTGGCACCGATGGCTTTCCAGAATGCCAGATGGTAGCTGTTCTCCATGGTACGGATCTTCTGGCCCTTGAAATCCGAAAAGCTGTAAACCGGCTTATTCGTACTCATGACACGAAATCCCTGATCTGCCATACCGAGCAGGTGATAGCCGCCCTCCGTATAAACATTGCTGATCAGATCGTAAAACTCCGGATTATCAATCTTCTCACGGCATTCATCGAGAGAATCAAACACACACGGCAGATCAAACACGGCAAGATCCCCCATAAAAGAAACCTGCGGTGCCGTATTCTGTACGACAAACGGAATATCGCCGTCAGCACACGTTTCCAGCAGATCGCGGTCGCCGCCAAGCGTTGAGTTTGCGTAAACCTGAATTTTCATCCTTCCATCGCTCAGCTCTGAAATCTCTTCCGCAAACTTCTCAGCGAAGATCTGCGTTACCGTGTCCTCCGGGCTCGCCGTTGCCAGCGGCCAGGAATAGCGCTGGGTGCTTCATCCATAGCGTCTCCCCACCGAAAGAGCCGCAGCCGGCAAGCGATGCGCCAAGCGCAATGACAGCAGCAAGTGCCGTCACTTTTCGGAAAAGCTTTTTCTTTTTTGTCATCTTTTTCATCGTCCTTCGCTCCTCCTTATAAAATTCCAATCGAAATCGCCGGAATAAACGTAATCAGCAGCAGTGCCACAAGGAAGAAACCGATCATCGGCATAGCCTTCTTTGCGATCTGCATGACCGGAACCTCGGTCAGGGAGCTTGCCACGAACAGGTTGACTCCTATCGGCGGGGGGGCGCAGG
>ERZ780067.518-NODE-518-length-13384-cov-6.90022_pt1 | contig 13384 bp, 11 predicted proteins | sample MGYA00511841_ERZ780067 | MGnify/ENA primary metagenome ERZ780067 (study PRJEB29588, sample SAMEA2143295) | human gut metagenome | biome: human gut; feature: human-associated habitat; material: faeces | place: Denmark | collected 2008/2010 ... | reverse complement strand
CGGTGCCGCTCACGTGCTGCAAGAGATCTTGACCATCAAGTCGGACGATGTGGTAGGACGTTCGAAAGCCTACGAGGCTATCGTCAAAGGCGAGCCCATGCCTACGCCCGGTATCCCCGAGTCGCTGAATGTGCTCTTGCACGAATTGCGAGGCCTCGGTCTTAGTGTCAACTTAGAATAAAATAAAATCCAAACGGTCGGGCCGTCGCCCTGTGCGGCGGCCGGGCCAATAACTCTTTATACATTAAACATTTATGGCTTTTAGAAAAGATAACAAAATAAAGAGTAACTTTTCGAAGATTTCGATTGGTTTGGCTTCGCCCGAGGAGATTTTGGAGAACTCGAGCGGCGAGGTGCTGAAACCCGAAACCATCAACTACCGTACCTACAAACCCGAGCGCGACGGTCTGTTCTGCGAGCGCATCTTCGGTCCGGTAAAGGACTATGAGTGCCACTGCGGAAAATATAAACGCATCCGTTACAAGGGTATTGTCTGCGACCGATGCGGTGTCGAGGTGACCGAGAAGAAGGTGCGCCGCGAACGTATGGGTCACATCCAGTTGGTTGTGCCTGTGGCCCACATCTGGTATTTCCGTTCGCTGCCCAACAAGATTGGGTACCTGCTGGGATTGCCCAGCAAAAAACTCGACGCCGTTATCTACTACGAGCGTTACATCGTTATACAACCGGGTCCTCAAACCGACCTGGCCACTTACGACCTCCTTTCTGAAGAGGAGTATCTGAACATCATGGATTCGCTCCCCCGCGAAAACCAGATGCTCGAAGATACCGACCCCAACAAGTTCATCGCCAAGATGGGTGCCGAGGCCATCTACGACCTGCTGTGCCGTCTCGACCTCGACGAACTCTCTTACGAGCTGCGTCACCGTGCCAGCACCGACGGCTCTCAACAACGCAAGACCGAGGCTTTGAAACGCCTGCAGGTCGTTGAGTCGTTCCGTGCTTCGAAGGGCCGCAACCGTCCCGAGTGGATGATCTTGAAGGTAATCCCCGTGATTCCCCCCGAACTGCGTCCGTTGGTTCCCCTCGATGGTGGACGTTTTGCCACCAGCGACCTCAACGACCTCTATCGCCGGGTTATCATCCGCAACAACCGTCTGAAACGATTGATGGAAATCAAGGCTCCCGAGGTGGTTCTGCGCAACGAAAAACGTATGTTGCAGGAAGCTGTCGACTCGCTGCTCGACAACTCGCGCAAGTCGAGCGCCGTCAAGACCGAGGCCAACCGTCCGTTGAAATCGCTCTCCGACAGTTTGAAAGGTAAACAAGGTCGTTTCCGTCAGAACCTGCTCGGTAAACGTGTCGACTACTCGGCCCGTTCGGTTATCGTCGTAGGTCCTGAGCTGAAGATGCACGAATGCGGTCTGCCCAAAAACATGGCAGCCGAACTTTATAAACCCTTTATCATCCGCAAGCTCATCGAGCGCGGTATCGTCAAGACCGTGAAATCGGCCAAGAAGATCGTGGATCGCAAGGAGCCCGTCGTATGGGATATTCTCGAACACGTGATGAAGGGACACCCCGTGCGGCTGAACCGTGCCCCGACATTGCACCGTCTGGGTATCCAGGCTTTCCAACCCAAGATGATCGAGGGTAAGGCTATCCAACTGCACCCGCTGGCATGTACGGCATTCAACGCCGACTTCGATGGTGACCAGATGGCCGTGCACTTGCCTCTGGGCAACGAGGCTATCCTTGAGGCTCAACTGCTCATGTTGGGTGCGCACAACATTCTCAACCCGGCCAACGGTGCACCTATCACCGTGCCTTCGCAAGACATGGTTCTGGGTCTGTACTACATTACCAAACTGCGTCCCGGTTCGCTGGGCGAGGGGCTGAAGTTCTATGGCCCCGAAGAGGCCGAGATTGCCTACAACGAAGGTAAGGTTTCGTTGCACGCTCCCGTATCGGTAGTGGTGAAAGATGTCGACAAAGACGGCAACATCATCGAGCACATGGTCGAGAATACTTCGGTAGGCCGTGTACTGGTGAACCAATACGTACCTCAGGAAATCGGCTATGTAAACGAGATTCTTTCGAAGAAGTCGTTGCGCGACATCATCGGTCGGGTAATCAAGGTTTGCGGTGTGACCCGTTCGGCACAGTTCCTCGACGACATCAAGAATCTGGGTTACTACATGGCCTTCAAGGGCGGTCTGTCGTTCAACCTGGGCGACGTGCTCGTTCCGCCTGAAAAGGAGACTTTGGTAGCCGAAGGTAATGCCGAGGTTGAGCAGATTATGAACAACTACAACATGGGTTTCATTACCTACAACGAGCGTTACAACCAGATTATCGATACGTGGACACACGTCAACTCGCGTCTGTCCGACATCCTGATGAAACAGCTTTCGGCCGACAACCAGGGATTCAACTCGGTATTCATGATGCTCGACTCGGGAGCCCGTGGTTCTAAGGACCAGATTCGTCAGCTCTCCGGTATGCGTGGTCTGATGGCCAAGCCGCAGAAGTCGGGTGCCGAGGGTGGTCAAATCATCGAGAACCCTATCTTGGCCAACTTCAAGGAGGGTCTGTCGGTGCTGGAGTACTTCATCTCTACGCACGGTGCTCGTAAGGGTCTTGCCGATACCGCCTTGAAAACAGCCGACGCCGGTTACCTGACCCGTCGTCTGGTCGACGTAGCCCACGATGTGATTATTCACGAGGAGGACTGCGGAACCCTGCGCGGATTGGTTTGCACCGAAATCAAGAACAACGAAGAGGTAGTAGCCTCGCTGGGCGAAAGAATCCTGGGCCGTGTATCGGTTCACGATGTAGTGAACCCCCTCACCAACGAGATTCTGGTTCACGCCGGCGAAGAGATAACCGAGGCTATTGCCCAGAAGATAGAAGAGTCGCCTATCGAGCAAGTCGAGATTCGTTCGGTGCTCACCTGCGAATCGAAGAAAGGCGTCTGCGCCAAGTGCTACGGCCGCAACCTGGCCAACAACCGCATGGTTCAGAAAGGCGAGGCTGTGGGTGTGATTGCTGCACAGTCTATCGGCGAGCCGGGTACACAGCTGACACTGCGTACATTCCACGTCGGTGGTATCGCTTCGAACATCGCTGCCGTATCGAGTGTGAACTCGCGTTACGACGGTATCCTCGAAATCGAAGAGCTTCGTACCGTAGAGAGCGTATCGGATAGCGGCACGAAGGTACAGATTGTCGTAGGTCGTCTGGCCGAAATGCGTATTATCGATCCGCACACCAAGATGGTGCTGATGACGGCCAACATTCCTTACGGTTCGAAGTTGTACTTCAACAACGGCGATACCGTGAAGAAGGGCGACATGATTTGCGAATGGGACCCCTTCAACGCCGTTATCGTTTCGGAGGTTGGCGGTAAAGTCAAATTCGAAGCCGTTGAAGATGGTGTTACCTATCGTGTAGAATCGGACGAACAGTCGGGTTTGAAAGAGAAGATTATCATCGAGTCGAAAGACCGTACCCGTGTACCGTCGGCTCAGATTCTCGATGAGAACGGACAGGTAATCAAAACTTACGCTCTGCCTGTGGGTGCTCACCTGATGATCGAGGATGGCGATACGATTAAGACCGGTGAGGTATTCGTGAAGATACCGCGTGCCGTAGGTAAGGCCGGTGATATCACGGGTGGTCTGCCTCGTGTAACCGAGTTGTTCGAGGCCCGTAACCCGTCCAACCCTGCTGTCGTTTCGGAAATCGACGGCGAGGTTATCTTCGGTAAAGTGAAACGTGGTAACCGTGAAATCTCGGTGGTGTCGAAGACCGGCGAGACGAAGAAATATCTGGTACCGCTGTCGAAGCAGATTCTGGTTCAGGAGAACGACTATGTACGTGCCGGTACGCCCCTCTCCGATGGTGCCGTTACGCCCTCCGACATCCTGGCCATCAAAGGCCCCACGGCTGTACAGGAATATATCGTGAACGAGGTTCAGGACGTATACCGCATGCAGGGTGTGAAGATCAACGACAAGCACTTCGAGGTAATCGTTCGCCAGATGATGCGCAAGGTACAGATTCTCGACCCGGGAGATACCCGCTTCCTCGAACAGCAGATTGTCGACAAACGCGATTTCATGGACGAGAACGACCGTATCTGGGGCAAGAAAGTGGTTACCGATCCGGGCGACTCGCAAACGCTCAAGGCCGGTCAGATTGTAACGGCCCGCAAGCTGCGCGACGAAAACTCGGCGCTGAAACGCAAAGACCTCAAGCTCATCCAGGTGCGCGATGCTATCCCCGCAACCTCCGAGCAGATTCTGCAAGGTATCACCCGTGCCGCTCTGCAAACGTCGAGCTTCATGTCGGCCGCTTCGTTCCAGGAGACGACCAAGGTGCTCAACGAGGCTGCCATCAACGGCAAGGTCGATACGCTCGAGGGTATGAAGGAGAACGTCATCTGCGGTCACCTCATCCCGGCCGGTACCGGTCAACGCGAGTTCGACAAGCTCATCGTAGGTTCCAAAGAGGAATTCGACCGTGTGTTTGCCAACCGCAAGAACGTAACCGACTTCTCCAACTGATAACGAGCTGAACATTATAGCATAAAGGGAGCGACTCCATACACGGGTCGCTCCCTTTTTTTATGCCCGGCAGCAACAGCCCGAGTTGTTGCATGCTGTTGGAGGTGGGTTGGTTGATAGTTCGGCAATCTTGTCCTATTTAGAAGCCGGCTCTTGCCGGTGGCGTAAAAAGATATACCTTTGGCCCGTATGAGGATAGTGTATTTACCGAAGAATAGATGCCGGAATGTAGTCTGGTTGCTTCTGCTGCTGACGATTACGTCGTGTAACTTGTTGGAGAGCAGTCCGTACGATGCCCGGGTAACGGGCGACACCGGCATCAATGCCCGCAATGTGGCCCGTATCGAGAAGGCTCTGGACGGAAAGAGCAGTTTCAGGTTTGCGTTTATCAGCGATACTCAGCGATGGTACGACGAGACCGAGGCTTTTGTCGCGCATCTCAACAGTCGCGACGATGTCGACTTTGTGCTGCATGGAGGAGATGTCTCCGACTTCGGGGTTACTGAGGAGTTTCTGTGGCAGCGCGACATACTCAATGAACTGAAGGTTCCCTATGTGGTGCTGTTGGGCAATCACGACGTGTTGGGCAACGGAGTGCAGGTGTATCGTAGGGTCTTCGGGGAGGAGAATTTCTCCTTTATGGCCGGCGATGTGAAATTTATCTGCCTCAACACCAACGCCCTGGAGTTCGATTATTCCAACCCGATACCCGATTTCTCCTTTATCAAGGCCCAGCTCAAGGATGATAATCCGGCATATCGTCGCACGATTTATGCCATGCACGTGGCGCCGGGCGACGAGCAGTTCAATAATAATGTAGCCGATGTCTTTCATCTCTATGTGAAGTTGTCGCCCGGGATTCTGTGCGGCCTGTACGGGCATGGGCATACGTTTGCCGAAGCCGATAAGTTTGGCGACGGTATAATCTACTACGAAACGCCCTGTATCGGGAAGCGTTTCTACCTGATGTTTACGATAAACGCGGAGGGATACAGTTATGAACCGGTCTATTTTTAACCGATTGATGGTGACTTTGTCGCTTCTGTGCGTATGGATGTCGGCTCATGGTGAGACTCCGACCGAGCTACCTGCATACGATTATCGGGTAGAACAGTATCGGTCGGGATGGAATCGTCTGGTGCCTCGGTATGTCAAGTTGCAGACTGGAGGCCTGATGGGGGCCGTTTCGGTGGGTACGGGTTGGAATTATGGGCGCGATCACTGGGAGACCGATTTCATACTGGGGCTGATACCCAAGTTCAGCGACGACCATGCACGTGTCTCTCTCACGCTCAAACAGAATTATTATCCGTGGAAAGTGCAGTTGGGCAACTCGCCTTTCACCTTCGAGCCGTTGTCGTGCAGCTTTTTCGTCAATGTGATTATGGACCGGGATTACTGGGTGAGTCAGCTCGACAAGTATCCCAATGGTTACTATTGGTTCTCGACCCGTGTACGAATGAATTTGGGGTTGGGGCAGCGGTGGACTCTGCGTATTCCTGAATCCCGCCGCAAGTTTCATCGCTCGGTTTCGTTTTATTACGAGTTCAGTACATGCGATATGTATGTAACCAGTGCCATAACCAACCGCTACATCTCTTTTTGGGACATATTGCGCCTCTCGTTGGGTGTTAAGTTTCAGATTCTGTGACTTCACTATCGGTCGCCCAGCGTGTGGTCGATATAGAGGTTGCGGTTCGACAGGGTGATGAAGGGTTCGATTTCGTGCGAAACCATCATGATGGTGGTACCCCGGCTCGAGAGTTCACGCAGAATTTCGACCATGCGTACCTCGAACTGGCGGTCGATATACGACGAGGGTTCGTCGAGAATCAGCATCTCGGGGTGCGAGATGAGTGCCCGGCCAAACAAGGTGCGTTGCAACTGTCCACCCGAGAGTACACCGATGGTTTTCTCGCGCAGGGCCGTTATCCCCATGAGGTCGAGCATGTGGTCTATTTCGCGCCGCTCGACCGACTTGGGGCGTTTGGCATTCTTGCCCATCAGCCCCGAGGCTACAACCTCTTCTACGGTGATGGGAAACCGGCTGTCGATGCTGTTTTTCTGGGGCAGATACCCGATGTCGAGCGAGGGGACCTGTCGGCCTCCTTCGAAGAAGTAGATAGCTCCCTGTGTAGGTTTCTGCAAACCCAGTATGGTGCGCAGCAACGAGGTCTTGCCACCGCCGTTCGGTCCCGAAACCAGCAGGAAGTCGCCCCGGAAGATGTCGAGGTTGATGTCTTCGAGCACACTCTTGTCGCCATACGAGAGCCACAGGTTCTCGATGGCTATGATTTTATTCTCCAGCAATGGCATTGGTGATGTTTAAAAGTTCTTCACTCCAGTTATAGCTGAGCGGGTTGATGGAAACCACTTTCGCACCAATCTCTTGGGCAAACGATTCGGCCTGTTTGGCGTCGAATTCCTGTTGGATGAAGATTACCTTCACGTGATTCTCTTTAGCCACGTCGATTGCTTTTTTCAGATAGAAAGCCGAGGGCTCCTTGCCATTGTATTCGAGGCTGAGCTGGTGCAGATTGTAGTCTTTGGCCAGGTAGCTGAGCGAGGGGTGATAGATGGCAAACATGGTTCCGCTTACGGGTGTCAGTTTGCGGGTCATCACCGAGTCGACCTGGTTTATCTCGGCCAGCAGGGCTTCGTAGTTCTGGCGGTATACCTTCTCTCCGCTGGGGTCGAGGCTCACAAAGGCGTCGTACATGTTTTTGGCGATGATACGAGCATTTTTGGGCGAGCTCCAGGTATGAGGGTCGGCATCGAAGTGGTGATGGTGATTGTCACTGTCGTTGTCGCTGTGCTCGTGAGTGCCCGAGAGAATGTTGATACCCTCGGAGTTGTCGAAGATTTTCATGTGCGGATTGTTCTGTTCCAACTTGTCCATCCAGGCCAGTTCAAATCCGATGTGCCCGATTTTGAAGTAGGCAATGCTCTTGCCCAGATGCACGAGGTGCGAAGGCGAAGGGTCGTAAGCCTCGGGATTGCTGCCCGGAGGCACGATGCAGTTGATGTCGAAACGATCGCCTGCGATCTTCTCGGCAAAGTACTTCTGAGGTTGTATGGTTACAGTGACAATCTTTTGTTCTTTGTTTCCGGTCGAGCACGATACGGCTATGAGTGTGAGCAGTATACATGCACAATATTTCAAAAATGAATGTTTCTTCATAATAAAGTCTTTTGCCTCACGGCACATTTTTGTACAAAAATAGTATAATATCATTAAGATTCCTTCTTTTCGTTGCTATTTAATATGTTAAATTCGGCTTTTAACATTTTGCCAATCAGTCGGTCAGCTACGGCTTGTAGGTCGCAGGCGGTTCCGGCTTCACTCTACGCCGTAGACTCGACTGTGAATGCGGGTCACTACCGCGTCGAAAACGTGGTCGAGGTCGATTGCTCCATACGACATGAGGTAAAGTTCCAGCGAATGACGGTCGGGCGAGTAGGGGGGCTGGGTATAGGGTCTCGTGGAGAGAACGAAGCCCAACCGCTGGTAGAATGCGATACGTCGTCGACTCAGGTCATCTTCGGGTTTCTCGACTTCGAGCACGGCGGGTTTCCCGAGCTGTTCCAGCAGAGCGGTCATGGCTGCGGCACCATAGCCGGCACCCCGGCATCGGCTGTCGATGGCGAAGTGCTCCATATAGGTAAAGTCGCTCCAGGACCAATAGGAGATGAATCCGATGGGATGCTCCTCGTCAGACAGCAGCGCAATGGCAAAATCGTCGTTCTCTCGCAACAGACGCACGACCTCGTCGAAGTCTCTCCGCTCGTCTGGAGGGAAAGACTCGGTATAAATATGCTCGATAAAGTCGAGAGCCGAATCGTTATCGGCACGGACTGGTGAGATTCGTATCATAGTAGGTTGGGGTTATAAGTGGATACAAATATAATAGATTTAAAGGAATCTTTAAAAAAATAGAACTATAAAGTTTCTCGAACCCGTCTCGACAGGCGTGTAAATGGGATAATCGGTGTATGTAACGAAATAGAAAACAGTCTGTATTTTTTGCCACTTAATAATCCCTTGTAGAGGCTGTTTGGTAAATGAAAATTGGAGAAATAGTTTCAAATTGTAACTTTTTGGAGCCGATGTATCGGTCAGAAATCTTTAATACGGAATACTTCCTGCAAAATTAACAGGATAGATAATCGAAACCTGTAAATTTATTACTATCTTTGTCCTCAAAATAATAAAACAGTTGTAAAAAATCGAAAAAAAGAACCATGGGACATCATCAGTTAGACGAATTGGACTATAAAATTTTGAAACTCATTGCAGCGAATGCACGCATTCCTTTCCTCGAAGTGGCACGGGAGTGTAATGTTTCGGGAGCCGCCATTCATCAGCGGGTACAAAAATTGACCAACCTGGGAATCCTCAAAGGATCGGAATACATTATAGACTCAAACAAGATTGGGTTTGAAACGTGTGCCTATATGGGGTTCTACCTGAAGAATCCGGGCGACTTCGAGCACGTGGTGGAGGAGTTGCACAAAATTCCCGAGGTGGTCGAGTGCCATTTCACGACCGGACAGTACGACATGTTTATCAAACTGTTTGCCCGGAACAACCAGCACCTGCTCGAGATTATCCACACCAAGCTGCAACCCATCGGGCTGTCGCGCACCGAGACGTTGATCTCTTTCCGCGAGATATTCCGTCGCCAGCTTCCTATCGACGAGGTGGAAGACCTGGATTGAGAGCGTCAAAAAAAAGAGTTGAGCGAAATTGAATATACGAGCCCGGTTACACTCCACGGAGAGGAGTTGAACCGGGCTTTGTTTTCGCACACAGCCATTCCGGATTCTGCCGCTCCGCTGGTTGTGTTCCCCTCTGTCAAACAGGGACTCGGTAGTTTGTGCGGATAGTTGTGATTTTTTACTCGGGCGATAAACCATCTTACCGCTATTTTTGTACCTTTGCGGGAGTGTGTTGCCGGGCCCCGTACGGGCTGGACCTCGGAGCGAATCAAACGCCCGGGCGATAAGTCTGCAGCCGCCTCGGAGAGGCATCTAACGAATATAATGATAAGGATATATATTTGTACGAGAAATGAAAGAAGTTGTAGTTAGTGGAATACGCTCCACGGGAAATTTACATTTGGGAAATTATTATGGTGCCTTGCGCAATTTTGTGAAAATGCAGGAAGAGAACAAGTACAACAGTTATTTCTTTATAGCCGACTGGCATGCTCTCACTACGCATCCCGATCCCAAGACGCTGCATGAGAACGTGCGCGACATCCTTTGCGAATATCTGGCTGCGGGGCTCGACCCCGAAAAATCGACTCTGTTTGTACAGAGCGATGTGCCCGAGATACCGGAGATGTATCTGCTGATGAATATGCACGTGGGTATCGGTGAACTGATGCGTACGGCTTCGTTCAAGGACAAGGCCCGCAAGCAGCTGGGCATCAAGTCCGATAGCGATGAGGATGTGGAGCACGAGATTATCGGCAACAACACCAACAAGCGGGTGAATGCCGGATTGCTCACATACCCTACGCTGATGGCGGTCGATATTCTCATTCAACACGGTAACTATGTACCGGTAGGCAAGGATCAGGAACAACACCTGGAGCTGACGCGCCGTTTTGCCCGTCGGTTCAACTCGACCTACGGAGTCGAATATTTTGCCGAGCCGCAGAATTTCAACTTCGGCTGCGAGCCTATCAAGGTGCCTGGTCTCGACGGCTCGGGCAAGATGGGTAAGTCGGAGGGCAACTGCGTCTATCTGATTGATGACGAGAAGACGCTGCGCAAGAAAATCATGCGTGCCGTGACCGACGAGGGCCCCAAAGTACCCAATTCGCCCAAGGTAGAGGCGGTCGAGAACCTCTTCACGTTGCTCAAAATCGTCTCTTCGCCCGATACGGTTGCCTACTTCGAAGAGAAATACAATACCTGCGAAATCCGTTACGGCGACTTGAAGAAGCAACTGGCCGAGGATATTCTCAAGGTGACGTTGCCGATTCGGGAGCGCTTCCTCGAAATTCAGAACGACGAGGCTTATCTGGCCCGTGTCGTGAAGATGGGTGCCGAGAAGGCTCGCGCAACCGCCTCGAAGACCTTGCGCGAGGTGCGTGAAATTATGGGATTCAAGCCTTTCTAACCCAGATATTCCGTCGCTATGGAACATCATCATCATCACCACCATCACCCGGCCCCCGATTTGCAGAAGCTCAACCGGTCGTTTATCATCGGTATCGTGCTGAATGTGCTCTTCGTCGTGGCCGAGGCGGGAGCCGGTTTCTACTACGATTCGCTGGCTCTGCTCTCCGACGCCGGTCACAACCTGAGCGACGTGGTGAGCCTCGTTCTGGCCCTTTTCGCCTTGCGTCTTTCGCTGGCGAAACCCTCGTTGCAGTATACCTATGGTTACAAGAAGAGTACCGTGCTGGTATCGCTGCTCAATGCGGCTATCTTGTTCGTGGCGGTGGCGGTGATTCTCTACGAGAGTATCGACAAGCTGCGTAATCCGGCGCCGCTCGACGGTAGTGCCATTGCCTGGGTGGCTGCAATCGGTATCGTGGTCAACGCCTTTACGGCCTACCTCTTCTTTGCCGACAAGTCGAAAGACCTGAACGTCAAGGGGGCCTACCTGCACATGGCGGCCGATACGCTGGTGTCGGTGGGTGTGTTGATTTCGGGTGTAGTCATCAAGTATACGGGTTGGAATATCATCGACCCCATTATCGGTATCGTGGTGGGTCTGGTGATTCTCTACTCCACCTGGCACCTGTTGCAGGAGAGCCTGCGCCTGGCGCTCGACGGCGTGCCCGAGGGTATCGACGTGCAGCGGGTCGAGCAGGTGCTCTCGTCCGACCCCGACGTCATCAACGTGCATCATCTGCACATCTGGGCCATCAGTACCACGCAGACGGCACTCACGGCTCATGTGGTGGTGTCGGACATCATGCGCATGCACGAGGTGAAACATCGCTTGAAACAGGCTCTGCACGAGCTGGGTATCGACCATGCCACCTTCGAACTTGAGGTTAAGGAGGAGCATTGCGACGGCCATTGCGACTGTTGCGACGGGGATACCAATTGCGACAACGACACGCAACCCTATTTGTAGCGATAGATAAAATCGAAGATACCGGTGGGAGGAAATCGGGCTGGCTGAGCCCCTTTTCTCCCGCTTTTTTTGTGCGTGCGATGAGGTTTACAGTTTGTAGACTCCGCCCGGCAATGCCTTGACCACCCCTTTGAACTCCAGCTCGACCAGCACCGACAGCAGTTGCGACAGCGGTTGGTTCAGCTCGACGGTCATGCGGTTTATCTGCCCCTCGCCCCGGGCCTTCAGGTAGTCGACAATCGGTTGCTCTTCGTCGGTAAGGTCGGGAAAGAGCGAGCGTTGCACCGCCTCGCGTCGGGGTACCTGCCAGCACATGGCTTCGACGAGGTCGTCGGCCGAGGTGATGAGGGCCGCCCGGTTGCGGCGGATCAGGTGGTTGTCGCCGGGCAAGGCAAAGACGTCGCGGTGATAGCTCTCGGCAATGCCGGCGGTGATGAGGGCGCCACCCTTTTCGCGCGACTCGACAATGACTACGGCGTCGGCCAATCCCGCCACAATGCGGTTACGGGCCACGAAAAAGGCCGGATGCATGGCGTGGTAGCCGGGATACTCGGCGAGCAGTCCGCCGTGGGCAACCATCTCGGCCGCCGTGTTGCGGTGGCTCGAGGGGTAGATGTGGTCGAGCCCGTGAGCCAGCACGGCTACCGTGTCGAGCCCCTGCTTCAGGGCCGCGCGGTGAGCACAGATGTCTATGCCGTAGGCCAGTCCGCTCACGATGATGAGGTGGGGAAAACGGGCTGCCAGGTCGCGAATCATCGCCTCGCAGAAGCTGCGCCCGTAGTCGGTGGCTCGGCGGGTACCCACCACGCTCACCACCTTGGCGGCATTCAGGTCGGCCGTACCCCGGTAGTAGAGCAGCGGCGGCGCATCTATGCAGTCGACGAGCCGGTGCGGATAGGCGGGGTCGGTAAAGTAGAGCGGGGTGATGTTCCCCTTCTCGATAAACTCCATCTCCTGTCGGGCTGCCTGCAGGGCTGTGCGGCGGGCATCGTCGTGGAGTATTCGCCCCGTGATGCCCGTCATCTGTTGCAGTTGGGCCTCGGGCAGTTCGAAGAACAGAGCCAGGCTGTCGACCGTCTCGTGGATGTGCTGGGCCAGCGACTTGTTCATGCCCTTGATGCGCGAGAGCGCGATGCGGTAGAGAAGCTCTTGTTCCATGATGAGGGGGAATGATTGGTTGGTCGGTTACTCTTGTTGCAGGAATCGTTCGAAGTAGGGTACAAACTCCTCGCCGCGGGTGATGCGTCCCTGTGTGGTGCACACCGTCTCGACCACCGCCTTGATGCACAGTTCGCCCGACACCTTGTAAATATCCTGGTAGAAGACAAACTTGATGCCCTCGCGGCGCATGTAGAGTTTGCTCACGAAGCGGTCGCGGCTGCGCAGCGGCATCTTGTAGTTGATTTCGATGCGGTTCACTACCGGGTCGATGCCCCGCTCGCGCATCTCGACGAACGAGATGCCCGCAGCCGCCAGAAACTCGTGGCGGGTGTGCTCGAGATAGTGCTGGTAGTTGGCGTTGTTGACGATGCCTTCCATGTCGCACTCGTAGTCGCGCACCTGCATCTCCAGTTCGAAAATATATTGTGACATAATCTTTCGGTATTTGTTCTTTGCAAACTTACGGAAAAAATGAAGAATTTTCCCTATGTTTGTAAAAAATCAAAGCCATGTGTAGACGGTTGTTTCTCCTCATTCTCTTGTGTGTGGTGGCCGGGATGCCGGCCTGGGCCTGTACCTCGGCAGGCGGTTCCGG
>ERZ780067.499-NODE-499-length-13901-cov-5.01105_pt1 | contig 13901 bp, 10 predicted proteins | sample MGYA00511841_ERZ780067 | MGnify/ENA primary metagenome ERZ780067 (study PRJEB29588, sample SAMEA2143295) | human gut metagenome | biome: human gut; feature: human-associated habitat; material: faeces | place: Denmark | collected 2008/2010 ... | reverse complement strand
TATGCCGTTGGCCAGGAGGCGTTGCAGCATGCGGTCGGCACCCGGCATGGGGACAATTTCGGGCAGTTCGGCAAAGATTCTCTTCTTGATGTCGTAGATGCGGGCGCACTCCTCGTCGGAGAGATGCCGGTCGAATTGCTTCTCGAACAGGCATCGTATGGTGCTGCTGCTTGTCCGGCCTTCGTGGAGGTAGAATTCGTCGCGGGTGCAGCGGATGCCCATGGGTGTGAGGGTGCGATACCAGGCCTCGACGTGATTTTTCATCGAGTCGTAGAGCACGCCGTCCATGTCGATGAGGGCGGCCTTGGGGTCGATGCACGCGGCGTTATGTTTGATCAGGTAGTTTTGGATAGCTTCAATTTCGCACATCTTCTATCGGTAGTTTGTTTATACAAAAATAGAGTTTTTGAAATAATTTGCCAAAGAGGAAATTTGTGAATGCTTCGATTTATCTTTTGATTATAAAATAGCATTCACTATTTTTGTGAAAAATTATAGTTGAGATATGAAGACAGTTATCAGGAAATGGTTCCCGGCTTGTGCATTGAGCGTGCTTCTGTGTGCTTGCGGGAGCAACGTAGCCGACGGCGACTATGCCGGCGCGTTCAAAGAGTATGTAAAATCGGAACTGAAAGCCGGTACGTGGGTTTTGTCGGCCGATGAGGGGTTGACCCCCGACCAGGTCGATTCGATTCAGGTCGAGGCCCTGCACGAGGTGACTATTGCCGACAGCCTCCGGGCCGGTCGTCAAGCGGCAATCGATACCTATGTATCTACCGAGCAACAGTTGAAATACGAGATGGAGGTGGCCGAGCACAACTACAAGCTCGACGAGAACAGCCAGTTTGCCCGCCGGGCCGACTATGCCCGCAAACTGCAGGAGGCCCAGCGTGCCCATGGCAACGACCGCAACTATGCCTCGAAAATCGAGGGCTACAAACTGGCCATGGAGCGTTTGCCCGAAAATCACGAGTCCTATGTGAAATTCGACAAGGAGCGCGACTTCTCCTACATCCGTAAATACGAAGAGGCCAAGGCGGCTTACGACCAGTTTGTGGGCGTGAACGTCGAGGACTATATCGGGTCGTACGAGTCGCTGGCCCAGTATGCCGGTCGCGATACGGCCGAGGTGTTGGGCACCGTGGCCCGGGTGGAGTTTATCACCCCCGACGGTTATCAGTCGGCCGTGGTGCTGTTTAACGAAAAACCGACCTTTGTCAAAGCTATCCTTACCGATTCTGAAGCGTTGGAAGACGACGATACGGTGGGCGATGCCGCAGAGTATGACGCCGAGCTGGAGTCGGAAGATTGACGCTCGCCGTTGCCGATAACGCATTGTAACAGCATGTACCGAGGCTACCCCTTCGCGGGGGTGGCCTCTTCTTTTTCTATTTATTTTTATTCTCTTTGAGTCTGTTAGGCTACACGGCGAAATTTTTTCAAAAGGCCTATAAGGGTTGGTTGCCTTTTTTTTGTCATAAAAGTGTAATGACCTTAAACATCTATTTAAATTTATAGATTCATGAATCACATTAAAAAAATGCTCCTAAGTGCCGCCACTCTTCTGCTCTCGTTCGGAGGCTGGGCACAAAACAATCCGGTAGCCAACGAGGCCGCCATTGTCCAATCGGGAAACATGCGTTTCACGGTGTTGACTCCCGAAATGATTCGTATCGAATACAGCGAAAAGAAACAGTTCGAAGATCGGGCTTCGTTTGTGGTCATCAACCGCAACTTGCCGGTACCCCGTTTCACGCAAGAAGAGCGTGACGGTTACCTCTATATCACGACCGACAAGCTGGAGCTGCAGTACAAGTTGGGTACCTACCCGGTGAACAATGACCGTTGCGACCACAACCTGCAGATAGCCTTCGAGGTGAATGGTGCCGAAGAGGTGTGGTATCCCGGGAAAGCGGACCCCTATAACCTGAAAGGTACCACCCGTACCCTCGACAATGCCGAGGGCGATGTGCGCGAATGGCTCGAGAACGGTTTGCTGTCGCGGTCGGGCTGGGCGGTAATCGATGAGCGCGAGCCCCGCAAGGATGGCAGCCTGAGCCTGATGTTCGAGAAAGACTCCGACGGGGGTATGGACTGGGTGGCCCAACGCAAAGACCCCAACTCGCTGGACCTGTATTTCATGGGCTACGGTCACGACTACAAGCGGGCTTTGTACGATTTCACCCGCATTGCCGGTAAAATGCCGTTGCCCCCGCTCTACGTCTTTGGCTACTGGTATTCGAAATATCAACGCTATACCGAGCAGGACATGCGGGATATTGTGAACGACATCCGCTCGCGCGACATCCCCATGGATGTGCTCGTCATCGATATGGACTGGCACCGCAACGGCAAGACCGGCGATACCAACGGTACCGAGTGGACCGGCTGGAGCTGGAACAAGGCGCTCTTTCCCGACCCGGCCGGCTTTATCGCCTGGTTGCACGAGCAGCACCTCAACGCGACGCTCAACCTGCACCCGGCCGATGGTGTTTTCCCTAAAGAGGATAACTACGAGGCTTTGTATGCCGACTTGTCCAACCGCTATTCCGACATCACGGCCGACAGCCTGACCAATGCCGACGGTACCATCCGCTGGAATATCGAGAACAAGGATTTCTACGAAGCCTTTTTCGAGCACATTCTGCGCCCGCACGAGAATATCGGTGTCGATTTCTGGTGGGTCGACTGGCAACAATGGATGATTGCCCAGAACGAACCCAACCTGGGCAACACCTTCTGGTTGAACCATGTCTTCTTCAACGACAAGAAGCTGCAAGGCAAGGACCGTCCCTTCATCTTCCACCGCTGGGGCGGACTGGGCAACCACCGCTATCCTATCGGATTCTCGGGCGACTCGCATTCGACCTTCTCGTCGTTGGCCTTCCAGCCCTATTTCACCGCTACCGCCTCCAATGTAGGCTATGGCTACTGGAGCCACGACATCGGTGGCCACATTCAAGACTGGCCCAACAACTCCGAGCTCTACCTGCGTTGGATTCAATACGGCGTGTTCTCGCCCATCTTGCGCACCCACTCGACGGCAGCCGGCCACATCGAGCGCCGTATCTGGAAATATGAGAACTTCGAGCAGATGCGCGATGCCATCTATCTGCGCTACGCCCTTATCCCCTATATCTATACGATGGCCCGCTGGTCGTACGACACGGGCGTAGGCATCTGCCGCCCCATGTACTACGACTATCCCGAGGCCGACGAGGCCTACCGCTACGAGGGTCAGTATATGTTTGGCAACGACATTCTGGCGGCTCCCATCACGGCTACCGACAACGGTACGAACCAGAGCGAGAAAACCATCTGGCTGCCCGAAGGCAAGTGGTACGAGGTGATGACCGGCCAGGTGCTCGACGGCGGCCGCGTGGTGACGCGCACCTTTACCCGCGACCAGATTCCCTACTACTATCGCGAGGGGGCCATCGTGCCGCTCTACCCGCGCATCATGCACCTGAAGGAGCGCCCCGAAACGCTGATTCTGCAATTTGCTCCGGGTGCCGAGGGTGAGTTCAACTTCTACGAAGATGCCGGCAACAGTGCCGACTACGAAACCGCCTATACCTTTACCCGCATCACCCAGCAGAGCGACGGAGAGAAGACCGTCTGCACCATCTATCCGCGCACCGGCTCGTTCGAGGGCATGCCTCAGTCGCGCTCTTATCGCCTCGAGATTCTGGCTCGCGATGAGGCTCCTGCCCGGGTAACATACGCCGACGGTACGGCTGCCGACTATGAATACGACGCCGAGGGTAAGAAGATTGTCATCTCGGTACCCGCTACGGCTTGCAGCGAAACCATAACCCTCACCGTTGAATAAAAGGAGGAGGCGGTTATGGGAAAAGCAGGTAAATATATAGTTGCTTTTGCCTTGCTGTGGGGCATGTTTCCGGCAGCAGGCGCCGAATGGAAACTCGTGGGCGATACGGCCGAACTGAAGAGTCCGGTGGTATTCTCGCCGGTGAGCGACAACGCCAATCGGTTTGAGTATGTAGGGCCTATGGTCGAAGATCTCTTCAAGGTAACCGACGGTACTGCCCAGTATATTCAGGAGTGTGGCAGCAACAACCCTCTGGGCGACTCCATACCCTTGCGCGAGGCCGACCCCGACGAGCGGGGCATGAGCATCCGCTATGCCGGCAAGACCGATGTATACCGGCTCACCCTTACCGTCGACGGTGAGGAGAAGAGTCTGAAAGCCGAGCGGATAGAGTTGCCGAAGAACCTCTACATCATCGGCGGCCCGTTCAACCGCGAGATTCAGTTCTGGAAATTCCAGGATGCCAAGCAACTCGTTCCCGATACGCAGTATCCCTATATCTTCTACTACAAAGGGGTGATGCGCTACAACGACGAGGGCGACGAGTGCGGCAGCTTCATGTTCATACCGCACTTGACATGGGACGACAAGTATCACCCGGCGCTCACGGGCGACTGCCCGATTGCCGACAAGATAGGTCAACCGCTCGACATGCGGCTGAATGGCGAGGATAACAAATGGAGCATCGCCTCGGACCGCAGCGGCGACGGCTACTACGAAATCAAGGTCGATCTGCTCCACATGACCATGACGGTCGAGAAGTTCGAACCCGACCTGATCGAGGATCCCTTCCCCCTCTCGGTATTTGCCGCAGGTGCCGCCATGCCCTGTGGGTGGGACAACTCGCACCCGATGGTGCTCGACCCCATTGCCGACGGTGTATACCGCTGGCAGGGCGAGGTGCAGGGCGGCGATTTCAAATTCCTGCGCCGGCGGGGTACCTGGGAACGCTGCTATGTGGCCACGACCCGCGACGAGCCGGTTCACCCCGGTGAGGAGCACGACGTAGTCTATGAGTACAACTCGTTTGTCGAGGGCAACGACTACAAGTTTACCGTGGCTGCCACCGACCCGTGTATCATCACGCTCGACCTCAATCGGATGAAGATGCGCGTCGATACCGAGGAGACCATCGGGGGCAGCGGCATCGCTCCCGTCGAGGAGTTGGGCGGCCTCACCTGGTATGCGTGGAATCATACGCTGTCGCTGCACACCACGACTGCAGTGGCTTTGCAGACCCATATATTTGCCCTTGACGGGCGACTGGTTGCCCAGCGCAATTTTGTCGGGAGTACCGATATAACCTTGGCGCGTGGTTGTTATGTGGTCGTGTTGCGCGACGAAAAAGGATTGAATTATGCTAATCTTAAAGTGCTGGTACGCTAATCTGTGCGACCTGTAAACGAGAGGGGCACTGCACGATACAACGGTATCGGTCGGTGCCCCTTCGATTTTTCTGTCAGGTATGTGTCTATCTGTGTGTAGAATTGGCCGGCCGGCGGGTTACGGTACCACCACCTTGAGGGTGTGGTTGCCGCAGCGCAGCAGGTAGAGGCCGGGTTGCAGGTCGAGGGTATTGTCGCCTTCGAGGCCCGGCTGTTGCCGTACCAGTTGCCCTTGCAGGTTATAGACCGTCAGGGGGCACGAGGCTTGCAGGCGTACGACGAGGCCGCCGGGACGGGTCATCACCTTCACCCCGGCGGGGTCGCTTTCGAGATTCTCGACACTGGCCGGGAGGGGAACCTCGGTCAGCGCGGTCCACGACGACTGGTAGAGCTTGCCGTCCGATTCGGCATAGGCACTCATGCGGAAGGCGAAGCGGTCGCCCCACGCCTGGGGCAGGTCGGTGAAGGTATAGCTGTTGATGCGTCGTCCCTCGACGAGCCGGTAGTCGTAGTTGTAGCTGAAGCTGTCGCCCGTGGAGAGGTCCTGGGTGAGGGTGAGTTCGTCGAGATACATCTCTTGCGTATAGTCTCTCTGTCGGAAGTAGATTTCGAGACTGGTCGTCGGGCTGCTGTGGTCGAAGGTAATCGTGACCTCGTTGTAGCCGGGGTGGGAGAGTGTGACGCTCTTTTTCTCGGCATACCCCGTCTGGTAGTAGTTGTTGAAGTCGACCTGGTCGCCCATGGCTCCGTAGATGCGGGCCTTGGCTGTGTATCCGCCGGTGTTGCTCATGGCGATGGTGGGGGTGGAGATGCTGATACCGCCGAGCATGCCGCCGGTCCAGCAGCCGTAGAAGGCCGACCAGTCGGGCACGGTGGTGTAGTCGTCGTAGTTGGTGCCGCCCATGTCGTCGACCGGTAGCTCTACGGTGCCGCCGGTGAAGTCGTCGAAGTTCTCATAGAGAACCGTCTGTCCCGGCTCGTCGCGTTGGGCCGTGTGGGTATAGACGTTGTAGAGCACATAGCCGTCGGCCCCGATTACGGTGCTCCAGTTGGCGGTATACTGCCCGCCGTGCACTTCGGTAAAGTCGTTGAGGCGGGGTGTTTCGAGGGAGCCGGCAAAGCCGAAGACATCGACGATGTTCGACTCGGCCGAGCGTTCGCTGCCTTGGATGCTCTGTACCGTATAGAAGTAGTCGGTATCGGGTTGCAGACCGCTTACGGGGACCGAAGTGTTTGTGGTCTCCAACCCTTCTATCAGATAGTCGCGTGTCTTGACCATTCCGCCGTAGGTGATGGCGATGTCGTCGATGGCGGTGGGGCTGTTCATGTCGGGAGCCTCGTCGGTGTAGGTGATTTTGAACCGGATGCACCCCACGGGAATTTCGCGGCTATACTCCACGATGCCGCCGGCCGGGTAGTAGATGGTCGAGGTTTCGCCCAGCAGGCTCCACCGGTTGCCGTCGTAACCGTAGGCAGCTACGGTGCCGTTGCCGTTGGCATTCTTGACCCAGAACGAAAACCGTGAAGCGGGAGCCGGCAGGATGGGGGTGACTATCGAGTCGCGCTCGGAATCGAAGGCGAGGGCTATCGTGCCCGAGTGTACCGAGGTGGTGTCGGTGGCGACCGTCGTGGTGTAGAGCTGGCGCCCCGAGCCGCCGGTTACGTCGAGGCTCCACCCCTCGGGCAGGGTCGACCGGTCGAAGTCGATGTATTTGTTGCGCTTCGATCCCAGCGTGGTGGGGACCAGCCCCTCGAAACTTTCGGTAATCGAGGTCTCGGGGGTACCCGAATCGGCCATTGTGTAGGCAAAAACATTCAGTTGATAGCCCGATGCCGCTTCGACGGGCTGCCAGTTGGCTGTGAACGAGGTGGTGGTCACATCGGTAGCCGGGAGAGCGACGGGAGATTCGATGGCGGCTTGTGTCGCTTGCAGGCCATAAAGCGCCCACAGGAGAGCAATCAGTTTTTTCATAGCTCGAACGAATAAAGTTTACCCCGTAAAGATAGGAAAATATATGGAAAAATGTTACTGAAAAGCTATATAAAGTAAAAGCCCGCCGAAAATCGGCAGGCTTTTGCTTTATAATTGTCACCAGAAGTGCGATGGTCAGATGCGAGCCTGGATGGCTTTGCTCTCCTCTTCGTAGCCGGGTTTGTTGAGCAGGGCGAACATGTTGCGCTTGTAAGCCTCTACGCCCGGTTGGTTGAAGGGGTTCACGCCCAAGATGTAGCCGCTGATACCGCAAGCCTTCTCGAAGAAGTAGATGAGTTGGCCCAGATAGGTTTCGGTGAGTTCGGGAACCACGATTTTGAGGTTGGGCACACCGCCGTCGACGTGGGCGATTTGCGTACCGAGCTCGGCCATCTTGTTCACCTCGTCTACGCGTTTGCCGGCCAGGTAGTTGAGTCCGTCGAGGTTCTCGTGGTCCGAGGGGATGGTAACCGTGTGCTTCATCTGGGCTACCGAGAGAACGGTCTCGAAGATGATGCGTTCGCCCTCCTGAATCCATTGACCCATCGAGTGCAGGTCGGTCGTGAAGTCGACCGAAGCGGGGAAGATGCCTAGGTGGTCCTTACCTTCGCTCTCGCCGTAGAGTTGTTTCCACCACTCGGCAAAGTAGTGCAGTTTGGGGTTGAAGTTGACGAGAATCTCGACCTTCTTGCCGCTCTGGTAGAGGGCGTTGCGGGTAGCGGCATAGATGGCGGCGGGGTTCTGCTCGAAGGGAACCTCTTCGCCACAAGCCTTCTCCATGGCAACGGCACCGGCCACGAGGGCGCGGATGTCGAAGCCCGCGATGGCGATGGGCAGCAGACCTACGGGGGTGAGTACCGAGAAGCGGCCGCCTACGTTGTCGGCGATGACGAAAGTCTTGTAACCCTCGGTGTCGGCCAGTTTGCGCAGGGCACCCTTGTGGGCGTCGGTGATGGCCACGATGCGGTGCTTGGCCTCCTCTTTGCCCACTTGAGCCTCGAGTTGCTCCTTGAGCAGACGGAAGGCGATGGCCGGCTCGGTAGTCGTTCCCGATTTGGAGATAACGACGATGCCGAACGATTTCCCCTTCAGCAAGGTTTGCAGTTCATACAGGTAGTCCTCGCCGATGTTCTGTCCGGCAAAGAGGACAATGGGGTTTTTATGTTCGTGGTGCAGGAACTCGAAGGTATCCGAGAGGGCCTCGATTACGGCTTTGGCACCCAGGTAGCTGCCGCCGATACCGATAACGACTACGATGTCGCAGCGCTCTTTCATCTGTTGGGCTGTGGCTTCGAGGTCGGCCAGATGGGCTTCGGTTATTTCGGAGGGCAGGTGCAGCCAACCCAGAAAGTCGTTACCCTTGCCGGTACCTTTGTGAAGCATTTCGATGCCGTTTGCAGCTTTGTCTTGCAAAGCGAAGACGTCGCTCTTGGATACGGTTCCTAAAGCTTTTTCGATGTTCAATTCGATTGATTTCATAGCTTTGACTCTATTTGTTGATTATAGAAATGTATCGTAAATATTTTCGATGGCATGCCGGGGCAATACCTTTTTGTAAAGTATATCATAAACGCATTGCAGGATAGGCATGTTCACGTGGTAGCGCTCGTTTATCTCGTAGATGCACTTGGTGCCGTAGTATCCCTCGGCAATCATCTCCATCTCCATCTTGGCGGCGTTGACCGAATAACCGCGCCCGATCATGGAGCCGAAATTGTGGTTGCGGCTGAAGCGGGAGTAAGCGGTCACCAGCAGGTCGCCCAGGTACACCGAGTCGCTGATGTTTCGATGTTCGCAGGGCGATACGGCCCGCAAGAAGCGGTTCATCTCGTTGAGGGCGTTGGAGACAAGCATGGCCTGGAAGTTGTCGCCGCTCTTCATGCCGTGGCAGATGCCGGCGGCAATGGCGTAGACGTTTTTCAGCACGGCCGAGTATTCGATGCCTCTGACGTCGGTCGAGACGATGGTTTTCAGTTTGGCTCCGTTGAGGGCGTTGGCCAGCGCATGGGCCCGCTCCAGGTCGTTGCATCCCACGGTGAGGTAGGAGAGTCGTGCGGGGGCCACCCCCGGGGGGTGGCGGGGGCCGCCGATGACGGCCAACTGCGATTCGGGCACGTGATAGAAGGTTTGCAGATACTCGGTGACAATCATGTTCTCGTCGGGTACGATGCCCTTGATGGCCGTCACTACGAATTTGCCGCTGATGTCGGTGTCCAGCTTCTTGAGGTGGGCCTTCATGTAGGGCGAGGGCGTCACCAGTATCAGGGTGTCGGCCGCTTCGGCAATTTCGTTGATGTCGGAGCTGAAGTGGATGCGCGAGGTGTCGAAGGCGACATCCGACAGGTACACCGGGTTGTGGCCGGTTTGCTTGAAATCGGCAATACGGTCGTCGCGCCGCATGTACCACAGGATGCTGTCGGCATTGTTCAGCGTCAGTTTGGCCAGCGCCGTAGCCCAACTGCCGCCCCCCATGATCGCTATTTTACCGGGAATGGTCATGTGATAGGATAGGGCTTTTTGGAGGATTATTTATTTGCGTTTTCTACCCAATTTTTTACGTCGTCGACCGTGGGGTTAGCCAGGTCGAGTTTATATTTCTTGTTGATGCCGCAAATCTCCTGGTGCATCTTGTTGGGGTTGGCCTCGGCCAGGTCGGCTACGGTGAGGTAGCCGGCTTTCTGGATGGGGGCTACCCATTGAGCCGGTACACCTATGGCAGTATAGGCGGCCTCTTTGTCGCGTTTCTGTACCTTCTCGGGACGCATCTGCGGGAAGAAGAGCACCTCTTGTATGGTGGTCTGACCGGTCATCAGCATCACGAGGCGGTCCATGCCGATACCCATGCCCGACGTGGGGGGCATGCCGTATTCGAGGGCGCGGATGAAGTCGTTGTCGATAAACATGGCCTCGTCGTCACCTTTCTCCGAGAGACGCAGCTGCTCTTCGAAGCGCAGGCGCTGGTCGATGGGGTCGTTCAGCTCGGAGTAGGCGTTGCACAGCTCCTTGCCGTTGGCCATGAGCTCGAAGCGCTCGGTCAGCTCGGGGTTGTGGCGGTGACGCTTGGTGAGGGGCGACATCTCGATGGGATAGTCGGTGATGAAGGTAGGTTGTATGTAGTGGCCTTCGCATTTTTCGCCGAAGATTTCGTCGATGATTTTGCCCTTGCCCATGGTCTCGTCGATCTCTACGCCTATCTGCTTGCACACCTCGCGCAGTTGTGCTTCGTTCATGCCGCTGATGTCGATGCCGGTGTGCTCCTTGATGGCGTCGAGCATGGTGATGCGCTTGAAGGGCGGCTTGAAGCTGATGACGTTGTCGCCCACCTTGATCTGGTCGGTACCGTTCACGTCGATGCAAATCTTCTCGAGCATCTTCTCGGTGAAGTCCATCATCCAGTTATAGTCCTTGTACGAGACGTAAATCTCCATACAGGTAAACTCGGGGTTGTGGGTGCGGTCCATACCCTCGTTGCGGAAGTTCTTGGAGAACTCGTATACCCCCTCGAAGCCGCCCACGATGAGGCGTTTGAGGTAGAGCTCATCGGCAATGCGCAGGTAGAGCGGAATGTCGAGGGCGTTGTGGTGCGTGATGAAGGGCCGGGCGGCGGCACCGCCGGGAATCGATTGCAGAATAGGGGTCTCGACCTCCAGATAGCCGCGGGCGTTGAAATACTCGCGCATCGAGGTGTAGACCTTCGTACGTTTGATGAAAATATCTTTTACTCCCTCGTTTACTACCAGGTCGACGTAGCGCTGGCGGTAACGCAGTTCGGGGTCTTCGAACGAGTCGTAGGCCACGCCGTCTTTCATCTTGACGATAGGCAGCGGGCGCAGCGATTTGGAGAGTACCGTCAGTTCCTGGGCGTGTACGGTGATTTCGCCCGTCTGTGTGCGGAATACGAAACCGCGGATACCCACGAAGTCGCCAATATCGAGCAGCTTCTTGAATACCGTGTTGTACAGCTCCTTGTCTTCGCCGGGGCAAAGGTCGTCGCGCGAGATATATACCTGGATGCGGCCCACCGAGTCCTTCAACTCGATAAACGAGGCCTTGCCCATGATGCGGCGGCTCATGATGCGGCCGGCGATAGATACCTGACGGGGCTCTTCGGCACCGTCGACAAAATTATCTTTTATTTCCTGAGAGTAAGCATTTACCGGATATTCGGCTGCGGGATAGGGCTCGATGCCCATTTTGCGCAACTCGTCCAGACTGTTGCGGCGAATGATCTCTTGTTCGCTCAGATCGAGAATATTCATAGACGTAAGTTTGTAAATTTTCGCAAAAATACAAAACTTTGGGCGAAAACGTCTACGATTTGGCGTAAATTATTGTTATCGAGCGGCTGTTCAGGGCGTTGTCTCGTGCGGGGGCTTGAGTCTGTCGTCCGGCTTGTCGTCGCCCTCTTCGGGGGCGATGATGTCGCTCTTGCCCTTGAACCACTTGAAGATGTTGATGCGCAACCGGCTGCCGTGAGCCTCGAAGTAGTTGTTGAAACACGAGTTGATTTCGCAGCCGTAGACCACCAGCAGCACGATGGCCGGCAGCACCGGTATGCCGAAGGGGGTGCCGAATGCCTGGCCGAAGCTCGTGGCCACCAGTATCCAGCAGATGTAGTCGATGATCTTGTTGATGCTGCGTCGCACGGCCCGGCTCTTGCGGATGACCTCGCCCCGGTGGCGGGCCGCATCGATGCCGAACTTCAGGTCGGCCAGCACCAGAGCCAGCGCCGCCAGCAGAAACCAGCGGATGGGAGAGACCAGGTCGGCCGCCCAGGCCAGATACGACGCCAGGGTGCCGTTGATTACGTTGCGTTCGTTCATGTCGGAATTTGCATTTAAGTGGTTCTGCTGCAAATTTCGGTCGTCCACCCCGCCCCGCCGTGGCCTGTTGATAAAAAGAGGGAGTCACCTCGTTGCGAGGATACCCCCGCACCCGATGCGCACCGTGTCACCCCGCACCCCGATGCGGGGTCCAGGCAAGTGTCACAAAGGAAAATGTATTTTGCGGGTAATTTTGCCGGTATCTCTGGATACCGCATCGTGGTGCGGGGTGACGTGGAAGTCCCCCCCCCGCACTGGGTGTGGGTAATGTGTATGAGTGAGGTGTAAATACAGCAGAGATGAAGAGGCTTGAAAATCTTCATCTCTGCCGATATTCTTTTAAGGGTAAGATTTATAAGTCTTCGCCGTTGGCTTGGTTGTAACCGTTGTCGTAGTATAGAAGGATATAGTATTCGCCGTATTGTTCGGCAATCATAAACCAAACGGATTTTTTATAAAGCTTGTCTGTCATGTATAGCAACACTTCCGTCATAATCTCTTGCTTTTGTTCTTCGGTAAGAGATGATAATTGTTCCTGTGAATATTTGGAAAAAATGAATGCTTGGGTTTCTTGCGCAATGGCAGTCGAATCTATTCCTCCTTCCGGGACTTGAAAATAAGATGCTTGGTAGCGCTTGTTGTTTACGGATATGTTATAAGAAATATCCTCATCTTCTGGTATGATGTAGGATTCGGAAGATGTAGATTGATATTTCTTATTGTTCTCAAATTGTCGACAGAGGGCATTGAACCGTATTCTGATGTTGCTTTCACTTGAACTTATGGCATCTCTTACCATGATGCGATACACTTTATCGCTGTTTGTTACGACGGAGATGTAGGAGTCTCGGCCATTGAACTCTCCTTTCAAGCAATCTAATTCGCTGTCGTATCGAAATCCTTTTGCCTTGAGCTTTTGAATCATTTCGCTTTTGCTTCCGTCTACAGGAATTCCCAAAAATTTAGTGACATCGTTCTGTGCAAATAGTGCCGTTACGCAAACGAACAGCATCGAGAGTGTTAATAGTCTTTTCATGATTTTAGCGTATTAGTAATTAGAAATCTATTGTGTAAGAAGCTGATGATGAACCTTCGGCTTTTATAACAAATGGCTCTTCTCCACGGCAAACGTAGATGCGAACAGTCTTGCTTGCCCCAGTAGCTTGAATTTTTGCCTTGAATCCTTTAGATACAGGACCATAGGTTTCCTCCCAGGATTTTACATTTGGTTCAATCGTTTTTGAGCCTGTTTCGGTTTCGACGGTAACTGATTTTATTCTGGCATTTTCATAGCCTACACCTCCATAGGCGAGTGCTGTGTATTTTACATAGTAGTTCGCATCGGTTTCGGTCCCCTGTTGCGTGTTTGATGGAGAGGGTTCATCATTGGTACAAGAAGAAAATGTTAACAGCGTTAATAAAACGCTTAACAAGACGATAATTTTTTTCATGTTCTTTGTGGTTTAAATATGAAAATGGCGTGTAACTATTCTTCGCTTGCTTTTACGTTTGGTTACCGCCAAGTGACCATATTCCACAACAAGCACAGAACAGTCCACGCCGTTACAACGTGAACCTTCAGACGCTTGTTCTCGTGGAATGAATGATTGGCGGTATTCAACGTAAAGAGAACAAGAGCTAAAAGCTCAATTATTTCGATAAAAATATTTTTCTATTTACAAGTATATCTCCTTTCCTATTAGGTATTAAAAAAATCGTTTCTATGGTTGTTTTTTATCTGTATGATACAAAGGTACAAAATTCTAATAAAAAAATCTATATATATGATTTTTAATTATCAGGAATAAAACTTGTTGAGTTAGATTCTCTCTGGATTCCGCATCGTGGCGTGGCATGACGAACGCCACCACGTTGTGGCGCGGCAGCCC
>ERZ780067.496-NODE-496-length-13963-cov-4.61217_pt1 | contig 13963 bp, 10 predicted proteins | sample MGYA00511841_ERZ780067 | MGnify/ENA primary metagenome ERZ780067 (study PRJEB29588, sample SAMEA2143295) | human gut metagenome | biome: human gut; feature: human-associated habitat; material: faeces | place: Denmark | collected 2008/2010 ... | reverse complement strand
CGCTCTCCTCTACGGCCGGTTTCTTTGCGCTGCCCGAAACGGGACGCGAGGTCTACAGCATGAACCCGGCCTGGCGATTTTACAAAGGGCCGGTCGAAGGTGCCGAACGCAACGACTTCGACGACCGCTCCTGGCGACTGGTCTCGCTCCCCGATGGAATGGAATATCTGCCTACCGAGGCCAGCGGCTGCATCAACTATCAGGGCGAGGTGTGGTATCGCAAGCACTTTACTCCCGACGAGGCCTGGAGAGGGAGACGGCAGTTTCTCCACTTCGAGGCTATCATGGGCAAATCGAAAGTGTGGCTCAATGGCGTGCTGCTGCAAAGTCACTACGGCGGATACCTGCCGGTCATCGTCGATATTACACCTTATCTGAAATATGGTCAAGACAACGTGATTGCCGTGTGGGCCGACAATAGCGACGACCCCGCCTATCCTCCCGGCAAAGAACAGGCGATGCTCGACTTTGCCTACTTCGGCGGCATCTACCGCGATTGCTGGCTCGTCGTGCACAACCCCGTATTCATCACCGACCCCAACTACGAAGACGAGAAGGCTTCGGGCGGACTGTTTGTCTCGTACAATCGGGTATCGGAGCAATCGGCCGTGGTCCATATCGATACGCACATACGCAACACGTCGAACCGGATATTCCGCGGGAGGGTCGTATGGCAGGTGTATGACCACGACGACAAACTCATCTTCGACCTCGAGAAAACGCTGTCGTTGGCCGCAGGAAAAGCCCACCAGGTATCGGGCCAAAGTCAAGTTCTGCAGCCCCGCCTGTGGTCGCCCGACTCGCCCCACCTCTACAAACTGCACGTGTATGTACAGGATACCAACGGCAAGACTGTCGACGGCTACTATCGCCGCATAGGTATCCGCAGTATCGAGTTCAAGGGAGAGGATGGCTTCTGGCTGAACGGCAAGCCCTACCCCGAACCCTTAATCGGCGCCAACCGCCACCAGGATTTTGCCGTCATCGGCAACGCCCTCTCCAACAGCCTGCACTGGCGCGACGCCAAAAAGCTGCGCGATGCCGGCCTGCGGGTCATCCGCAACGCCCACTATCCGCAAGACCCCGCCTTTATGGATGCCTGCGACGAGCTGGGTCTCTTCGTGATTGTCAACACACCGGGATGGCAATTCTGGAATCAGGAGCCGGTCTTCGCACAACGCGTGTACAGCGACATCCGCAACATGGTGCGGCGTGACCGCAACCACCCGTCGGTATGGCTGTGGGAACCTATCCTCAACGAAACCTGGTACCCCGACGACTTTGCCCTGAATGTCGTGAACATCCTGCACGAAGAGTATCCCTATCCCTACTGTTATGCAGGATGCGACGTGACGGCTCTCGGCCATCAATATTTCCCCGTACACTTCACTCACCCGCTGAACGGCAAGGGCGGGGCCTTCAACACCGATACGCTGGACCCCAAAATCAGCTATTTCACACGCGAATGGGGCGACAACGTCGACGACTGGAACTCGCACAACTCGCCCAGCCGGGTCAACCGGGCCTGGGGCGAGGCTCCCATGCTCAAACAGGCTCAAGGCTATGCCAAAACCGACTATCAGTATACCTGCTACGACGTGCTCTACCGCAATCCCCGACAACATGTGGGGGGCTGCCTGTGGCACTCGTTCGACCACCAGCGGGGCTACCATCCCGACCCCTTCTACGGGGGTATCATGGATGCCTTCAGACAACCCAAACTGTCGTATTACATGTTCTGTGCCCAGCGCCCGGCCAAAATCAACCCCGACCTGCCGGCCGAGACGGGTCCCATGGTCTATATTGCCAATGCCATGACACCCTTCTCGCCCGAAGATGTAACGGTCTACAGCAACTGCGACGAGGTGCGGCTCACCTATGGCGGCAACGGCAATACCCGGATTTACCACAAACCCCAGAATCACGAGGGGATGCCCTCGCCCGTGATTACATTCAAAGGGGCATTCGACGTGATGCAGGACAAGGAGCTGGCGCGAAACGGGAAACATGCCGACTCGTATCTGCTGGCCGAAGGAGTGATGGACGGCAAAGTGGTGGCCACCCACAAGGTAATGCCAAGCCGCCGCCCCTCACGTCTGCTGCTCTGGGCCGATGACGAACGGGTAGAGCTGACGGCCGACGGCTCGGACCTGCTGACCGTGGTAGCCGCCGTAGCCGATGACAACGGCAACATCAAGCGGTTGAACAACTACGAGATAAAATTCGAAATCGAGGGCCCCGGCGAACTGGTAGCCAACGAAGAGACCTTCACCAATCCCCGACCGGTCTTGTGGGGTACGGCTCCCGTACTGGTAAGAGCTACGACGACGCCGGGCGAAATCAAAGTGCGGGCTTCGGTCGTGTGGTCGGGCAAACATACCCCCGTATCGGCCGAACTGACCCTTGTCTCCCACCGCCCCGCTCTCCCGATAATTGCCGACAGCGAGGAGCTGAAACAGCTACAAAACCAGTCGGACGATACCCGCCAGGCCCGGCAATCAACCCCGGCCGACTGCGAAAAACGCATCGAGAAGTTGCAGCAAGAGCTCAACCGGCTGAAACTGAAAGAGGTGGAACAACAGCAAAGCGACTTTGAATAGTCCTCGTCCCGATAGACAGGTTGCTCCCATCGCATAAAAAAACCGCGCGACACATCTCGACGACGTATCGCGCGGTTCGTTTATCATATCCTATGTGTATTATTCAAACATGTGGCGCAACTTGCTGAATATACGCTGCTTGGTCGTGAGCGTAGGTTGCATGTTGGACGAGTTTTTCATCTCTTCGAATTGTTTCTTCTCGGCCGCATTCAGGTTCTCAGGGATGTAGACCGATACGTTCACTATCAAATCGCCCACGCCGTAACGGTTGACCGAGGGCAGACCTTTTCCCCGCAAGCGGAATATCTTGCCCGGTTGCGTACCCGGCTCTACCTTGATACGGGCTTTGCCGTCGAGCGTAGGTACATCGACCGAACCACCCAACACAGCCGTAGGCAGGTCGAGCAGCAGGTTGTATATCAGGTCGTTCTCGTCACGAACCAAATCGGGGTGCGGCTCCTCTTCAATGAGGATAAGCAGGTCGCCGTTCACACCGCCATGACGGGCAGCGTTACCCTTGCCGGCCATCGAGAGCTGCATGCCTTCGGAAACACCGGCGGGGATGTTGAGGGTGATGACCTCCTCCTCTCGCACGATGCCTTCGCCGGCGCAGTGGGGACACTTCTTGGTGATGATGCGTCCCTCGCCACCGCAATCGGGACAGGTCGTCGTCGACTGCATGGCCCCGAGGAAAGTCTGCTGAACCCGAGTCACTACACCCGAACCGTTACATTTCGTACACGTGGTATAGGCGGTTCCGTTCTCGGCACCCGTTCCCTTACAGTAGGTACAGCTTACATATTTGGGCACCTTGATTTTCTTCTCGACACCGGTGGCAATCTCCTTGAGGGTGAGTTTTACCTTCACACGCAGGTCCGACCCTTTGTTCACATGCCGACGGCCGCCACGTGAACTGCTGCCGCCGCCAAAGCCTTCGAATCCGCCGAAACCTCCGCCGAATATATCGCCGAAGTGCGAGAATATATCCTCCATGGACATACCGCCGCCACTGAATCCACCACCGGCAGCACCGCCCACACCCTGATGCCCGAACTGGTCGTAACGAGCCCGCTTGTCGGGGTCGCTCAACACCTCGTAGGCTTCGGCGGCCTCCTTGAATTTCTCTTCGGCCTCCTTGTTACCGGGGTTTTTGTCGGGGTGATATTGAATAGCTTTCTTACGATATGCCTTCTTTATCTCTTCGGGCGTCGCATTTTTGGCGACTCCCAGCACTTCATAATAATCTCTTTTTTCCATTGCTCTCTATCCCTCCAAATCGTTATTCACCCACTACTACCTTGGCAAAACGAATTACCTTGTCGTTAAGCGTATAGCCTTTCTGCACGGTATCGATTACCTTGCCTTTCTGGGCAGGGTCGGGAGCCGGGAATGTAGTCACGGCCTCGTGATACTCGGTATCGAAATCGGCACCTTGAGTGGGAATCTCTTTCACGCCGTTTTGTTCGAGATAGGTTTTGAATTTGTTGTATATCAAATTCATACCCTCTTTCACGGCTTCCAGATCGTTACTGTTTTCCACAGCGGCCAATCCACGTTCGAAGTCGTCGATTACGGGCAGGATAGCCTTCATGCAGTTCTCGCCGCCATTCTTAATCAAATCGGCTTTCTCGCGCAAGGTCCGTTTACGGAAATTATCAAACTCGGCCATCAACAGCAGATAATCTTTCTGCATCTTTTCGATGGTCGCTTTCAACGTGTCCAGCTCGGCTGACAATTTGGCAGCCTCATCTACCTCGCCCTCTTCGGCAGCGGCTTCGGTTTCACCCTTCTCCGCATCCTGGGGCTGTTGCTCACAAGCCTCCTCTTTGTTCTTTTCAGGAACCTCGTCCTCAATTACTTGCGATTTTTCGCGGTCTTTCTCTTCAGCCATATTTTTAGTTTTTCTTTTTTTACGATTCATATTCTGCCTCCTCGAAGAATTATCTTCAACAAGCATTTATATAGTATCAAAAACACTGCCAAACCGATAGCGACTGTATTTTTGTCACGCCCGGCCTACCCGACTGTCAGCCTCACGCTCGTGCCCGATAAAACACCAAGGGGCAGCCCCACCGGGCCGCCCCTCGTATATCTGCGACAGCGTGTCGTCGGCCTATTTCCGGGTCGGTACGATTTCGAATATCTCGGCATCGCCCGTGAGCTGTACGGACGCAACACCGGGCTGCAAAACCACTTGACAGAAGGGTTCGGTTGCCGTCACCTCGGCCAGGGCAGAACCGTCGGCGGCCAACTGCTTCACCGTTACGGACAGCGGCTTGCCATCCTTCCGGCTGTTCATCAACAGAGCATAAGCCTCCACACCGGGTTTCACCCCGAAGGTGATGGTACCCTTGTTGCGATAGCTCGTGCCCAGCTGGCCGTCGAACAGGTAGAGGGCCTGCTGCATGTCGTCGGCCTTCAGGTCAAAGCCCAACCGCTCGAGACGAGGCGGATTCACCTCGAACGAACGTATCGAGGCATAGTTGGTGCGGGCCGACTCGAGCCGTTTCAAACGAATGTATCGGGCCTGTACCGGCTCGCCCTGCCAGTCGATGACATACTGCTGCTTCAACTCGCCGGTGAGGGGCGTCCACGTCTTTCCGTCGGCCGAATATTCTACCACGGCGTGGTCGAAGTAGTCGACATCGTCGACCGAATTGCGGCCCTGACGAATAGAAACCTCGGTCACCGGCTCAACCTTGCCCAGGTCGAGGCCCATCCAGTCGCCGGCCTTCTGAGCGATACCCGACGTGTAGTAGGTTGCCGTGTCGTGGTCCAGCATCAGTTTGGCCTGCGGGGTCTTGATTGTGCTGAAGGTACCGATGCCCTTGTAATAGATGGGCGTCTCGCCCCACACGCGGGCCAGGAAACCGTGAGCCATATCGTCCATGGCATTTTCGTAGAAGGGTTGCAGTTTCATGCTTCCGCTCTTGAGAGCCTCGTAGGCGGCGCGGTCGTCGCGGCTCATGAGGTTTTGCACATAGAGGTTCCAGAAGGCGGCATGGTCGCCATCCGTGAGATAGAGGCGGGCCAGCTCGATGGTCCGTTTGCCGCGCGCACCCAGCTTTTCAAACTCGACGAGCCAGGGGGTCAACTCTTTGACCAGGCCCCGGTTGGCACAGTTGCGCTCTATGGTAGCGGGGGCTTTCTCTACCCGGTCGAACTCCTGCCAGAGGGCATCGGCCGCAGCGTCGTCCCAATCGGCCAGGCGGAAGGTACGGGTCTCCCACGACTCGTCGCGGCGATAGCCGTTCTCGGTATCGCACGAGTGAATGGCAAAAGTACGGTATGCCTCGCGAGCCTCGGGCATCAGTTCGCCCAAGCCCCGCTCCCAGTTGTCGATGGGGTTGTAGTCGGCCACGTTCCAGGTATAATCGGCCACGCCGTAAAGGGCCAGCTTCGAAGCCTCGCCATGCTCCATGGGATTGCTGGCGATACCGCAGAGGTCGTTGGAGGTCAGGGTGGTATCGAGGCCATAGACAGGGCCTTGCAGAATAACGTGACGCACATAGTCGTTCACGGGATAGTTCCACCAGAAGTAAGCCGGCCGTTTAATGCGGCTGTTGACCCACGCCATCGTCTCGGGCGTGAGGTCGCTGCACACCACGTCGCCGGTCCAGAATACCTCGACCGAGGGGTCGAGCGTGTTGCCATAAATGGCCAGAGGTCCCTGCGGTGTGGGGTTGGCCCACAGCTTGGAGTAGTCGGTAGGACAAACCGTGAGGTAAGCCACGTCGCCCTTGACCTTGACAAAGTCGGCCGTCAGGCGGTTGAGCAGTTCGGTCTGTTTCACGGGGTTGGTACCCTCGCCCGATATGTCGTCGAAGAAGAGGGCAAAGGCACGCACGCCCAGGTCGTACATCCAGTTAAACTTATTCACCAGATTCTGATAATCCTCTTCGTTCCATTTAATATCCTGCCCCGGGTGAATGGCCCACACGAAATCGACCCGGTTGCGGCGGCAGGCCTCGATGAGCTCCTTAATCTGCTCGGCCTCCTTCTCGGGATAGGGCAACCGCCAGTTGGGGCAGCTGTGATAGGGGTCGTCTTTGGGACCGTAGAGGTAGCTGTTCATCTTGAACTTGCCGTAGAAGTCGATGAGCGACATACGCACCTCGTGCGACCAGGGAGTGCCGTAAAAGCCCTCGACCACACCACGATATTTCAAATCGGGGTAATCGTTAACCTCGACATAGGGCAAACGGCCGTCGGCTGCCGCCGGACTCTCGAGCAACTGCCGCAACGTCTGCAAGCCGTAGAAGGCACCCCGTTCGTCGTAACCCACAATATCGATACCCTTCTGATTCACACACAGCCAGTAGGCTCCCGATATGGCTTTCACGCCTTTACGTTCGGCCTGTTTCTCGCCATAGTCGACGGTGAGTTTCACCCCCTTCTTGTTCTGGGTCAGGAACGGCACATCGGCCGAGAAACGGCCCTGACGGTCCTTGAGGTTCACCCCCTTCGACAAATCCAGCACATGCGCCCGGTCGAGGGTCATCTGCTGCGGCGTAGGGTTCACCACAATACCGCCGTGATCGAGCTTCTTGCCCGGAACGGCCAACACATCTTGCGACTCGGAACGCTGACTCGACAAATCGAATTCGGCCTCCTGAGCCCACACACTACCGCAGGCCAACATCGCGACAGCCCATGCGGTCAATACTTTGCTACACTTCATCATATTTTTTGGTTTCTGTTGTTTTCCATTGGTCAAGACGGCACCAGCACGAGACCGCTCCCCTCTTCCGGGTTCAAAAATAGCAATTATTTGCCTTTCTTCAAAAATTTCCGACTCAACCAACGACGCACCGGTTCGTCATAGAGTTTCAGGCAAAGGTAGGCCACCGCCACATTCCACACATACACGCACAGGGCCACCTGCCAAGTTTCGCCAAAGGTGAAGTACCCCTTCTCGATAAGCCAGGCATAAAACAGATACATGAAGGCATAGTGGGTGATATAGAGCGGATAGGAGATGTCGCCCAGAAACTTGCACACCCGGGTCGAAAAGGCATCGGTAGTAGCCCCCGAAGCCCCCAGAACAATCAATACCGGGAATACGGCGACGATGCAAACGGTCTCGAACAGTCCGTTCAGGCTGAAGCTTTCGGTCCCGGGCAGATAGGGCACATGAAACAGCACCAGCAAGACGAGTGAGCAAATCCAAAAGGCACCCCGCACCCGCACCGGTTTGAAGCGACGCGAGAGCAGCAGCCCCATCGAGAAGGGGAAGAGCATGCGCAACAGACCGCCCACGAAGTTGACCGTGTCGAGCGTCCACCCTACCCCGATGTTGCCGTAACCCGACACGTCGAAGGTGGCAAAGCCGGCCAACGCCAGCCCCAGCACCACCACGACGCCGGTCAGGACCCGGGCCGAGAGCCGGTGAAGCACCAGCGCATAGAGCAGGTTACCGATATATTCGAAGAAGAGCGACCAGCTGGGGCCGTTCAACGGGAACATCTCGCCATTGCCCCGCACCTCGTAACCGGCACCGGGGACGGCCGGGATGAAAAACATGGCACATAGCAGGGCCAGCATCACCATCGAGGTGGCCACATGGGTACCGTCCCACTGCACCCGCCCCTGCAGGCAAAAGGTGATGGCTCCCAGCACCGCCCCCATCACCACCATGGGGTGCAGGCGGATAAGCCGGCGTTTGAAAAAGTTTTTCAGCGTCAGGCTCCGGCCCCAACGGTCGTCGTAGGCATACCCGATGACGAATCCCGACAGGATAAAAAAGAAGTCGACAGCCAGGTATCCGTGATTGATACCTTCGATAAGGGTTCCCCCGGCAAAGGCATAGCCTTCGAACACGTGGTACCACACGACCAGGAGGGCCGCCACGCCCCGCAACCCGTCGAGCAGTTCGTAATGGGGTTTGGTATCGGAGAAGGCGGCAGAAGAGATGTTTTGCATGATGATGAATTTTTCTACTGGATGAATTTCTGTTTTTCGTAGCAGCGTGCTACGACTGCAAAATTACAGCAGTTGCCGCACTTGAAATTTGACCTACATCAAAAACGGCCGGGACTCCCCCACTATTTTTTGGCCCGGCGCAACCGGCTGAGTGTCGAGAGCGTGATGCCCAGATACGAGGCGATGTAACCCAGTTGGGCCCGTTGGCACACCTGCGGAAACTGTTGCTGAAACGCCTCGTACCGCTCGCGGGCCGAGAGGGTGAGTCGCTCCTTGTGCGAACGGTGCAACCGCCGGTATTCGTTCTGGTGAATGATGCGCCCCCAGTTGGCCAGCTCGAGATTGGTCTCAAACAGTTCGCGCAGCCGCGATAGCGCAATGCGATAGGCCACCACCTCCTCGAGGGTCTCGACATACTCCTCGCTCACCTTGTCGTAATAGAGTTCGTCCATGCTGAAAACGATGCCCCCCTCGCACGAAAACGAGGTGGTTATCTCCTCGCCGTTGACCAGCCAGAACGAGCGCGTCATGCCCTGCTCGATAAAGTAGGCATACTTGCAGTAGATGCCGGCCCGCACCAACTGATACCGCCGGGGGAAGCGGCACTCGGTCACGCTCTCATTCAAGGCCTGCACCGTCTCGGGCGAGAGCGGATACAACGCATTTATCGTTTCAATCACTACATCCATCATAGACTTGTTCTCCTCTCCCATCAAGGCTCTACACCTCGCACATACCGCTCCATACGAAGCAGTTGCGATAGCAATCGGCCAGGTCGACCTCCCGGTCGAACAGTCCGAAGACCGACGACCCCGACCCCGACATCGAGGCGTAGACCGCACCGGCCTCGTAGAGGCTCTCCTTGATAGCCCCCACCTCGGGGAAGCGGGCAAAGACACTCTTCTCGAAATCGTTGACCAGCCGGTCGCGCCACTCGGCCACCGGCCGCGCAATGGTCACGCTCACCGGTTCATCGGGCTCGGCAGGAGTCACCAGCGAATAGGCCACCGCCGTAGGCACCGCCACGGCCGGCTTCACCAGTACCAGACGGGACCCTTTCAGCGAGAGAGCTACCGGTTCGAACTCGTCGCCTATCCCCTTGGCCAGCAACGGCTTGTTGTGCAGGAAGAAAGGACAGTCGGCACCCAAAGCGGCCGCCTCGCGGTCGAGCTCCTCGTCGCTCAGCGGCAGGTGGAAATAGTCGCACGCCATCGCCAGCAGAAAGGCAGCATCGGCCGACCCACCGCCCAGTCCGGCCCCGAAGGGTATCGCCTTGTGCAGGTGTATCGACACCGGCGGCAGGTCGAATCGCTCGCTCAACCGCCGCCACGCCTTCATCACCAGATTGTCGCGGCTGTCGCCGTCGATGACTATCCCCGACAGCGTAAGGCTCGTAGCCGGGTCGGACGTCGGCACCAACTCCAGCGCATCCTGCAGCTGTATGGGATAAAACACCGTTTCGAGATTGTGATACCCGTCGGGGCGACGCGAAACGATGCGCAGCCCCAGGTTGATTTTTGCATTGGGAAACCGTATCATGGTTTTGTCTGTTTTTCGAGTTTCTCGGCGAAATTAACCATTCTCCCCCACATAGCCAACCTTCTTCTAAAAAAGAAATGAAGGAGGCATTTGTATATCCCCGATTTCAATCTTCTGTGTTCTCATGAGTCCAATGGTTTAGTCGTCAAAATAAGGTGTACTTATGTAGTATAGATAAAAATCTACCGGGATATTCAGCTTGGCGATTCTTTGCCACATGTCGGGCCGTATTCTGAACTGGAAGTTATAATGTCCCATACTGCAATGGAGTATCAATCCGCTGTTTTTGAAACGGCGGAAAACTTTTCGGAACGACTCTAAACGGCTTTCTACCAAGTCCAATATTTCGGTGGATTGATATACCAGATCGAAATATTTCGATGCTTTTCGGTTGTCGAACGTATCGTAAAACCAGACGTTTTTCTCATCGAAGACCGGGTGAGTGCCGAGCTCGGTGTAGGGTATGTCGGGGTATCCTTTCCGCTTGATACGGGTGGGAGATACTCCGGTCATCTCGGTAACGATGCCCGGGTCATTCTTCCCGGTCTCGATATAGAGCGTGCAGCCCATCTCGGTTCCGGTCTTGATTCGGTTAATGTTATTTTTCTTGCTTTTACTGAGCAGGTACAGGTCGAAGTCGACCAACAATCCGTACGGAGCGATACGCTTCCACAGTTCAGGCGGAATGCGGAATTGAAGTTTATGCCGGTTGGTATAGCAGAAATGAAGGAGGCATTTGTATTTGTAGTTCCTAAAAATCTTTTGGAAAGAACTTTTCTGTTTCTCGATCATTTCGAGCATATCGATCGATTTGAAAGGTATCAGATGGTCGTCTTTTTCAAAATAGGCAGTACCGGATAATTCCCACAGGTTTTGTTTAAAGAACTTTCCGGGTATTACCTTACCGGGTATTGCATTGTGGGGTCTTGTTCTGAATATTTCGCCTTTTGTTGTGGCCCACGAGGGTTGTACACCGGTCATACGGGTTACGACCGAGGGAGCATCTTCTTCGGTATCGATCCAAAAATCGCATCCCATTTTAATTATTCTATTTTTTAATAAGCCCATAATAATTATATCATTTATATTTGAAGGCAGGACTACTTATCGTCTTCAAACGGTATTGATTGTGCAATGAAAGCATAAAATATCAGCAGGGTATTTCGATAGAATTTCATGGTACGCAAGTTGGGGTGTTTCTTTTCTCAAAGAAAGGGAATATTTATAAAAAAACAAAATATTCTCAAAGAAATGAAAGGCGATTACTTCATTAAAGTTAATCGCCTGTAAACGTATATATTTATACACCTTCGTCTTCCCAAGTTTCCGGGTTCCAGTTTTTTTCAATACGGTCTATCAAAAATTCTATACCCCAGATTCCGCTGGGCGGATATTTTTTTTGCTTTTTTGTCAGTTTTTTTACTAATCTCCATTCATTATTTTGAATATTGGTAATTTCCCACCCTTTGAACTCTCCGCAAACTTTTTCTACTTCTTTGAAATATTTAGGGACTTTGAACTTTTTGACTTCGGAAAAGCCGACTTTGCGAATGTATTTTCTTCGTAAAGCTATTCCCAACGGAACGAAACAGATATATCGTTCTTTCTGTTGGACTAATTTTTCCAAATCGACGGGTTCATGATATACCCCCGGAAGCAAGCGTATCAATGTCACTTGATTCACTTCGGCCATGTATTGGATATATGCATTTCCTATTGCCGTAGGGACTTCAAAAATATCCCCGATTTCAATCTTTTTCTTTGTCATAAACTATAAATTTTTAATATAACTATTCCCCACTTTTATAGCTTCTTTGTATATCGGATTTTTACGGGACGTATTAAATCACCAATGCAACTATAAATGCAAAGAAGCAAAAAATACTCTTACAAGACAATCAAACCGAAGTTTTTCTCAGGAAAAGAGAAAAAAAAGAAATACATTTTTAGCTGAAACCGAAAAGAAAATGGAACCGTTTCCACATCCAAAAAAAGAATAAAAATTTTAGTATTGGCAGAATTTATTCTAAATTTACCCGCATAACTCAAAAAGTGCTTAGATGAACAAAAGAATTCTCACGGCAGGCGCTCTCCTGCTCGCCCTATCGTCATTCGCATACGGGCAAACCTCGACCCGCGATTTCCTGCATCGGAACCCGCAGTTTTTCGGCAGTACGGGTACCCCCTACTACTGCAACGACACCACCGACACGCCGGCTCCCGAAGGGTTCGTCCCCTTCCATGTCGACCACATAGCCCGGCACGGTTCCCGCACACACGACTCGAAAACACTGGTGCCCAACCTTTACAAACTCATGAACCGGGCCGACTCGCTCGGCATGCTCACCTCGCAGGGCAAACTGCTGAAAAGTCAAATCGACTCGATATACCACCGCATGAATCACCGCTGGGGCGACCTCACTCCCCTCGGGGCCCAACAACACCGTGATATGGCCCGCCGCATGTACAACCGCTTCCGCCCGCCATTTCCCCCGCAAGACGGCCGTGTGAACCTCATCGCCCAATCGACTACCGTACCCCGCTCCATGGCCAGCATGGCGGCCTTCGTGGCCGAGATGCGGGGCTACACCCCGGAGGCCGATTTCTCCATGGACCCCAGCAACGGCTACGACAACACCTTGCGCCCTTTCAACAGCAAGGACTACAAGCAATACCTGGCCAAAGGGCCGTGGAAATCGGTACTCAAGGAGTATCAAACGCGGCACACCCCCACCCGGCTCATCGACCAGACCTTCAAAAAAGGGTGGGAAGAGCTGATTCCCAACCCCGTCACCTTTATGACGCACCTCTATGCCCTGGCCATGATTCTGCCCAATACCGACTACGACATCGACCTCTTCCCCTGGTTTACCGAGGATGAGAAGTACGACTTGTGGAGCGTGAACAACCTCTCGCAATACCTGCGCAAAGCCAACTACCCCGACGGCCAAGGACTGCCCGTGGCCATAGCCAAGCCGCTGCTGGCCGACATGCTGGCTACCTCGCAGGCGGCTGTCGACGGCAACGGCATCGAGGCCAACCTGCGATTTGCCCACGGCGAAAACACCATCCCGCTGCTGGCTCTGCTCGGCATCGAGACTGCCGCCGTGGCCGAGTCTGACCCCGAGAAGGTGGCCGACTGCTGGCAGGATTTCAAATACAACCCCATGGCCACCAACATCCAGTGGATTCTCTACCGCAACCCGGCCGGCCGGGTGCTGGTCAAGGTACTCTTCAACGAGCAGGAGGTGAAGTTGCCCATCGCTTCGGACCACGCTCCCTACTACGACTGGGAGGCGTTCAAAGCCTACTGTGCCGACCGGATGGAGAGCTTCCCCAACGTAGCCCCCGCCCTGCCCTAAAAGCCGAGACCTGCAACCTCACTATTTCACTGCCGATATACCTACTTGGGCCTGAATGCGAGACGAATCGTCCCCTTCAGGCCCAAGCCTGTCACTCCCTCTTGTTGAAAACTTCTTCATAAGATTTGGCCCGCCCTGTACTGCGGCACACAAAGATTATATACCTTTGCATCTCGAAAGAAAGCGATATATGGAAACTCGAAGAAACTATACCCCCCGTCAGAAGAAAACCTATGCCCCGAAAGTCTCGGAACAGGGCAAGATACAACCCCAGGACACCGAGCTCGAAGAGGCCGTGTTGGGTGCCCTCATGCTCGAGAAGGATGCCTACACCACCGTGTGCGACATCCTGAAACCCGAGTGCTTCTACGACCCCAACAACCAGACCATTTACAGCGCCATTGCCAAACTGGGTGCCCAGCAACGCCCTATCGACATGCTCACCGTCACCGAGCAATTGCGCCTCGACGGCAAACTCGACGAGGTAGGCGGTGCCCTGCGCATCTCGGAGCTGACGGGTCGGGTGGCCTCGGCGGGACA
>ERZ780067.493-NODE-493-length-13983-cov-5.58142_pt1 | contig 13983 bp, 6 predicted proteins | sample MGYA00511841_ERZ780067 | MGnify/ENA primary metagenome ERZ780067 (study PRJEB29588, sample SAMEA2143295) | human gut metagenome | biome: human gut; feature: human-associated habitat; material: faeces | place: Denmark | collected 2008/2010 ... | reverse complement strand
GGCATCGAGCGGCACATCGCGCTCGAACGTCTGACGACGGGGCTGGGTCTGCACCGGCTCCTGCGGCAGATGGCGCGGAGCAATCTGTCGGCTGGGTATGGGGGCAAACCACTTTTCGCACAACTCGACAGCACGCTCGAAAGGCAGACTGCCCGAGATGCACAGGATGGCATTGTTGGGGGCATAGTGGGCAAAGAAGAACTGCTTCACCTCGTCGAGCGTAGCCTCGGCTATGTGCGAGACCTCACGGCCGATGACAGGCCACCGATAGGGGTGCACCCGATAGGCCATGGGTCTGAGCAGCAGGTACGAGTCGCCATAGGGTTGATTCAGATTCCGCTGCTTGAACTCCTCGATGACCACCTGTTTCTGCACGGCCAGCGACTCGGGCGAAAAGGCGAGGCTGAGCATGCGGTCGGACTCCAGCCAGAAGGCGGTCTCGATATTGTGTGTGGGAGCAACCGTGTAGTAATTGGTCACATCGTTGCTGGTCCAGGCATTGTTCTCACCCCCGGCCTTTTGCAGCGGAGTATCGAAATCGGGGATATGCACCGACCCACCGAACATGAGATGCTCGAACAGATGGGCAAATCCGGTGCGCGAGGGTGACTCGTCTTTCGACCCTACATCGTACAGCAGATTCAACGCCGTCATGCGCGTAGAGGCGTCGTAGTGGTGTATGATGCGCAAACCATTGGACAATATGTGACGACGAAACGGTATCACTCTCTTACTCCTCGATTTTCATTTTTATGATTTTGACATCGGCCACAGGGCGATCGGCGGCACCGGTCTCGACCTGCTGTATCTTGTTGACCACGTCCATTCCCTCGATTACCTCGCCGAATACGGTATACTCACCATCGAGATGGGGCGTACCGCCCACCGTGGTATAGGCCTCGCGCTGTGCCTGAGTAAAGGTGCGCTTGCCCTCACGCTTGATCTGCTCCTGCATCTGGGCTACAAGCGTATCTTGCAAAGCCTGCAAACCCTGCATGTCGCGAGCCTTGCGCATTTTGATAATCTCCTCGCGATGGTTGGCGGCCAAAGCCTGGAATACCGACTGTTGCTGTTGCATCTGCATCTGACGCTCCATCTGGTCGAGTTGCTGCGGATTGTACACTTTGCCGGTAACGATATAGAACTGCGAGCCCGACGATGCCTTTTCGGGATTCACCTGGTCGCCCTGTCGGGCCGCAGCCAATGCCCCGCGTTTGTGGAAATACTTGGGGTAGACAAACTCGGCCGGGAGGGTATAACCCGGGTCGCCCATGCCCAGCATCTTGCCGGCGGGGGCATTTCGGGAGGTACCGTCGCCTCCCTGTATCATAAACTCGTTGATTACACGATGAAACAGTGTTCCGTCGTAATATCCCTCCTTGACCAGCTTCACGAAGTTGTCGCGATGCGCGGGGGTATCGTCGTACAGTTTCACCTTAATGTCTCCCATTGTAGTCTCCATAAGGACAACTGTCTCCTTATGGCCGTTTGAGGCACAACTCATGTTGAATATTATTAGCGATAAAAAAATAAAACAAATACTCTTATTCATATAACTCCTGTTTAGCCGCGTCGGTGCGAATCATGAAAGTATGCAAATAAAAAAACATCGGCCGTATGGACCGGGCCGAGCGACTTCTATTACCCGTACTTCATTTACAAAGGTACAAAATTAAATGATTTCTTAACATAGGAAAATAGAAATTTATATTTATCAAAAAAGGCGCCCCGGATTCAGTTGTACCTAGGCGCCTTTCATTTGCTTATTTTCAGTGAGTTATCTTATCAGCACTTTTATCGTAGCGGGACCTTTATCGGTGGTAAAATATACCAGATAGAGTCCGGCATCGACCGGGATACAGATGTTTTGCTCGATTTCGGGAATCGAGGCGACCATCTGGCCTGCCGCATTATAGACCGTTGCCGACACCTTCTCGCCCGACATCGGCTCGACCCAGATGGCCCGGTCGCGGCCGTAAACCTTCGCGGCAGGGAGAGCAGCAGACTCTACCCCACTGTACTGGGTGGTGAAGAGATACTCGACCGTTTGCGACTCGCCCGACTCGTAGACCGCCTTGACACCGGCCGTGTAGGTGCCGTCGGGGAGCGACTCGAAGGTGTAGAAGTTGTCGGTTATTGCCGTGGCCTTCGTCTCGCCGTTGAGATAGACGTTGTAGGTAGCCTCGCCCACTTCGGGGGCAGGAGCGTCGACCGCAGGACCTACGTAGAAGTTGTCGACCTTGAGCATCCAACCGTCGTAAGAGACGTAATTGACGGCCAGGTAGACTTCACGATTGACAAAGTCGGGCAGGTCGACCGTCACCTCGTACCAGCCACCCTCCTCGAATGTACACTTATACAGCTCGACAAACGACGAGGGGTCGGTCGACGACTCGGAGGCCAGTACCCGAATCGACTCGGGTATGCCGGTAATCTCGCCCGGATTGCCGTAGACGTGTGCATAGAAGCGCAGCACATACCCTTCGTTGATCTTCTGCTTGGGAGCGATAAGCCAGTCGTCGGAGGCGGCCTGCTGGGCTCCGAAGAACATCACATACTTCTTGCCCCACATCGTGTTGAGGTAGCCGTCGACATCGCACGGAGGTGTCGTGGCTTCGGGATTGAAGATAAAGACAGGCGACTCGCCGGCATCGAATCCCGGGAAGGTGACATTCTGCCCGTTGACCGAGAGCAGATAGTGCTGCAGGCGGTCCTGGTCGTAGGTAACCCAGTCGCCGAAACGGGTGGCAAAGTCGTCGTACTCTTCGAAGCTATCGCTCCAGCCCAAATCCTGATTCCAACGGAAGAGGGCGTCGGTCGTATGGCTGTCTTCACGGTAGGTAAAATCGACCGAAAGGTTGTAGGGTTCGGTAATCTTCTCGACCAGCGAGAGGTCGATGGTCATGTCCCGATCGATATTGACAAAGGTATCGAGCGGCATGTAGCGGTCGTCGTTGATGCCGATTACATACTCGCCCTTCTGCAGCGAGGCAAAGTGCGATAGGCCCGACCGTATGGTGTCGGTCACCTGGTAGCTGCCCGAGAGATAGCTCACGGCAATTCCATCGGCCGACCCTCCGTTGACGGTCACCTGTACCTTGACATCGGCATAAGCCGAGGCTGCCGGAACTTCGATTTGGGTAGTAGCCACCGACGACTCGGAAACCCGGTAGACCGACTTCACACCCAAGGTGTGAACGCCGGCCTCCAGATTGTCGAAGAAGAAGGAATTGGTCTGCACCGAACCTACCTCGCGATTGTCGAGATAGACGGTGTAACTTTGCGGGTCGTCGCCAGCCGCTATATTGCGATGACGAATTGCCCGCGGCAACCGCGCCTTTACCTGCGAGGGGTTCAGCTTGGCCGACCCTACGAAAAAGTCGTCGACCATCAGCATCCACCCCGCCTGGGTAATATACTGAATGGCTATATAGACATCTCGACCTTCGTATTTCGAGAGGTCATACTCGATTGTACTCCATGCGCTCCACTCTACCGACTCGTAGTTGCCTTGCGTCAACGGGATGAAATCGCTCTCGGCGGTTCCGGTCGTCGAAATCCACACCTTGAAACGCTCGACAGGTGCATCGGCAGCCTTGGCCTTGAAACGCACGACGTTGTTCACTCCCACATGTATCTGGGGCGTGATGGCCCAGTCGTTATTGGTGGTACCGCTGGCCGTGCGGATAAAACCCATGTACTTCTTGCCGCTGTACGACCGCAGTTGCGGTGCGTAGAACCACCACGAGACGGGATAGACATCGCTGCCGTCGGAGGTTACCGAGACATAGGCTTCGTCGGGAGCCACAATCGTGGCATACTGCTTCAGCCCACTGTTGGGATAACCGCCCTGCATGAGTACGGCGGCCGACTCCTGGTCCTTGTCGATACCGGTCCACGGCGTAAGGTCGAGAGTAAACGAGGGGTAGTCTTCAAAATCGTCGAAGAAGTAGTCGGTCTCTTCGTTCCACACCAGCGAGGCATCGTTGGTGCCCGTCTTGGGGTCGTGCGCCAGTACCGCCTGCAGGTTGTAGGGGGTTCGCACCGGCTCTTCCATCACAATCTTGAGCACCGTATCGCTCTGTATGTCGAGCTCGGCATTGTCGTAGGTCTTCAATCCCTCTTTCTCAATAACCAGCCGGTGAATGCCCGGATATATACTTTTCTCGGTATAGACTCCGTTAGCTCCCAATACCCGGTTATAGACCAAACCCGACTCGGTTCGCTCCAGATAAAAGGGGGTTCCGCTCATGTCTTCGCCCGTAACGGAGGTGACCTGCAAGGTGAGCGAAACAGTCTGCTGAGCCATCGCCGCCAGGCCCCAGCCGGCGAGGGTCATTACCAGAGCTAAAATTTTTTTCTTCATTGCTTTTCTATAAAAATTTGGTATTTACGTATCGTTGTCGTGTGCTGTTCGCAAAAGGAACAAAGAGGGCTCCATCGACCAGGAGCCCTCCGGGTATATTCTCCCCCACCCTGCGGGGGTAGACTTTAGCGCTTCATCACCCGTGTCGTAACGACGGTGTCGCCCTGAGTGAGAGTTACGAGATATATGCCAGCAGCCAGGTCGTGCATCGAGAGCGACTCGACATCGGCCGCCTCGCGCACACAGTTGCCGGTCAGGTCGTAGACCCGCACGTGAGCCACACCACCGCTCCAATAGAGGTAATCGGTCGTGGGGTTGGGATAGATGTCCAGACGGGGTTGCGACAGTTCGTCGACGGCCAGGGTGGGCATACCGGCCAGGTCGCCCACATAGATTTCGTCGAGTGAACCGCCCGCAGACGAACCGGCATTCTCGGTGGCGACAAAACGCCAGCGCAGATTCACACTCTTGCCGGCATAGGGAGCCAGCGATACATATTTGTGACGCCACCGGGTGCGGTCCTGGGTATAGGCCAACGTAGTCCAGTTGTCGGCATCGACGGCCCGAATCTCGAAATAGAGGGTGCCCTCGGTATCGTCGACCTCGTCGAGCGGCAATTCGGTAACGGCTTCATTTTCATATCCTGTCTCCAACCGGTTGCACAAAGCTCCACCCCAGGCAAAAGAGGCCACCATGTCGCCCGTTGCAGGGAGGACAATGACCGGCGTGGTGAGCGTAGACTCCTCGCCGGCATAGTTGTGCCATACCGAGGCCGAATATTCTCCGGCATATGGGCCGATATTGTTCGATTTCCACTGCTGTATGCCATCGCCCTGATGATTGGCGGCCCAACCCATGGGCGGCACGGCACCCGTCTCGAATCCTTGGGTGTAGGGGAAGTCGCGAATCGACTGGTCGGCCATGGTGGTAAACGACCAGGTGGCAACCTCGTTGCACTTACCTACGGCATTGTAAGGTACAACTTTCCAATAATAGGTCGTGGCAGGTGTGAGCATGGGAATCGTATAGGATACCGAAGCGTTTCCATCGAGCAGAATGCCATCGAGCAGCGAAGTGGGATTGTTTTCATCGGTTCCTACCGAGAGTTCATACCCCTCGGCAAAAAGGGAGGGCTCCCACGAAAGGGTGAGCCGTGCGTAGTCGACATCGGTAGCTCCGTTGGCAGGAGTGGGCGTAGTGATAGCCCGGGGAAGGTCGCCCACGCCATAGAGTTTGGGCAATACCACATTGTCGAAATAGATGTCGGTCACCACCATGTTGTCGAGGCCGCCGTCGCCGATTTCGAACTCGTAGGTCCAGCGCAGATAGACATCGTCGCTCACTACGAAGTTGCCGTCCCGGTCTTTGATTTCAATCTCTTTTTGTACCCACTCGTTGTAGCGGCTGTCGTCGAGCGAACACCACAACTCGGTCCAATCGGTGTCGGAACCCTTCTTGTAATAGCAAATGAAGTAGGTGGTGGGAAGGAACGAGTCGTCGATATACTCCTCGCCGGTGGTTTCGATGTAGTCGAATTTCACCTTACCGTTCCCGGCCGAGAGGTCGAGACGGGGCGAAACGATGTCGCAGGTAGTCATGCCGCCCACGGTTACCGACTTCACACCCGAGGTAGCTATGCCCTCGATCGTGCGCCAGCCTTCGTTGCGCGACCAACCGGCCGGCGGGAAGATGTCGCCCTCGAAACTCTCGAGCGTATACCCCTCTTCGAGCATCACTTTGGTTCCCGAGAGGTTGACCGAAAGGGTTCCGCCATTGGTGTGAATCTTCATTACCGTGCTGCGGGCCCCTTCGACCGTGGGGTTGTAGTTGATGCGATACTCAACCTCTTCGCCCCGCTTCAGCGACACCGTGGCGGGATCGAGCGTGGTAGAGAAGTCGGTACCCTCGAGGCCTTCGATACCGGTGATGGTCAAGACACCGTACCCGATGTTGCGAAGCGTCATGGGCTCGGACTGAGCCAGATAACCGATGTAGGAGTTGGAGAAGGCATACGACGTAGAGCCTTCGACCTCGGGAAGCTGCTCAATCTTCTGATTCCCCACCTTCACATCGTCGACAGCCAGCGTGGCAGCGGTGTAGTTCTTGTACAACACCGACTGAAAATAGAAGGCAATCGACACGTTTTTACCCTCATAAGCCTTCAGACTTATGTTGGGAGTCAGTTTCTGCCAGTTAGCCACACTGCCGGTAGCCGTTCTATCCCACGGCCAGGGCAGACCCGAGTTTTCTATATCTTCCTGTGAAGCCACATCCCAAAGGTCGTTCCAGGAGGCTCCGTTGTCGGTCGATACCTTGATAACGAAACGACCGTATGTTTTTTCAGACGGGAGAAAAGCCGAGGCATTGCACCAGAAGACAAACGACAGTGTAGCATCTTGAGCTATATTTACAACCGGAGTAATGAGCCACTCCTCCTTCGAGATACCGGCTGCACCTTCGGAATAATTGCTTACTACCTCGGCACAACCCGACCCGGCGATGGGCGACCCCGTGATTTCGTTCCAATTCAAATCCCAATGTGCAAAGGCCGTCGCCTCGAGGTTATCCGGCAGTTCGGTACCTGTGACAGTCCACCCTTGCGGCGGGAAATTCTGACTCTCGAAATTCTCGTTCAACACAAGATTTTCGGCGGCAAAAGCCCCTGCGCTGCCAATCAGCAGCGCGAGGGAAAGAAAAAGTTTTTTCATAGTAAACATAGTTTCGATTACTTTTTAACGATTTGGGTGGTTCGATGCTCACCGGCAGTTTGTACCGTCACCAGATATACTCCAGGAGCCAGCGCCGACATGTCGAGACTCTCGACCTGCTGAGCGGACAATACCTGTTTGCCCGTAATATCGGTAACGACTACACGGTCGCACGTTTCCTTGAAATAGAGCGTAGATACCACCGGGTTGGGATAAACCTCGAGGCAATCGCCGTTCACCTCGTCGATACCCGAACCGTCGGTAATATTGAGTACAATCTCCTGTACCGTAGTTTTGGAGCCGTCGGTCACCGAAAGTTTCATAATAATCTCTTCGGCCTGTCCGGGGATACCCGACAATGTACCGCCGTTGGTACCCGGGGTATGGGTAATCCAGAAGGGTTTGCCTTGCAGCGTCACGGTCAAGGCATCGCCATCGGGATCGGCTACGGCATAGTTGTAGGTCCAGCGTTTGCCCACGGTAGCGGTAGTCTCGGGCACCGTAGTAAAGTAGGGCGCATTGTTGTCGCTGGCTACGTATTCGAAATTCTCGAAATAGAAGTCGTCGAAGAAGGTGACAAAGCCCTGACCCGGCGTATTGTTGCGGATGGCCACGTAGATGGGTTGTCCGGCATATTGACTCAGGTCGACATCAAACTCGGTCCACGACGTCTGGCTGTCGCTGTTGTTCTTGTGGGGTACCTGTACCGATTCGAATCCCGAAACGGGCGAGAAGCTCGACACGGCATTGTCGGTGGTACTTACCAGTACGGTGAGAGCGGCAAAGGGGTGATAGGTGTTGTCGCCGTCGTACGACTTGGCATAGAAGCGGAAGTGTGCATCGTCGCGAGCGGTCATCTGGTCGCTGATAATCCAGTCGACAGCCTCGGAAGCATCACTGGCAGCCATGGTAGCCAACAGTTGGTCGCCCGAGCGGGGATAGATGTTGCGCCAGTCGGCACCGTCGGGTTCGGGCAATTGGTTGATGACGATGTAGGCATAGGCGGTACCGATGTTGGGATAGTTGATCATCACCGGCGAAACCGTAGCGGCGTGGTCGGCATCGACCGTGGTAAAGCCTTTGGGAGCAATGGAGCCGAACTCGTCGTCTTCGAAGCTGAAGTAGCGGGTGTACATGCCCAGTGCGTTACCCGATACGGGGAACGAAATCGAGGGAGCATCGTCGAAGGTGATGGTCATTTCGTCTTCGACCATGGCCGAGGTTGTGCCGGCGGCAAAGGTGATGTTGAAGTCGACACTCTCGCGGCTTTCCAATACCATGTCTTTGTGCAGCGAGGTAGAGAAGTTGGCGTTGGCAAACGATACACCGGTTATCGTCATCGTCTTTTCGCCATCGTTCAAGAGGTTCAGCATTTTGGAGGTAACGGCCTTGTTGTAGTTGACATCGCCGGCCTCCCACGAGGATACGTTGATGACGGCCTTACCGGCAGAGGGAGCCTCTTCGAGCAGAATCTTGTCGAGCGAAGCACCCGAACCCATATAGTCGACCGTGCTGTAACGCCAGCGGAAGTTCACCGTCTTGCCCCGGTAATCGGAGAGGACGATGCGTTGGCGTTCCCAGCTTTGCCCCTCATCCTGAGCTGCCGAGATGAATGCCAACTGGTGCCAAGCGTTATCAACTTTGATTTCGAAATAGAGCGTATCCTTATTGATGGTGGTCGTGCCTTGTACCGATTTGCTCAATCCGGCCGGTACGGCATTGCCCCAATAGAAACTGATCTGCATGTCCTTATCGGCAGGCAATGCAAAGGCAGGCGTCTGCAGAATGCCCTGCTGATGGGAACCGCCGGCCGAAATGTAGGCCGAGCCCTTGCCGTCGTACGTGGTGTAGTTGGTCAAATCCCATTCGGTATACCCCTCGCCGATGTTGCGCCAGCCCAGCGGCGGGAATGTCTCGCCTTCAAAGCCTTCGCTCCAGGGGAAGGTGCTCACGGTTTGATCGGCCAGCGTGGTGAAGCTCCACACCTCGGGCGAAACGGTTTCGCCGGCAGCGTTGCAGGCAACGACTTTCCAGTAATAGGTAGTAGCATAGTCGAGTACGGGGAGGGCATAGGAACACTCGGTCACCTCGGCACCATTGACTACCGAGAAGTCGGAGGCCGATTTTCCTACATATACCTTATAGCTCTGGGCAAACTGTACGCCGCCCCAGGTAAGTACGAGCTCTTCGTTGAAGACATCGACAGCCCCATTCTCGGGCGAAGGAGTCGTAGCAGCCCCAGGTATCGAAGAGCTACCGTAATAGGGCGGCAAGATTACGTCGTCGAGGAATGTCGTGGAGTATTCGGGCAAGTTGTCCCAGCCGCCGGTCGACAAATCGACGTCGAGCACATATTTGAACATCACATAGCAGTTGTCCGAAGCCGGAGTACCCAGGTCGACAGTCAGGTGCTCCCAACGGTTGATGGAGTCGCAAGAGGCAATCTGGGTCCAGGTAGCCTTACCGTCTTTGGAGAAATAGACCTCGAAACCGCTCTCGGACGTAACGGCATCGTCGGCCGTAGGTTCCCACACGTTGGCATAGTTGAACTGCAACTCATACGACCCTTCGGAACAGTCGAGACGAGGGGTTACCAGCGTGGGGTTGTTCTCGGCAAAACTACACGAGGCGGAGTAGTCGCCCGAGGTAGCATAGGCTCGTCCCTGAGACCAGCCCTCGTCAGCCGTCCAGCCCAACGGCGGGAAGGTGCCGCCCTCGAAACTTTCGAGATTGTAGTTGTCGGGAAGAATGATTTTGGTTCCCTCCAAAGCGATGGAGACATCGCCGCCATTGGTGTGAATCGTCATCGTGGCCGACTTGGCGCTCAAGGCCGAAGAGGGAGTATAGCGTACATAAAATTCATATTCGGCACCCGGTTTTATCGAAACATCGGCCGGGACCAAATCGGTAGAGAAATCGGTACCGTCGAGTCCCGAAATGCCGGTTACGGTAAGTGAACCTACACCCTTGTTGCTGAGGGCAAACTTGTCGGACCACTTGCCTACCCCGATGTAGGTACCCGGGAATACATACGAGGTGGGAGTTACTTCGGCTATGGGAGCCTCGATAGCAGCACCCGATTCGACTACCACATCGTCGACCCAGACGCAGTTGCCCTTGCCTTCGGCACTTACCAGCAGGCAGTGGACAAAGGCAATCTTTATCGTCTTGCCGGCATAGGCTTTCAGGCTGAGCAGCGACGAGTTTACGGCCCATCCCGTCCAGGGATAGACTACGCCACTGTTCTCGACCTGCTTCTGGTTGAGGAACGAGAAGATGGTCGTCCACGACTCTCCGTCGTTTTCGCTCACGCGCACCTGCAAGTCGTATTCGTTCTTGAAAGCTGCGGCCGAAGCACCTTCCCACAAAAACGACAGATTGTAGTTGGTATTACTCAATGTAATCGCCGGGGTGATAACCCACTCCTCTTTTACGGGTTCAACAGGGTCCCATGATCCGCCGTCACAAAAAAGACTGACCGACCCCGATAGAGCCGATCGACTGGTTTCAAGAGTCCAATGGCTCACTGAATTCTCTTGAGTATCGTTAATCACGGTCCAGCCATTCGCTGGGAAATTGGTTGCCGTCCAAGATTCAAAATTCTCGTTCAGCAAAACCTCTGCTCGCAATCCCACTATAAACAGGAAGAAAGCACAAATAAGCGTAATTCTCTTTGCCATCGTAAATATATTATTAGGTTTATTATGAAATTACATTACATGCAAAAACCAACAAAATATTACAACTATTTATTCATCTCTTGCAAATATAAAAAATTATTCGGAATAAACCTATATTTTCTATAAAAATATCACCATATAAAGCCGTATTTTTTAAACTTAGAATATTTATACAAGATAAAACAAATGTTATTTTTATAAAATTATAACTATTCCAATTGAGCTTTACAGTCAAATCCTGCGTAAGTATAGAAATTATTTCAAGTCTATTTAGCTATATAAACAATTAAGAATCAACCATATAAAAATTTATTCCACCAAAAGCGGCTACTAACAAAAAAATACTTCAAGAGTAAAAATCGCTACAAAAAGATTGATTTTATCGAGCAAAAACAACAAACATAAAAATCTCCAAGAAAAGCCAGAAGGGGGACAGGATAAATGGCCGGGAAGAAAACGGAGATGCCTTACAAGGGAAGAACAGGAGAGAGGAGCATCAGAAACAAGAACGCCGCCTCCTGCCCTGCTGCGAGCAGAAAAGCGGCGTATCGTTTATACGGATAACCGGGTAGATGCCGAGTTGTACCTTATTATATAATACAATTACATCACATCGTTGGCATAGACCCGCTTGTAAATACGGCGGAAATTGTCGCTCTGCCGATTCAACTCATCGACATGCGTCTTATAATCCTCGCCCCAAATACCCGACAGCAAATCGACAATGTATTTGTGTTCACGATCCTTTTGGAGCGAAGCGGCAATGAGCTTATCGATAATCTCCCTGTATTTGTCGGGGCCGGTGGCATGCAGATAGAGCGCAGCACTCACGGTAATCTGGCCGGTGAGGTCGACCCGGATGATATTGTCGGCCAAAGCAGGCATATCGTCGTCGCAGGTACCCATGTGGTTGGCAATATACTCATAGGTGAGCAGGCCATCGGTATCGCTGCTTAATATCTTTTTCAAATCGTTATTCATAGTTTGCCTTCTTTTGAATGACACAAATTAAATAAAAACTTTTGTCGCCACAAAATATTTCATAAAACAGTTTGTGCGAGGAGGCCAAAAAGCCTCACTTTTCGAAGCGGATTCCCAACCCAAGGAGCCTTCTTTACGAAATAGGTCGCACAGAAGCATTTCATACAGTCCGATAGCCATTTCGTACAGTCGGACCAAAAACAGTGCTGTCCATGCAACCATTTCACCATCTTTGCAACAGACTCCTCAAAAACAAAAACAAACTATGAAACTGCTACACCCCATCGGCCTGGTACTAATCGCGACAAGTGTGCTTATCGCGGGATGCACACGCCAGAACAAGACAACCGCGGAGTTTGCGAAACACAACTCGGTCTATTACTGGAAAACGACCTTTGCCCCCGACTCGGCCGAACGAGCCTTCCTGGCAGAGCACGACATCGACCGCATCTACCTGCACATGTTCGATGTGGCCGTAGAGCCCGACTACGAGACCGGCGGCTCCGAAGTCGTGCCCATCGCCACGACTCGGTTCGAAGCACGGGTACCCGACGAGATAGAGATTGTACCGGTCGCCTATATCACCCTCGACGCCCTGCGGGCCATGGCGGGGAAAGAGCGGAAGTTCGCCCCCCTCATCGTCGACCGGCTGCTGGCCATGAGTTCGTATAACGAGTGCGGAAAGATAAACGAGATACAACTCGATTGCGACTGGACGGCATCGACCCGCGAGAGCTACGCCGTGTTGTGCCAGACGGTCAGAGACTCGTTGCAGAAAAAGGAGATAGAGCTGAGCATAACCGTGCGGCTGCATCAGTTGCGCGAACCGGCACCCCCGGACGACCGGGGTGTAATGATGCTGTACAACACGGGGGCATTGAAGGGGCACGACACCCGTAACTCGATACTGGACATCGCCGATGTAAAACCCTATATGACCCGGAAACGGTACCCGATTCCCCTGGACTATGCCTACCCCGTATTCGGCTGGGGTGTCAAATTCGAGGGAGAAAAATTCGTATCGATTGTGACCGAGGCCGACACGGTGTCGCCGCCCGGCGAGTCGGTGCGGCGAGAGCGGCCTGCCGCAGCCGAAATAGTAGCCGTCAAGAAGCTGGTCGAAAGCTATTTGGGCCAACCGGCAAGCGGCAACCTGCTGTATCACCTGGATTATGCACAACTCAAACACTACACCCATGAAGAGATCGATCAGATTCTTGGCCGTTAGTCTGGCCGCTCTGTTTACCAGCCACGAAGTTGCTGCCTGCTGGGAGCCCTGGTATGCCCCGGAAGAGTATTATATGTATAGAGTGTATGAGTCCGATTCTGCCGACCCATCGCCCCTCCGGGAGGACGAGGAGAATTGCCGGGAGTGGCAGCGGCTAACCTCGCCCGATATTCCTACGGCCGATATTTACCAAGCCGTATACAAGATGCCGCTCGAGGAGCTCGAACGGGTAGAGACTCACCGAATGGGAAAACACGACAACCCTTTCGTCGCGTGGATTGCCCAACGCGATACGGCCCTGCTCGACTTCCTGCTGCTGGCCAAGACCAACGAGTACATCCGCCTGAAGCGCAACTCGCGCTGGTACTACCCTTCGATGAAAATCGGGGCACGTATGACGCTCGAAGAGGTGGCCGAACATGCCCTGTCGAACCGGGAACCCAGACTGCGCGACCGCTATCTGTTGCAAGCAGTACGGGCACTCTTCACGCTGGGGCGATACGAGAGCTGCATCGACCTGTGGGAGTCGGAGGTATCGCGACTGCCGGCCGACAACCTGATGCGCCGCCTGATCGAGCCCTACATAGCGGGGGCCGAGGTACGCACGGGACAAGCCGAGAAGGCTCTCCCCTACTTTGCCCGGACCGGTGACGTGGGCTCCATTCTCTTCTACACGGGGCAAGGCAGCAAGAACGTGTCGACCGTCGACGCCCTCTCGCTCGTGTGCCAATATGCCCCGAACAGCCCCTACATAACCCGGACGTTGCAGAGCTACATACGCAGCCTCGAGGTGCCCGACACCTTCTATCCCTGCGATACGGCAGCAACCCGGGCCGAAAAGGCGAAGCTGCATGCCCTGTGTCTGAAGATGGCACGCAACAAGCAGTCGGAAACGCCGGCCATGTGGTACTACACCGCCGCCTTTCTGTCGGAACTCGACGGTGAGACCAGCCAGGCCTGTCGGCTACTGCGACTGGCCGAGCGGGCCCGGTCGAACCCGTTTATCGACGAGTCGATTGC
>ERZ780067.487-NODE-487-length-14109-cov-2.24271_pt1 | contig 14109 bp, 8 predicted proteins | sample MGYA00511841_ERZ780067 | MGnify/ENA primary metagenome ERZ780067 (study PRJEB29588, sample SAMEA2143295) | human gut metagenome | biome: human gut; feature: human-associated habitat; material: faeces | place: Denmark | collected 2008/2010 ... | reverse complement strand
AGGTCGTTACATCCGGCGGTAAAATGCTTTTACATTATGAAGTAAATTGTGTGTAAATGCAATGTGTTGAATATTAGCTTACTAATGGGTGCTCGTTGTTTGCGTAAGCGGATGTATAACCCACTCTTGTTTTATTTACTGATGTGAAGTTCCTATTCCTCGTTATTCATCAGTTCACTGGGTGTCATATTGAATTGCTTGCTGAAGCAACGGGCAAAGTATTTCGGATCATTAAAGCCCACTTCATACGCTATTTCAGCAATATTCATCTGTTTTGTTTCCCGGTTTTTGAGGAGTAGTTCCCGGGCGGTGTTTAATCTGTAGTTACGTATAAATTGTCCCGCAGATTGCCCGATGAGGCTTTGAAGCTTTTTATTCAGCAGACTTTTGCTGACTCCAACGGCCTCACTGAAATCACTTACTTCAAAGTAAGGGTTTTTATAGTGTTCTTTTATGGCTTCCATCACTTGGTTGATGAATTTCTTGTCACCGGATTCCTCCTCTATATTCAGTGCTTCCACATCCATGTTCGTCTTGAACTTCCGTTGGTAGCGTCTGCGATTATCCAGGATGTTTTCGATACGGGTCAGTAACAGAGTTTCATCGAAAGGTTTTAGCAAATATTCGTCTACGCCTGTGCGGTAACTTTCCAGCCGGGTTTCCGGTGAGGTCTTTGCGGTCAGCATCAGGAAGGGGATATGTGAGATGGTAAATGTTTCTTTGACCCGGCGCGATAGCTCTATACCATCCATTACAGGCATCATCAGGTCGCTGATGATAAAATCTACAGACTGGTTGTTCAATACATCAAGGGCTTCTGCCCCGTTGGTAGCTTCGAGTACATTATAATAATCACGGAGAATGGAACGGATGTATCCTCTCATGTCTGCATTATCTTCCACTACAAGAATGGTCAGGGCCAGCCGTTCTTTGGGTAATTCATTCTTTTCCGTTGTTGCTGCCGGTGGTATATTGTTCTCAACGATCAGTTGGTCGTTTATGTTTTCTTCTTTTGGAAGTGGGAGTAGGATGCGGAAGGAGCAGCCGGTAGTATGGTTATTACGAACGAGGATGTCTCCATTGTGCATCGCCACGATGCGTTTGCAAAGATATAGACCGATTCCTGTACCCGTTTGACCGTATACAGGATATTTCGCTTGCTTCTTGGATTGATAGAAACGGTTGAATATTTGTGCGGTGTCTTGCTCCTGAATACCTGTTCCCGTGTCACTGACGCAGAGATAAAGTTTTTCTTCTTTATCGACTTTAGCCGGAAGGGTGGCTATATATATGGATATGCTTCCGCCATCCGGTGTAAATTTAATGGCATTGCTTAGCAGATTGGTAATAACCTTGTGCATCGCTTCTTCATCAAAGAAGATTTCGGAACTTTTCATGTGGAAATAGTGTTTTATTGAAATATTCCGTTCTCCGGCAAATACTTCAAAAGGAGTAAGCAATGAATGTATAAAACTCACAAAGTCACCTTTTGTCGCAACGATATTAAGCTTATCGGATTCTATTTTCCGGAAATCCATCAGTTGGTTGACAAGGGATAGCAGATATTTGGAGTTACGTTCCACGAAGTTTAACTGTTCTATTACCTGCGGATTATAACTTAGTTTTAGTGCACGCTCGATAGGACCGATAATTAAAGTTATCGGTGTCCGGAATTCATGCGTTATGTTAGTGAAGAAAGCTATCTTGTCTAATGTCAATTCTTGTACTTTGCGTGCCATACGGCTCAATTGTGCTTTTTGCCGGGTGATTTTCTCGTTTTGCAGTGTCAGCATCCTGTTCTGTCGGGAGAGTTCTTCTGTCTGGTTCTCTAATAATTGTTTTTGTTGTTCCAGTTGGTAGGTGCGTTCTTCCACGGTGCGGTGCAATAACTCCCGCTGGCGTTTGAAATTTCGTATACGCCATTGGTAAGTTTGCCAAGTGGCAAGTAGTGCCAAAACTACAAGAAGCAATATGAACCAAGTTGTTTTATAAAAATAGGGTAGGATGGTGACCTTTAGCTCTGCCATGTTCTCTGTCCCGTCTCCTCCATCCGGTGTATATTTCACTTGCAGGGTATAGCTACCCGGACGCAAGTTGGTGTAGCTTGCAAACCGTCTGTTTCCGGGTGCCTGTACCCATTTGTCTTCAAAACCAAGTAGGCGGTAGCTATAAGTGGCTGTATTATCCGGTTCAAAATTCAAGGCGGAGAATTCCAACGAGAAGGACTTCTCTTTCTCATGGAGTTTTATTTCCTGAGTTACGGCAATGTCTTTGGGGAGATATTTATTGCCGGGCAGGATATTTTCATTTCCGATTCTCAACCGCGTGAAGCGTATGTTGGCAGGTTGAACAGTAACAACAGGCAGATTGCTATCGATGGCTGTCAGTCCTGCTACGCTGCCGAAATAGAGTGTACCGTCCGAAGAACGGTATGAGGCATTCCAATAGAATTGTGCATCCGGAAAGCCATCTTGTTTGGTGTAATTGGTGAAACGGTTCTCGTTTGGGTGGAAACAGGAAAGTCCGTTATTAGTTCCTATCCAGATACTTCCATTGATATCTTCTTCCAGACTTCGTACATTGTTGTTGATTAAACCTTGGTCCGTATTATAAGATATGAATTTTTCTTTGCCTTGCTTATCAATTATCCGTTTATATATGCCATATCCATTACTGCCCAGCCATAATGTACCATCTTTAGCTTCGCAAAAACAACTGATTTTCTCTATCAGTCCCGATTGGGGATTATCGAGCTTATAGTTTAAGTGACGATGCTGGAATTCTCCTTCCTTTGACTGGGGAGACCGGGAATTAAGATCTATGATGTAGACTCCTTCCGTAGAACCTACCCACAGCTTATTTTCTTTGTCGATAATGGCGCCGAGGCAACCGCGGATGTTTTCTGCCATACGGTTAGCAAAAGGGGAAATGAACTTTTGAGTTGCCATATCATAGAAAAAGAGCCCTCGATTGGCGCCTATCCACATTCCATTATTGGTAGGGTCATAAACGAGTACTGCTATGAAGAATAATGGAAATCCTGTTTCCGGGTGGGTATATATCACTTGAAGGGGACGATTCGGTGCTTTAGGATTCATTATGTTGATTCCGCCACCCCAAGTACCTACCCATAGCCGGCCTTGGTTGTCATTGACCAGACTGCTGACTGAGTTATGGCTTATCTCACCACGTTCCCATCTGTAATGGATAAACTGCTCGGTTCCTTGTTTTTTCAGATTCAGTCCTCCCTCTACTGTGCCTACCCACAAACTGCCTTCTTTATCTTCATAAATGACATTTACCGGGTTGTCGGACAAGCTTGCGGGATTTTCTTTATCATGTTGGTAATTGTGTATCACCAAGCGCTTCGGTGTCAGTTTATTGATTCCACCACTTTCAGTGCCGAACCAAATGTGTTGCCCGTCTACTCTTATACAATTAATAAAGTTGCTGTTCAACAGGCTGTTACTGGTTGAACTATGAGTAAGGCGTTCGAAGTTATCAGTGATAGGATTGTAGATGTTGGCTCCGCGTAAAGTTCCTGCAATCAACTGTTTATCATCGGTGATGGCAAGATTGGTCAGATAGTTTTGCGATAAAGAATGAGGGTCATTCTGATTATTCTCATACAGTTTTCTTGTATTGTTGCTTTTGTTGTAACGGAACAATCCTATGTGTGTAGCTATCCAGACTTCATTTTCTTTGGCTATCATGTCCTTGAAATATATGCCAGGCCAAAAAGTCAGTTGCTCTGATATAGAACTTTTTTCTAACTGTCCCTGTGGTGTCGGGGTTATTTTATAGATAGTACCATTGATACCGGTCCATATCTTGCCATCTTCGTCGATATCTTTTAATATAAGGTCCGGTTCATCCTGCTCAGGTAAATCTAATGTGGATAATGTATCTATGCCACCTTCGGCATCGAAAGTTATCCGGTGAAGTGCATTGTCGCATTGCAGCCAGATGCAACCTTGCGAATCAAGAATGACGATATAGGTGGGGTGATTTATAAACCGGGGCAAAAGTCCTTTAGGGTCATTGGGTATTACAGATTGTAGAGTAGATAAGTCGATAATATCTGTGCCTCCTTCGGATACGATCCAAAGACGGTGGAATCTGTCTTCATATACATTGTGGATAAAATTACTCTTGAGCTTGCTGTGAGGAGTGTTGGGATTGAAATGAATGAATTCATAGCCATCATAACGTGACAGTCCACCTCCGGCAGTGGATATCCACAGAAAGCCACGGGTGTCTTTATAAATGTCATCGATGAAATTGTGAGGTAATCCGTCATCCATGGTGATATAAGAAACGTTGTATCGATCTGCAAAATGTTCTTGTGCCTGTAAGGATACGGACATTATAAAACAACTATATATAATAAGGTATATAAAGGAGTGGGCTTTCATATTGTTTCGTATTATTAAAACAAAGTTAGAAGATTATCCGGTTATTTTAAAATTTAGTGTGTTCTTTTAATCAGAATTGTTGGATTGTCCACCTTAAATATCCATTTGTCCACCTTCCGGTATTCAGCAGGGCGTATTTTTGCAGCAGAATTTATTATTTGCTGATATTATGAGAAACTTACTACACGTAGCTGTACTGCTGATGGGCAGCCTGTTTGCTGGTTGCACCTCTTCTGTTTTTGCCCCTATTGATTCACCTAATCCGTGGGCAGATGATTACTCTCCATTATCTTCCATGGAGAATTACCAATTATGGGGAACCTACAACGTGCATGACCCGTCTTGCCATAAGATAGGCGATTATTACTATATGTATTCCACGGATGCTATCTTCCGGGAAAATCGTAAAGAAGCAAAAGAAAAGGGTGTGCCTTTGGGCTTTATTCAGATGCGTCGTTCTAAAGATCTGGTGAATTGGGAATTTCTGGGTTGGGCATTGCCCGAGATTCCGCAGGAAGCGGTAGAGTGGGTACGCTCTCATGCAGGAGGGCATGGGGCGACAAATATCTGGGCACCTTATATCATTCCTTATAATAATAAGTATAGATTGTATTACTGCGTGTCGGCTTTCGGACGAAAGACATCCTATATCGGATTGGCAGAATCAGATTCGCCCGAAGGCCCTTGGACGTTGGCCGGGTGTGCTGTTAAGACAGATGATACGACAGCCATGAATGCTATTGATCCCAGTATCACTGTAGACCCTTCAAATGGTAAGTGGTGGATGCATTACGGTTCATTCTTCGGTGGTCTGTATTGTGTGGAACTGAATCCGGAAACCGGTCTTCCTATGCTGGATGGTGACAGGGGGCATCTGGTAGCCCGTCGCGCCAATTATAAAAAGGATAATCTGGAAGCTCCGGAAATTATCTATAATCCGGATTTGAAAGAATACTATCTGTTTGTGTCCTATGATCCGTTGATGACAACCTATAATGTACGTGTGGGACGTTCAGACAAAGCGGAAGGTCCGTTTATTGATTACTTCGGCAAAGAGCTGAAAGATACGACGAATAACTTTCCTATCCTGACAGCTCCTTACCGTTTCAAGAACCATCCGGGTTGGGCAGGCACAGCGCATTGTGCTGTGTTCACTTCAGATGACGGACAATATTTCATGGCTCATCAGGGACGCTTGTCACCGCAAAACCAGATGATGGATCTCCATGTGCGACAAGTCTTTTTTACTAAAGATGGATGGCCTGTCGTATCGCCTGAACGTTATGCTGATAGTAAACCCCGGGAGTTCTCTGCGGCAGATTTAGTGGGCGAGTGGGAAATTATCCGTGTACAGGAACCTCTGTATGAACGCAAACTGGAAGCAGGACAGATATTGTGGGGTGAAGGTGAACTGCAAGATGAAGAATGGAACATGTCCCACCTCTTATATCTGGAGAAAGATGGAAAGTTAGGAGAGGATAAAGGAACCTGGGATTTTGCCAAAGAAGACCAATCCTTACAACTGACACTCAATGGAGAAGTGGTGAAGAACCTGATGGTGTTTGCCGGGCACGACTGGGAGAATGAAACAGAAACTGTCCTCTTTACAGGACTGGATAGCCGTGGGCGCTCCGTATGGGGAAAAAGAACTAAATAACCAATTATAATTTTATTTTAAAACCATGAAAAGATACACTGGATTATTAGCGGCGCTGACCCTTACCGCAGGTATGGCGCTTCAGGCACAAACCAATGAGTTTGTGATACAAACCAAGAAATTAGGCGCAGAGATTCAGCCTACTATGTATGGGCTGTTCTTTGAGGATATCAATTATGCCGCTGACGGCGGACTTTATGCCGAGTTAGTGAAGAACCGTTCGTTTGAGTTCCCGCAACATCTGATGGGATGGAAAACCTTTGGTAATGTAACGCTTCAAGATGACGGTCCTTTTGAAAGGAATCCGCACTATGTCCGCCTGGCTGACCCGGGGCATCCGCATAAGCATACGGGATTGGATAATGAAGGTATCTTCGGTATCGGTGTAAAAGCAGGAGAGGAGTATCGCTTCTCTGTATGGGCACGTTTGCCCCAAGGCGGAACATCCGAAAAAATCCGTATTGAACTTGTAGATACTAAATCTATGGGTGAACACCATGCTTTTGCTACTGAGACATTGACGGTTGATTCGAAAGAATGGAAAAAGTATCAGGTTATCCTAAAACCAGGTATAACTGATCCGAAGTCGACTCTTCGTATTTTCCTGGCATCAAAGGGTACGGTTGATTTGGAGCATGTCTCTCTTTTCCCGGTCGATACCTGGAAGGGACATGAGAATGGTTTGCGTAAAGACCTTGCGCAAGCTTTGGCTGATATCAAGCCGGGTGTGTTCCGCTTTCCCGGTGGATGTATTGTAGAAGGGACAGATTTAGCTACACGCTATGACTGGAAGAAGTCTGTAGGTCCGGTAGAGAACCGTCCGTTGAATGAGAACCGTTGGGAATATACTTTCCCGCATCGTTTCTATCCCGATTATTTCCAAAGCTATGGATTGGGATTCTTTGAATTCTTCCAGTTTTCGGAGGAAATAGGAGCAGAGCCGCTTCCTGTGTTGAGTTGCGGTCTGTCTTGCCAGTTCCAGAATTCAGATGCAGAGGCACATGTGGCTGTTTGTGATTTGGATAGCTATGTGCAGGATGCTCTTGATCTGATTGAATTTGCCAATGGGGATGTGACCACAAAGTGGGGAAAACTTCGTGCAGATATGGGACACCCTGCACCGTTCAACCTGAAGTTCATTGGTATTGGTAACGAACAATGGGGACCGGAATATCCTGAACATCTCGAACCATTTATTAAAGCTATCCGTAAAGCTTATCCCGATATCAAGATTATCGGAAGTTCGGGGCCTGATTCTGAAGGAAAGCAGTTTGAATATTTGTGGCCGGAAATGAAGCGTTTGAAAGTGGATCTGGTGGATGAACATTTCTATCGTCCTGAGAACTGGTTCCTGAATCAGGGAACACGTTATGATAACTATGACCGTAAAGGTCCGAAAGTATTCGCCGGTGAATATGCTTGTCATGGTAAAGGTAAGAAGTGGAACCATTTCAATGCTGCCTTGCTTGAAGCTGCTTTTATGACGGGATTGGAACGTAATGCCGATATTGTACACATGGCTACTTATGCTCCTCTGTTTGCTCATGTAGAAGGATGGCAATGGCGTCCAGATATGATCTGGTTTGATAATCTGAACTCGGTACGTACTGTAAGTTACTATGTTCAGCAACTCTACGGGCACCATAAAGGCACCAACGTACTTTCCCTTACTATGGATAAAAAGCCTGTAGCAGGTACTGAGGGACAGAATGGCTTGTTTGCAAGTGCTGTTTATGATAAGGATAAAAAAGAGATTATAGTGAAAGTGGCCAATACTTCCGATAAAGCTCAGCCCTTATCATTGAAGTTTGAAGGATTGAAGAAGCAAGATGTATTGTCTGACGGTCGTTGTATAAAGCTTCGTTCAACTGATTCCAATAAAGATAATACGATTGAACAGCCATCTGCTATTCAGCCCCAGGAAATTCCGGTTTCTATTGACGGACAGGTACTGGAGGTAGAGCTCGAACCCAATACATTTGCTGTCTACATTTTTAAGAAAGGATGAAATTAATGAATAAAGTAAGGTTAGATAAGGTTAGATTTTTGGTTGTTTCTTTTGTACTGGTAGCCTCACAAGGGCTATCAGCACAAAAAGACACCACTTTTGTAGCGAAAGGAAATCCGATTGTCAAGTATAAATATACGGCTGATCCGGGTGCGATGGTATATGACGGCAGAGTGTATATTTATGCCGGACACGATGAATGTCCTCCACCTGCTGAACATTATCTCCTGAATGAATGGTGTGTCTTTTCTTCATCCGACATGAAGACATGGACGGAACATCCTGTACCTTTGAAAGCTAAGGATTTCTCTTGGGCAAAAGGAGAAGCATGGGCAAGTCAGGTTATCGAACGTGATGGTAAATTCTATTGGTATGTTACCGTGGAGCATAAGGATATTCCCGGAAAGTCTATCGGCGTGGCTGTTTCAGATTCTCCGTTAGGCCCTTTTGTCGATGCACGTGGTTCTGCTCTGATTACCAATGATATGACGGTGGAACGTACTAAAATCTACTGGGATGACATTGATCCGACAATCTTTATTGATGATGACGGGCAGGCGTACCTGTATTGGGGAAATACTCAGTGCTATTATGCCAAACTGAAAAATAATATGATTGAGTTGGATGGTCCGATTGTTCATGTGGATCTACCTCGTTTTACGGAGGCTCCCTGGATACATAAACGTGGTGATTGGTATTATCTCTCTTATGCGTCTGAATTTCCCGAGAAGATTTGCTATGCAATGAGCCGGAGTATCACAGGGCCTTGGGAATATAAAGGTATCCTGAATGAAATAGCTGGTAATTCCAATACCAACCATCAGGCGATTATTGAGTTTAAAGGTGACTGGTACTTTATTTATCACAATGGAGGTATTAATCCGACAGGTGGAAGCTATAGACGTTCTGTATGCATAGATCGTTTGTATTACAATGAAGATGGAACCATGAAGCGGATTCAGATGACAACAGAAGGAGTGCAATAGGTTTAGATATTAGAATATACTGAAGGTTAGATTAGTTGATTAGTTTATTTGAAAAGGCTGAAAAGAGAAGGGCGTCTCCCCGTGATGGGAAGACGCCCTTTTAAATTGAGTTGGATGTTTTTAAACTAATCTGCGAGCACCATCGCTGATGACTACATCATAAACTTTAGGGCTTCTACCGAATTTTTCTTTAAACTTATCCTTGGCATTCTGGATGAATGTATCATACAACTCCTCTTTCACCAGGTTGATAGTACAACCACCGAAGCCACCGCCCATAACGCGTGAACCTGTTACACCACAGTCGAATGCAAGATCATTCAGGAAGTCGAGTTCTTCGCAGCTAACTTCGTAAAGTTTGCTCATACCATGATCACCTTCTTCCAAAGCATCACAAACATCGAGTACGCGTTGGATTTCTTCGATTACATACTCTGCACGCATGAAGTCTTCTTCGCTGATTTCAGCTTTTGACTCTTGCAACATCTCCATTGTACAGTCGCGCAGGAATTCTACGTGCGGATGTTTTTTCTGGATAGCAGCAACGGCAGCTTCGCAACTCTGACGACGCTTGTTGTATGCAGAAGAAGCCAATTCGTGTTTAACTACAGAGTCTACCAATACCAAACGATAGCCTTTCGGATCGAATGGGAAGTATTGATACTCCAGTGAACGGCAGTCCAGACGGATAAGGCTGCCTTGCTTGCCAAATACGGAAGCGAACTGGTCCATAATACCACAGTTTACACCGCAATAGTTATGCTCAGTTGCCTGACCTACTTTAGCTAGTTCAAACTTGTCTATCTTGTTGTCACCGAACAGATCATTTAATGCATACGCATATGTACTTTCCAAAGCGGCAGAGGAAGACATACCTGCACCCAAAGGCACATCACCGGAGAAAGCTGTATTGAAGCCCTTTACATCAACGCCACGCTTAATCATCTCACGACATACGCCGAAGATATATCTTGCCCAGCTTGCACGGGGAGCGTCTTCTTCTTTCAAACCGAATTCCACATAATCCTTCAGATCGATGGAATAAGCTTTTACAATGTCTGTGCCATTCGATTTAATTTCAGCAATCATGCCTTTATCGATTGCTCCGGGGAATACAAAACCACCGTTATAGTCTGTATGCTCACCAATGAGGTTGATGCGTCCCGGAGAAGCATAAACTGCTCCTGTTGTTCCGTCAAAGTGCTTGATGAAACGGCTTCTTACGTGTTCTATATCCATAATCTTTTCAAATTTATGAGTGAATAAATTAATTACCTATACCTTTTAATTGCGTTAATCCTCTACTGGGATATCTTTATTTACATTTTTGCAACCTACCAAGCCGTAGAACAGCAGATAAGCAAGAGCTGCGATAATCAACCAGTAGCTGGCCATATAACCTACAGAGTCAGAGATGCTTTGTTGGATCAAAGGCAAAACACCACCGCCAACAACCATCATCATAAAGATACCGGATGCTTGTGCTGTATATTTTCCTAATCCTTCTACTGCAAGGTTGAAGATACCACCCCACATTACAGAAGTACAAAGACCACAAAGTACAAGGAACAATGCGCTGACAGGTACTTGTGCCATCATAAATCCTTCACCTACAGTGTAACCGGGCATTGAAACTGTTACATCTTTCGGAGTGAAGATAGCAATCAATACAAAAACAATAGCGGTAGCAGATACAACGATTAACTGTGTACGGCTGGAAACTTTACCACTGATGGCGCTACTTGCAGTACGTCCTACAAGCATTAACAACCAGTAAATGGCAGCAATAGCACCACCGATAGCGGCACCGTTCGTCAGAATTCCGGCACCCTTATCACTTGCATCGGCAAGATAGAAGTTCAGTGTACCTGGGATACCGATTTCGATACCTACATAAATGAAGATACCAACTACACCCAGTACAGTGTGGCGGAAGCTCCATGGACTGTGAGAGAATTTTTCTTTCTTAGCTCCACCTTTCTGAAGGTGTGGTTCGGGGATAGCAACAAAAGAGATGATGATAAATGCAGCTACGAAAACACCCATGGCAACGAAGAGGAGAGGAGCAACATCGGACATGGCTGTCTTGGAAGTTACCGTACCAATCAAAGCACCAACGAAAAGAGGAGTCAATGTACCGGACAGAGAATTAAGAGCTCCGCCTGTTTGAATCAACTGGTTACCTTTGTTACCGCCACCACCAAGAAGGTTCAGCATCGGGTTCACCACTGTGTTAAGCATACAAACGCAGAAACCGCAGATGAATGCACCCAGCAGATAGATGACGAAGTTTAACTTGATGACATATTCACCAAAGGCGAATACTTCGACATTTGCTCCGAATAAACTGGAAAGGTATTGTGTGAACAAACCGAGGAATCCCACTGCCATTGCAATCAATGCAGTCTTTTTGTAACCGATCTTAACGAGCATGTTACCGGCAGGAATTCCCATAAACAGATATGCCAGGAAGTTCATCATATTTCCCATCATACCTAAAGTGTTAGAACCTGCATACTCATTTCTCCATATTGTACCGAATGGCGCAGCAAGGTTCGTAACAAAGGAAATCATCGCAAAAATAAAGAACATGGTAATGATAGCGACAAGATTACCGTTCTGTTTTTGTTGTGTCATGGTTTTTAATAAATTATTAGTTTATAAAATTAGGTTAGTTATATTCATTCTTGTACACCGAACTTGTAAATAGTTACTTGTTGGTATTCGTCGCCCGGAAGCAATACTGCCGACGGGAAATGTGGTTTGTTAGGAGTATCGGGGAAACATTGTGCTTCAAAGCAAACGGCACTTCGTGCAGGGAAAGTAGCTCCATGTGCGCCGGTAAAGCCGCCCAGCCAGTTTCCTGTGTAGAGTTGCACACCGTTTTCTGTAGTGTATACCTCCATGGTACGTCCGCTCTCCGGTTCTGTATAAGTAGCGGCAAGGCTCAATTCGCCACTCTCAGTTTTATTCAGTACATAGCAATGGTCATAACCTGCACCATTCACTAATTGCTGGAATTTGTCATCAATACGCTCACCTATTGTGTGCGGTGTGCGGAAATCCATAGGAGTACCTTCTACCTTCAGGATTTCTCCTGTCGGAATGGACACTTCGTCAATGGGAATATAATGATCAGCGTTGATAGTTATGGTGTGGTTCAGAACCGTAGGGGTGGGATTGGCAATACCTGCCAGATTGAAGAAGCCGTGGTTGGTGAGGTTGACAACAGTTGCCTTGTCTGTGGTAGCTCGGTATTCAATAACCAGTGCATTGGTTTCATCTTCCAGACGATAGGTCATTTCTACTTCCAGATTACCGGGAAAACCCTCTTCGCCATCTGCGGATGTATAGTTGAATACAACAGTTGTCGGATTCGGTTGGACTGCATCCCATACTCTGGCGTGGAAACCTGTGGGTCCGCCGTGCAGAGAATTAGGTCCGTTATTGATCGTCAGATTGTGCTCTTCGCCATACAGAGTGAACTTTCCTTTGGCTATACGGTTACCGTAGCGTCCAATAGTAGTGTTGAGGAAAGGTTCGGGGCTGTTGACTACATGGTCTATACTGTCATGTCCCAGAATTACGTTAGCATACTTCCCGTTTTTGTCGGGGACCATAATGGAAAGGATAGCGCATCCGTAGTTAGTTACTGCAACTTCCATTCCCTGAGCATTTTTAAGAATAAATAAATCAGTCTTCTTGTTATTTATATCTTTTTGAAAGTCTTCCTTGTTCAAACCAGACAAGTTACTTTCCGTTGACACGGTGTTTATCATATCCATGGTATAAAATTAAATTTCTTGCAAATAAAAAGAAATTCTTCCGTACTCCCAAGGGTTTATCTGGAAATGTGGAGAACATTTTAGGAAAGTTTAGCGTTTAACATTTACGAGGCGAATTGATATTTTTTGTAAGTTTGTCGCGTTAATCTAAAAAAATGTAACATTTTTATTTAAAGCTCTAACAAAAACTACGAATGTATCCTTTGAAATTTGAGCCTATTCTGAAGCAGACGCTTTGGGGAGGCGACAAGATTATTGCTTTTAAGCAATTGAATGAAACGCTATCCGGAGTAGGCGAAAGCTGGGAAATCTCAGCTGTAGAAGACAATGAGTCTGTTGTTGCCAATGGCCCTGACAAAGGCCTTACACTCCCGGAGATGGTGGGAAAATACCGTCATGAACTTGTCGGTGAAGTGAATTATTCTCGTTTTGGCACAAAGTTTCCCTTGTTAATAAAGTTCATAGATGCCAGATTGGACTTGTCTATTCAGGTACATCCGGGAGATGAACTGGCTAGAAAACGCCATAATTCTTTTGGTAAGAATGAAATGTGGTATGTGGTGTCTGCAGATAAGGGGGCAAAGTTAATTTCCGGTTTTTCTGAGCAGATAACTCCGAAAGAATACAAGGAAAGAGTTTATAATGGAACTTTTGCTGAAGTGCTGCAAACGTGTGATGTAAAACCAGGGGATGTATTCTATGTGCCTGCCGGTCGTGTACATGGTATTGGTGCCGGTGCTTTCGTGGCTGAAATTCAGCAGACTTCGGATATCACTTATCGTATTTTCGATTATAACCGGAAAGACGCAGAAGGTAAATCTCGTGAGTTACACACTACTCAGGCTATCGAAGCCATTAATTTTTCCGATGTACAAGATGATTTCCGTACTGAATACGATCACTTGAAGAACGAACCGGTAGAATTGGTTGCCAGTCCTTACTTCACTACTTCCATCTATGATATGACGGAGGAAATTACGTGTGACTATTCTGAATTGGATTCATTTGTGATTTTCATTTGTGTAGAAGGTGCATGCCACATCACAGACGACAGCCAGAATGAAATTGCTGTTCGTGCAGGTGAAACGGTGTTACTGCCTGCTGTTGTACAGGAAGTGACAATTGTTCCGGAAGAAGGTGGCGTGAAGTTGCTTGAAACGTATCTGTAATCTTAGAATTGAATTAAAACAAAAAAGCTGCACTTTACAAAGTGCAGCTTTTTTGTTTTAATATCTGTTTATCTTTTGGCAGAGAACAT
>ERZ780067.480-NODE-480-length-14296-cov-2.91883_pt1 | contig 14296 bp, 9 predicted proteins | sample MGYA00511841_ERZ780067 | MGnify/ENA primary metagenome ERZ780067 (study PRJEB29588, sample SAMEA2143295) | human gut metagenome | biome: human gut; feature: human-associated habitat; material: faeces | place: Denmark | collected 2008/2010 ... | reverse complement strand
CGAGCAGCAGTTTGATCAGCGTGGATTTTCCAGCGCCGTTCTCGCCCCGGATGATGTGGTTTTGAGTTAAGTCCATGCGGGCGGTGACATTTTTCAAAACTGGCCTATCGTAAGAAAAGGAAACTCCGCGCCATTCAATTTCCATGCGGGTGGGTAACGCTGCGCTCGGGGCACTTGCATTCTCCCACTCCTCCAGGCGTTTTTGTGCGCGGCTGCTTTCCACAAACCGCGGATAGATTTCGAACGCGCTTTTGACCGCAGCATATATGTTGCCGGACAGCGCAATCGCCTGGATGCCGGTTTCAAGGTTGGTTTTTCCGAACAGGACGAAAACGCCGATCAGGCAGTAGGTTCCGTATTTCAGGACGTGATCCAAAACCGCATACATACCGACTTCCGAACGGTTGGCAAAGATCGAGTTGCTTCCAATTTTTATATACGCCTGAAACAGCTCTTCCAGATGTGAAAGCCACCAGTCCTTCAGCTGATAGAGCTTGATCGTCATAAAGCCCTGAAATGCGGAAACCGTGTAATCCGTAATTTTTCCTTCGATTTCCCGGCAATTGTCGTAATTGACCTGAATATATTTTTTTACCAGAAGCGGCGGAATGACCTGCAGAAGCGAAATCAGAATTAGGCAGATTCCGACCAACGGATTTTTCCAGCAAAGATAGCCGCCGAACAAAACTGCTTCCGCCAGCGAAGCTGCAAACATCGGTCGATGTTCTGTCATCAGCTCCGTCACCGCGTTAAAATCGTCTTTCATATTTTCCAGATTTTTCCCAAGCCCGGAATGATATAGCTTTTCAAAGGAATTGGCAAAAATCGTCCGATACTGCTTCATTTTGCACGCCTGAACCGCCTGTTCCTTTTCTTTTCGGAACGCGATTTCCAGCCTGCCGTAAAAATACGTATAACAAAACACGATTGCCAGAATGCCTGCTGCCGTCGTCAGAACGCTCTTCGTCTTCCCCGCAAGCGCGTTCGTTACCTCCGTTGAAATCAAAATCGGGATGAGGATTCCATACGGAAGATGAAGCAACTTTAAAAACAGCGACTTTCGTGCCGTCTGTTGTAATTCCCTCTTGTACATGACTTTCTCCTTCAAAAATATAGTACTTATATAAACATATTGCCGGGCTGCAATATGACATGCAGCCCGGCTTTCTGACGTTTTACGCTGCCCGGCAGTTCAGCGCTGATGCACCGGATTACCTGCCGGAACGACAAACTTCTAAGTTTGATCAGGGACTGAGTTTGATCGGTCTGACCCCGTTTCACGCATATCCCCGCCTCTGCTTCTCCCACATCTGCCAGTAACGCCCATTTCGTGCCAAAAGCTCCTGATGGCTGCCGCACTCCGTAATCCGTCCATGCTCCATGACATAGATTCGATCCGTCAGCGCCGTCACGGAAAGCCGGTGCGAAATCACGAGCACGCCCTGATCGGGATGCCCCTGCAGCAGCGTTTTGTTAAACGCATCCTCCGCAAACGGATCAAGTGAAGCCGCCGCTTCATCCGCAATCAGAAACTCCGTGTTATAATAGCAGGCGCGCGCCAGCGCAATCTTCTGTTTCTGTCCCTCTGAAAACAGGAAACCGTCCTCGCAAAATTCCCGCAACACCTGTTTTTCGACCGGAACAGAGGTCCCTTTTCTATACAAACCGCTCTCGCACAACGCGTCCGCAGCCCGGCTCTTATCTGCGTTTTCGGAAAGCGCCACATTCTCCGCCAAAGACGCCGCATACAGCAGATTTCCGGCAAACAGCACCGTAAAATGCTTCCGACATTCCTCCCATTCTGCCTTCGTCGAAACGGCTGCTCCATCCGCCAAAACCGCTCCGCTGTCCTTTTTCCCAAGTCCAAGCAAAACCTTGATGAACGTCGTTTTTCCAGCGCCGCTGTCTCCGACCAATGCGATCTTTTCCCCCTTTTTCATCTGAAAACAGATATCCTGTAAGACTTTCTTCTCCCCGTATCCGAAATCGACATGCTCCATCGAAATCTCTGAAATCGTCCTGCTGTCCGCTGCCATGGATTCCTGGTTTTTGTCATTCGACACTTCTCCGTTTTGTTCGCAAAAATCAATAAATCCGTCGATGTATCCGGCATACTCCCCGGCTCTTCCCGCCATCTGCTCAAACAGCACGGACAGCGCATACAGGATGATGTGCGTCCCGTTCAAAAGCGCCGCAAAATCGTCCAGTCCGATCGTCTTTTTCCAGAAAAAACAATATCCCAGATACGCGATCATCAAACAGTCGATAAACAGAAAATCGCTCCCGATCTCCCGCCCGAACGCAATTGGAAAAATACGTCGATTCCACTGTTTCGTCTGCTCCGCCTTTTGCGAAAAGCTGTCCTGATCCCGTTTTACGAAAAATGGCAGGCAGCCCAGAATCCGCCCCTCTGCTGCATATTCCTTTCGCAGAAAAATCCGTAAATAGTTCTGGTGCAATGCATCTTTTTTGTTCTGTTCATCCCGCTTTGCGTTCGTTTTTTCCACCAGACTTTTGACACAGAAACGGCTTGCCACAAACGCCAGCAAAACGAACACAACGATCATCTGATCCATGCGGATATAAATGACGACCGCTACCGCACCAGCCAGAAAACTGCCGAACAGCTGCCGGTAAAATTCCAGCGTTTCCTCCATCTTCGTCTGTGTAAACTGCAACGCCCTGCGGTATCCGTGAAAGTATGATTCTTCGTTATATTTTCTGCAATCTGCGTCCAGCATGATCCGGTACAGCCTGCAATTTAGTTTGTATTCCAGCCGTTCCTTCCACTGAGGATAAATGCGTTCAAAGTACCAGTGCCACAAAAAGCTCACCGACAGCTGGTACACCAGAAATCCTCCCAGCACCCACGCTGCCCGTATCAGATCACGCCCCATCAGCGCGCCGATCATCCATTTCAAAACAAGGACATTCGCCAGCACATCCGCCAGGTCATATGCGCCCGTCAGCACAATTTCCAGTAAAAACAGCCCCGGTGCATCCAGAAAGCGGAGCTTCTGCAGCCGCAGATGACTTTTCAACCCGTTAAACCGCATCGTTTTCCCCCTCCTGTGCAAAATACTGCCGTCGCTGCGTCGTAAACATCCTGCAGTAGTCGCCGCCCTTTTCCATCAGTTCTTCGTGCGTTCCATGCTCTGCAATCATTCCTTTTTTCAGATATAAAATCTGATCTGCCTGCCGTGCAAAGGATAACCGATGCGTCACGAAAATCAACAGCTTTCCCTTTGTCGCTTCCAGCACTTCCTGCAAAATATCCGCTTCTGTCAGCGGGTCTAAAAATGCTGTCGGTTCATCCAGAATTACCGCATCGAAATCGCCTGCAAACACCCTGCACAGAGCAAGCCGCTGTCCTTCCCCGGCGGAAAACATGGCTTTTTCCCCTTCTTCAAACAGCTCCACTGCAGTATGAATGCCCTGCGGCAGGCTTTTGATTTTTTCTTCCAGACCGACCTTTCGCAGCGCCTCCCAGACAAGCGGCTCGTCCTCTTTTCTGCATTCCCGCAGCAAAACATTTTCCGCCACGGTCGCCGGATACAGCCGGTAATCCTGCAGCAGCGCAAACACGTTTTTCCCGATTCCGGTTCGGCTGACTGCCCCATTTCTGTACAGCTTCCCGGTAAAATCCGGATAAAGCCCCAGCAGCACTTTCAGGAAGGTGGACTTTCCTGCGCCATTCTCCCCGACCATCACAACGCGTTCCCCTTTTTTCGTTAAAAAGCTGATATCATGCAGTCCAGCCGTCCCGTTCGGATAAGTAAACGAAAGCTGTTTCGCCTCAACAGACTGCAATGCTTCCTCCTGCGTTTCGTCCTTTTGTGCCGGTTTTTCTTCGGCAAAAAAGTTCAGAAAATCCTCTACATAAAGCAGATTCTCCGTAAAACGTGCATACTCTGTTCCAAGACGAACCAGTTTCGCATTCAGGTTTGCAATCGATAATACCAGCACGGAATATTCCGAAACCGGAAGTCCCTCCTGCGTCCAGAATTTCCACAGTGCATAAATATTTCCTGCAGTAAATGCAAACGTCGCGCCAAGATTATCCGCCAGAAAACCGAGCACCGCCAGCGTTCCGCCCTTTTCCCGAGCAAGCGTACAATTTCCCGTTTCCGCCTCCCGGTTTAAATGATCCAGAATGCTGTAGGCATCCGAAGTGCGCAGCTCCTCCATATTTTCATGGAAGAAAAATTTGCGCCATACATACGCCTTTTTCCGGTCGTGGACACTTTTTTCCACTTCATAATCATGCCGCACTTCCCCCTGTCTGCGCAGCACCATCGTCAGCAGAAACGGTGCAATCGCCACGACAAACAGAACCGGATCAAGCGTCGCCAGATAGGTCAAAACTGCCACAAGCGCCGACGCCAGCCGAACCGTATTTCCGATATTTCCCATGATTTTTTCATAAGTCGCAGATGCATGATTGGCAAGATATTCCAACCGGTTCAAAAACGCCGTTTTCTCATAAGAGGCATACGGCACTGCAGTTGCACGTTCCTCGATCCGGTGCACAATCCGCCCTTCCTGCAAAATATCCGCCTGTTCGCTGTAGCATTCCCGATACCATCTGCTCACGCCCCGAAGCGCCAGATTGATCCCACAAAAAAACAGAAGCCCTGCGAAAAAGCGTTTCCCGTCCCCCTCCTGCAGACAGGAAATATAAAAGCTCACTGCGAAAATATTGACCACAAATTCCCGCACACCGTCCAGTACATGAATCAGGATATGCAGAAAAATCCGTCCTTTCCCCAATCCGATGAGCCGGAGATATTGTATGTATTTCTGAATCATTGTCTCCCCCAGTTATATCAAACAATAGAATGCACGCTCTGCGAGCATTCTATTGTCATGAATCAAAAATAATTTGAAGACTTTTTTGAAGTTCCTATCGTTTTTCCCAGGGGCAGGTAGCAATATTGTTTTTATAATCTGAACCATATATTCCAGCACATGCCGCAATTGGTTGATCAATACACGATAGTTCATCTGCATTAAATAAATCATCAAAAAAACCAATATTAAGATCAAATTGCCCTCTTTCTTTTAAAATTTGTTCCATTCTCTTTTCCTCTACACTTTATAATACTGCGCCTGAGCCTGCCATAGCTGCGCATAGAGCCCGTTTTGGGAAAGCAGCGCTTCATGCGTTCCGCTCTCCGCTATTTTCCCGTTATCCAGAACAAAAATCCGATCGCTGAACTTGCAGCTGGAAAGCCTGTGGGAAATGTAAACCGCAGTTTTACCCTTGACGATCTCATCAAAGCTCTCATAAACCCTGCTTTCTGAAACAGGATCAAGCGCCGCAGTCGGCTCATCCAAAATGCAAATTTGACCGCCCTTATAAATCGCCCTTGCGATCGCAATCTTCTGCTCTTCTCCTCCGGAAAACGAAACGCCATCCTGCTCGTATTCCGGATATACCACGGTTTCCAGACCTTTCTTTAGTTTATTCAGACGTTCCCCAAAGCCTGCCAGCTGCAGCACCTCTTTTGCACGCTCTGCTTCATACTGCTCAGAAGCGGCTACATTTTGCCCAAGCGTCAGGGACAACAGGGAATAATCCTGAAAAACGATCGCAAAAATCTTCTGCCACTCCCTCAAATCATATTCCCGGATATTTTTGCCGTTCCAGAGGATTTCTCCCTCCTCCGGCTCATACAGCCTGCAAAGAAGCTTTACGAGCGTCGTTTTCCCGCTTCCATTCTTCCCGACCACTGCGATTTTCTCAGACGGCTCGATTTTCAAACTGACATGATCCAGAACCAGCTCTTTTGTCCCCGGATACCGGAAAGAAACATTCCGAAACTCAATCACCCCTTTTGTCATCTCTGTGAAAGAATCTCCCTTTGTTTTCTTTGCTTCCAGGTTCAGATATTCCAGGGTACTTGCGATCCTGCCAACATCCGTCCGAAATTCCCCTGCCAACCGGATGGATGCTGAAACCGACATACATGCCTGAAAAATTGCCTGCGCATACCGCAGCACCATGCCGACCGTGATCGTCCCGGCAATTGCCAGCGCCAGCACGCAATAATAGGAAACACACAGCAAAATTCCCTGAATCATGCCAGTTCCAAGCCCGCCTGCACTATTGATTCTGGCAATGGTAAATACATTTTTCCTGACACCTTCCCGTTCTGTATCGATCGTTTTCTGGATCATTTTCTTCGCACGGTACATAAAAATCTCTTTCAAAGACTGTGCCCCGATCGCACCGCTTCCGCCTTCATCCATATACCAGAAGCGGCTGTCCTTTTCTGCCTGAGTCATTTGATTCATCGCAGCAGATTCTTTCTTCTGATACCATTTGGCATAAACCGACGCGCCGACCACAGCCAGACCAATATTGAACAGAAGCGCTGCCGCAACCTTCCCCGCCGCGCTCCCGGAAACCTGCATTGCAAGCGGAATCAGCATAATAACCGAACCAAGCAGTTCGAACCCGGAATTGCAGAGGTTGCAAAACTTATCTGCGACTCCAAAAAATCCGCTTCCCCAGCTTCGGTCTGCCAAAATCCTCGCCCGCATTTCCTTTGCATAATCCGATTCCAGATCAGAAAAAGAAATATTCAGGGTATTTACCGGAACAAGCGTCTCAAAACGCATGGCAATCTGATAGCTTCTGGTTTTCATCTCCTTTTCCAGAAGCGCTTTTACACCTTTCAAAAGCCAGATTCCGACCAGTCCAACAACTGCTATAGAAACCGGATCTGCAGAATTTTCCCTGTAAACCAGCAAATCCAGAATTCTGGCAACCAAAAGTACCGGCAGATAAAAAAGCAGGGCATTCAATCCTCCCTGAAGAATCACAATTACAGGGAACTTCCGATCCATCGCCCAAAGCAATTTTATTGTATCCCGAACAGGAACTTTTCGTTTTTCTTTCATTGCTGTTCCTCCTCCCTGTAATACCGGCTCTGAATTTCATAGAGACGCGCATACATTCTGTTTTGCGCCATCAGTTCTTTATGGGTTCCGCTTTCCTGTATTTTCCCGTCTTTTAGCAGAATGATACGATCCATAAATTGTGTGCTCGCAAGCCTGTGGGAAATATAGATACAGGTTTTCTCTTTTCCAAGTTCCCGGAATTTTTCATAAACTTCACTCTCCGCAATTGGATCCAGCGCTGCTGTCGGCTCGTCCAGAATCCAGATCTGTGCCGATTTATGATACAGCATCCTCGCCATCAGAAGTTTCTGCGCTTCTCCACCGGACAGGGAAATTCCATCCCCGGATACTGCCTTTGTCATCTGGGTCAGAATTCCGTTTGGCTCCTGCTTTATCCGCTCCGAAAGTCCCGCCTGTTCCAGAGCTGCCCAGACCTGATTCTGATCCGTCTCTTCCAACGGTTTCAACGAAACATTCTCCGCTACGGTATATGGAAGAACCAGAGCATCCTGAAACAATACAGCAACCTGATCCCGGATAAAATCTGCCTGTCCTCTGGAAACCTCCGTCCCCTGTATGGTAATCTTCCCGGACGAAACCGGATACAGACCGCATAGAAGCTTGACCAGCGTTGTTTTTCCAGCCCCATTTTCCCCGATCAGCGCAAGCTTTTCCCCTTTCCGGATGTTCAGATTCAGTCCGTCAATTACGAGCCTGCCTGCATTATACCCAAACGACACATCCTGAAAGGAGATCTCCTCCGCTGCCCGCGCGCATTCCACTTTTTGCGTACATTCCGTTTTCTGCTGTCCGGCAGGCGCTTCGCCCTCCTGCATGTATGTCCGGATTTTTTCGATTCCCTTGCTTCCGGTCTGCAGCTGACTATAGCTATGTACAAATACCGTAACAAAATTGGAAAACTGCATCGCAATACCATAATACAGGACAAATTCAGCCGCCGAAATTTCCTGCGCAGCGCACTTTTGAATCAGATACAGAAATACCACAATATCCCGTACACAGGCGATCGCGCCCTCCAGCATTCCGGAACGCGCAAGTACAGAAAAGTATTTTTTCTGCAGCTGTACCAGGCTTTTCAGACACCCGTCTATTTTCCCGGGTGCAACCTCTGACAACTGATACAGGCGCATATCTTTACCGTATTTTTCATTCTGCGCAGCCCCGATAAAATAGAAAAAGCGTCGGTTTTCCCCAGCCTGCTCCTCCAGAAGTCTCTGGTACGCTTTTTCATTTTTATGACAGACAACATATCCTGCTGCGGATAACAAAAGCAACACGAAAAACAGTCCCGGCTGCAGACCAAAGATTGCCCCTCCGAACAACACGAAGGAGCCAATACACACGCACAGATCCAGAATGCCTTCCAGAAATATGCGAAAATCACTTCCCCACAGGGCAGTCTGCCGCGCCATCCCGTATGCTTTCTGTCCCTCTGTGCTCTCTGCGTAAGCGCAGGCTTTATCAAAACGTTTTAAAAAGATTTCATACAGAAAATCCCGGCACAAAAACAGCTGCCGCATTCCCCTCCCGGAAGACGCCATCTGCTGCAGTCCATAAACACAGACTGCAACAAGCCCTGCCGCCGCCAGCTGCGCTGCATCTGCCTTTCCGGTGGAAATTCTGGAAACCACAAACGCCGGAAACCAGACAGCGACCACAGAAATTCCCAAAGACGACAGAACACATAAAATCAGGTAGCAAAGCAACCCCCGATGCTTTTGCCAGATTTTCTGAAATACAAAAGAAATATTTTTTATCATTCTATACTCCCCCTTTTATATCGGTAAATTCTTTCCGCTTTAGCGATACCACTCTGCCTGGCTTTCGTACAGCTTCTGATACACCGGGCACGTTTGGGACAGTTCTTCATGACTTCCTGTTCCGGCAATTTTATGATTTTTGTCCATAACGATGACCTGATCCATCAGGCGGCAGATTCCGATTCGGTGCGTAATAATCAGCACAGTTTTATCCTTCAATTGTTCCAGGATTTCAGCCACTGCCTCTGCCTCGTGGGATGGGTCAAGATACGCGGTCGGTTCATCCAGCACATAGAATTCCGCGTCCTTATGCAAACAACGATATAATGCTACGCGCTGCCATTGTCCGCCAGACAGCTCCTGCCCGCCATATTCTTTTCCGAGGAACCAGTTTTCCAGCGAAAAATCCTCCGGGTGCACACTGTCTGCATCGTCAAAGCCGATGTTCTCCGCAACCGTCAGGCAGTATCGCCCAAACTCGTGCGGCATCACGGAAATATTGCTGTAGTCGCAGTCTCGCTCCGCGCTCACCAAAACTTTGTCGTAGCTAATGCTGCCGCTCTTTAAAGGATACAGACCCAGCAGGCATTTTATGAGAGTGGTCTTGCCAGCGCCATTTTCACCAACCAGAGCGACTTTTTGCCCACGGCGAATTTCGAAGGATACGCCATCTAAAACGTTGCGTCCCTGCTCCCCATCGTAAGTAAACACCACATCCGTTCCCACAATCCGGTCATTGAGTGTCAGCACCGCACTCTTTTTCTTCCTGCTGCCCTCTGTGATGTTGAAGTAGCACTCCGTATATGGCAGACTTTTCTGCAGATTCCAGCTGCGTTCCCCAAGCTCCGACAGCGCCTCCTGAATCGCCGGGAGCAGCGACAGCGCACCTGCCAGTGCGCCCGCCAGGATTTTCTGCTCCAGACATGCCGCCGAGAGCAGTCCAAAGCATGCAAGCAGCCCTACGACACGCAAAAGCTGCGCCCACATCAGAAGATCGATCGCCATCTTTTTGATGCGCCATTCCCGAAAAAGCAGGTGCACGCTCTTTTCCCGCCAGAGCTCAATGAGCCAATTGCCGGTCTGGAACACCTTGATTTCCTTTGCCGCCTCTTTTCGGAAAAATGATGCCCACAAATCCTCTTTTTCCCGCTCCAGCGTCACGGTTTTCTCTTTTTCCGTCTGTTCCGCTTTCACCGCCTTTTTCCGAATCAACATTTCCGGAAGGAAAAACAGCATCAGAATCACCGGAATCATCACGTTCCAGCTGCCAGCAACAAAAAACGAGCTGACCAGCGCGACGATCGTGCCTGCAAGCATCACTGTCTGCATAAAACAGCCAGGAATCCGCTCATCCTCGATACACTCCCGTGCCCGATAAATTGCGTCCAGCTTTTCCTTCTTTTCCAGATCAAAATATTCGATCCGAACCATCGCATCCGCCAGCCTGCGGTTTAGCTCGTCCGAAACCTTTTCAAATACAAAAGTGTTCATCGCAATCGCATACGCGAAGCCTGCCAGCTGCAGCAACACAAAAAAACTGACATACACTACAATGTATACAATATAAACCTGTTCTTTTAACAAAACCGCATTGGTCAGCTTTTCCAGCAAAAGTCCCGTAACAGCTCCCGATAACGAGGACAAAAACAGGTACGCCATCACATAAACCGCCGCAACCGGCACAGCGCTTACGACCGCTTTGACAGACAGACCGACCATGCGGTAGTCCCTGAATTTATTTTTCTTTTCCATATCTATAACCCTTTTTCAGACATGTACTTTTCGACATATCTTAGCTTTCCCGGTGTGCGCCCAACGTAGATTTACCGATACCACTCACTCTGCGCATCGTACAGCTGCCTGTAATATGCATTGTTTTCCATCAGCTCTTCGTGGCTTCCAAGCCCGACGATTCCCCCGTCCCGCATGACCGCAATCAGATCGACGGTCTTTGCCAGCGCCAGCCGGTGCGTTACGATAATGACGCCGCGATCCTTCATGACATTCATCATATCCTCGTACAGCTTCGATTCCCCGATCGGGTCCATCGACGCCGTCGGCTCGTCCAGAAGAAACATTTTTGCATCGGACAGAAGCACTCTCGCCAACGCGATTTTCTGCCATTGTCCATCCGATAAATCCGTGGAATTTTCCCCGTATTTTCCAATTTTATAATCCAGTTTATCTTTCAGAGTTTCCAGACCGACCATTTCCAGCGCAGCGATATAATCTGCCGTCGTCTTTTCGCCGTTCTGGCACATGGAAAGATTCTCTTTTACCGATAACGGATAACGGTAAAAATCCTGAAATGCCGCCGCAAACAGCCGTTTTCTTTCCTTCGGCGTTCTGTCTTTTACGGGCCTTCCATCGACAAGAATGCTTCCCTGTTTCGGCTCATAAAGTCCCAAAAGCAGCTTGATAAACGTTGACTTTCCCGCGCCGTTTTCGCCCACCAGCGCCACATGCCGGTCGGACGGAATCCGCACATTCAGATTGCGAAACACCTCTTTTCCATCATATGAAAAAGAGACATTTTCAAACACAATTTCATTCTCCATGCTGCAGTCCCTCCAGCTTTTTCAGATAGCCCAGCTTCTGAACCTCTTCTCCGCATTCGACGTATTCCTCCGAAAAATCGCCGGACAGTCCGCTCACCATATCAATCATCTTCACGCATGCCAAAAATACGCCTGCCGACAGCGCGCCCTGATACACCTGTAAGCCTGTAAAGGCAAAAATCCAGATCGTCCAGAGGCTCAGAAACAGGCAGGAAATCCCATAATACTTCTGCGTGTGCAGACTGATTTCGAGCCTTTTTTTATACACCTTATCCATGTGCTGTTCGATCCGTTTCATAAAGAAATTCTTTGTCTGCATGATTTTGATTTCATACAGATACTTTTTATCATAAAAGAGATTCAGGTAATATTTCATTCGTCTCTCTTCCGGAATCCGCTCATTTTCCAGCGCGTCGCTCGTTACCATGATTTTGTAGTCAAAATAGAAAATCAACACGATCAAAACGACGCTAACGCCTACACCGCCACCGGACAGATACAACAAATATCCGAATACGGCAATCAGCTGCAGCAAAATTCCAATAACTTTCGAAAACGAATAAAACGCCTTCCAGAAATGCTCATAAGGCTTGTCCGAGATTTTCTCCACGAGATCGTACATCGTCTCACTCTCAAAGTGCGGATAATCCAATGAATGAACAGTCTCAGCGATATGCGTTCCCAGCGCAAGCGTCACTTTTTTCTCAAGACCAAACTGCAGCCGTTCTTTTCCGTTCTGAATCAACACCTGAAAAAGAAAATAAATTCCCAAGAACAAAACGCCTTGCCAGATTCCACTGCCAAGGCTGTTCTGTAAAAAGCTGTCCACCACGCTCTGCAGCAAAATCAGCTGCAGAAACGAGATCAGACAGGACATAATTTCCGCCGCAAGATACGCCGCCGACTCCCCCGGCGCGTAGTGAAATATCGTATGGAGCATGTAAGAAAACTGCTTCATGATACCTTCCCCCTCTGTTAAACAACGTAATTCTCCGCCTGTGCTTTCCACATCCGGCTGTAAAGTCCGCCTGCCGCAAGCAGTTCCTCATGCGTCCCTGTCTCCGCAATCCGTCCTTTTTCCATCACCAGAATCCGGTCAGCCAGGCGTGCAGAAGCGAGTCGGTGTGTTACGATCACCGCTGTTTTTCCCTTTACCATCTGTAAAAATTTCTCATACACAGCGCTTTCTTCCACCGGGTCGATCGCCGCAGTCGGTTCGTCCAGCACAATCAGGTCATGCTCCCGGTACTGTCCCCTCGCAATCGCCACCTGCTGCCAGAGCCCTCCGGACAAGTCGATTCCCTCAAACTCCCGCGACAGCATCAGTTCGCTGCACTGCGCAACTGCTTCCGGCTTTAAGCCCGTTCGCTCCAGCAGCGGTTTTACCGGCGCATTCTTTTTCGGGTCGCTGATCGTCACATTGTCCTGCAGCGTCATCTGGTATCTCATGTAATTCTGGAACACGGCAGAGCGCCCGATACAGCCGTCCTGCGTGGTTCCCTGTTCCGCGCCGCACGGCTGCGTCACTGCTCCATCCTCCACTGTCACAGCCCCTTGTGTCGATGGGTACAGCCCCAGAATCAGTTTTGCCAACGTCGATTTTCCCGCTCCGTTCTCCCCGACAATCGCCAGGTGCTCTTTTTCCGGAATCGTCAGGTTCAAATGCTCAATCGAAGGCTCCTTTGCGCTGGGATAGGTAAACGAAACATCCGAAAACTGCATCGCCTTCCCCATCCGCGGCACGTCCTTCCACCTCCTCTCCGGATCTTTTCCCGGAAAGCCCACATATTCCTCCCCCGCCGGCAGACTGCCTACTGCACTTCCAAGAAATCCACAGACCAGTGCAAATACCATGTCAAATAACGAATTTAACGCATAGTATACTGCCGCAAATGCACCGACCGAGATGCTTCCCTTTAAAACGCTCACCACTAAAATCAGCACCGCGCCCAGATACCCGATCATCCCGACCGTCTGGTTGATGGCATCCAGCCCGTTCGCCTTTGTGCGGACTGCCGCCTCTTTTTCACACAGCTGTTGCTGCTCGGCTTTCATCTTTCCAAAGAAAAACGGCACAGCGCGCAGCACCCTCGTCTCCTTAATGAATGCAAGGTCTGTCAGGCACTTCCGGTAGCCCTGATATTTCCGTCTGACCGGCGCTGCCGTATCTTCATAGCTATAAAAAATATTTCTCTGCATGTACAGTGTCACGATGGACGGCACAAACGAAATCACGATACATAACAGCAGCACCGGGTTCAGGGATGCCGCATAAATCGCAAAAAATACCAGATACGGCGGAACCATGTCGATGATGCCGATCATATGGAACATGAAAACATTCGCATCGTCCCGCCCAGCCTGCGCCTTCTGGATTTCATCCAGCGACTCGTTCTGCTCGAATGCCAGCGGGAAAAGCTTCGAAATTTTCTCGTTAAATTCATAACGATACGTCTCGTCACAGATTTCCAGAAATTCCGTCAGCGCATAGTTAAACAGCGTATTCAACAGCTGGTAGCCGATAATCCCGCATACATAAAAAGCTGTCGCAGCGATCAGCGCTGCCTCAAACCGTCCCTTTCCAACAGAAGCGATCAGCTCATTCACAAAATTCGAAAGCAGCAAGGTATTTGCGCCCATCACGACTGACTGCGAAATGCCCAGCACATTGATCAGGATAAACCGCAACGGCGCTGCATGAAACGCCATCGGAAACATGACGCGCACGGTATGGAAAAAGCTTCTTTTTTTCACAGATACCACCTCCTCTGCGTTTCGTACATTTCGCAATAGATGCCGTTTTTCGTCATCAGGTCTTCATGGGATCCCTGCTCCATCGCCTTTCCGTCCTCAATCGCAATAATCCAGTCGCACAAAGATGTTGCGCCCAGCCGGTGCGTAATCATAATCGTTGTCGTATCCTGGTACAGCTTCAAAAACTTCTGGTAAATCTGCTGCTCCCGTACCGGGTCGATCGCCGCAGTCGGCTCATCCAGGATTTTCAGCTCCGCATTCTGATAATACAGGCGCGCCATCGCGATCCGCTGCCAC
>ERZ780067.473-NODE-473-length-14512-cov-2.66867_pt1 | contig 14512 bp, 9 predicted proteins | sample MGYA00511841_ERZ780067 | MGnify/ENA primary metagenome ERZ780067 (study PRJEB29588, sample SAMEA2143295) | human gut metagenome | biome: human gut; feature: human-associated habitat; material: faeces | place: Denmark | collected 2008/2010 ... | reverse complement strand
TCTTGCGTGTGCAGAGGTCGCGTACATCCGATTCGTGTATATCTGCCCCTTCCTTCAGTATGATGAAAGCACCTACTTCTTCACCATATTTTTTTGATGGAATTCCGGCAACTTGTACGTCCTTCACGCCTTCCAGTTTATAAAGGAATTCTTCTATTTCACGTGGGTAGATATTCTCGCCACCACGGATAATCATATCTTTGATGCGTCCCGTGATACGATAGTTACCATCTTCATCTTTTACTCCGAGGTCACCGGAATGGAGGAAGCCGTTCTTATCAATGACTTCGGCCGTGGCTTGCGGATTCTTGTAGTACCCTTTCATATTGTTATAGCCCCGGTTACACATTTCACCTTGTACACCTACCGGGCATTCTTCTCCGGTTTCAGGATCGATAACCATGACTTCGGTATGTTCAAAATCATGTCCTACAGTATTGCAACGCACATCGAATGGGTCGTCAATGCGTGAGGCTGTCATACCCGGCGATGTTTCTGTCAAACCATATACACTCGTAACTTTCATATACATCTTTTCTTCCACCTGTTTCATCAGTTCCACAGGGCAGAGCGAACCTGCCATGATGCCTGTGCGCAGGCTGGACATATCGAACATATCGAACATGGGATGATGCAACTCGGCAATAAACATGGTGGGCACACCGTATAGAGCTGTGCAGCGTTCTTTATGTATAGAGGCAAGAACTACTAGCGGGTTGAAGCGCTCTACCATGACTTCCGTGCAACCGTGAGTCAGACAGTTCATTGTGGCAAGCACTACACCGAAACAGTGGAACAGAGGTACACAGACACATAGTTTGTCATTGGCTGTGAACTTCATATGCTCTCCCGTCAGATAACCATTATTGGTAATGTTATAGTGGGTGAGCATAACTCCTTTCGGAAAACCGGTGGTACCTGATGTGTATTGCATATTTACCACATCATGGCAGGTTACCTGACTTTTCAGATTATTCAGACATTCGTCTTCCACATTGTTACCCAGTAGGAGAATTTCAGCCGTATTGTACATACCACGATGTTTCTCCTGGCCTACGTAAACAACGTTGCGCATGTGTGGGAAACGTTTGCTTTTCAGGTGTCCGCGTTCGCAGTTTTTCAATTCCGGCAGCATGGTATATGTCATTTGCACGAAGTCGCTGTCCTTTTCACCGTTCACGATGCAGAGGGTATGCATATCTGAATTTTCGCACAAGTATTCCAGTTCGGCTTGTTTGTAATTGGTGTTTACGGTTACATAGACGGCACCGATTTTGGCACAGGCATACAGTAGCGTAAGCCAGTCGGGGACGTTGGCAGCCCATATACCTACATGGGTTCCGCGTTCTACACCAATCGCCATGTCGTCTACCCGTCGGTTGAACTGGCTCCAGGTGAAGCGCAGGTTGCGGTCGGAATAAACAATGTATTCTTTATCGGGCGTAGTCTCTGCCCAGTGCTCCAGCCATTGGCCGAGTGTTCTTTCGTAAAGCATAAATGAAGTGATAATATTATAAAAGTGATAGGATGGTAAGATGGTATGGTGATAAGATTAGAATAGTAATCCTATCATTCTACCATCTTACCATCCTACCATCCTTAAATGGGTGTATAGATTACTGCAAGAATTTTTGCTGCTTTGCCTTCGTAAGCATGCACGTGGTGCGGAACGATGGAGTCATAATAGATGCTGTCTCCTTCTTCAAGCAAGTATGTATTTTTGCCATAACTGATTTCCATAATACCTTCCATAACCATAATAAACTCTTCACCTTCGTGTGAGGAGAGTACGAAATCGCTGTCTTCCGTAGCGGCTACGTCGATGATGAAAGGTTCCATGTGGCGGTCTGCTTTCGACTTGGACAGGGAATGATATTCCATGTGCTTGCGGCTCTGGATAGCATTGTTAGAGAAACTAATGGTGTCCTTGGATTCCGTTTTGCGGCAGATAGCAGGACCCGTTTCGTCCTGGTCGTCAAGGAAAGTTCCCAAGCGTACACCTAGTACGCGGGCTATCTTGATGAGTGGAGCCAGTGATGGCAAGTCAATGTTATTTTCAATGCGTTCAATCTGTTCTACGGCTAAACCGGAACGTTCGGCCAACTGCTCAATGCTGATTGACTGGCTTTCACGGAGCGACTTGATTTTTTCTCCGACAATCTTGCTTGTATCCATAATTGATAATGTTTTTCGCCTATTAGGTTATAAATTGTATTGTTAAGGCACAAAAATAAAACAAACTTTTACTTGGTGCAACAATCCGTGCGGAAAAGTTTTCATCTGTGAGAAGAAAGAGAAGGGATTTGTCATTATTGGCTTTTGTTCTTTTTCTCTTTTGATTTTTACCTTCTTCGCGTTTTCTTCGCTTCTATAGTGGAAAGAAAATAGCGAAGTTGGTACGAGGAAGGTACGAAGAGGGTATGACGCAAGTATAGTTTAAGTGTGATGTAGTTTCGATTGGTCTGTTTTTCAGATTGAAAAAATATATTTCCAGTTTAATACGATGTTAGGGCTGACTTATCCAGCCAGCCCTAAAAAGAAAACAGTCTCAAATCCTCGTAAAATTAATACCTATGCATAATTTCTTTATTGATTAACCTGAAGATGAGTATAGATCCAAGCTTTTGCTTTAGGCCATAATTCCGGATAACTAAAATGTCCGGCCTCCTCCATTATTTCTAATACTTTTGGGGCTGTAATCGTGTTATATGCTGAATACATAGAAGTGGGCGGGCATGTCATATCGTTATATCCCAGATAATAGAATCCTGGAACTTTTATTTTACGGGCAAAGTTTACGACATCATAGTAAGGTGTATTTTTGGTTTTTTGTTTCAAGATCTCCGGACTCTCTGTTGAATTCCGGAAGAGGTGAGGCCAACCCCCGGCCCGACCATGTACATAGCCGTTTAAATCACAGAGGGCCGGGTAGAAGGAAACCAAACCTTTTATGCGCGGATCTAAAGCAGCAGTAACAATAGCTAATGCACCGCCTTGACTGCCTCCATACACGATCAGATTTTCTCCATCGAATTCATCCATTGAAAAAATATAGTCTGCTGCACGGACACATCCTATATAAACCCGTTTAAAATAAATTTCATCCCTATTGTCCCAATTCATATATTGATATTGGTTCAATCCTCCATATAGTAAATTATTATAGATGACCGGATCCATCGTGACAGGGACTCCATGAATTCCTATTTCAAGTGTAATCAGGCCGTCTTCTGCTTCTACAATCATCCCATTGTAAGGACGTATCCCTGCGCCCGGTACGCGTAGTACTGCTGGATATTTACCTGGTGCCTTAGGAATGCACAGTATGCCATAAAGCCGGCTTCCTATACGGTAATTCTGTATATTAACTTCATACACATTAACCTTTCCTGTACATCTTTCCGGGAGTAAACGTAGCCGTGAATCGATGGGTATTTTGGAGTTTTCTGATTTCGCTTTCTCCCAAAAAGCTTCAAAGTCAGTAGGCAAAGTAGTGGTGGGCTTTATGTCCTCGGGTGCAAATGCGGCTGTTGCATATCCGCTGTATGTCTTATCTTCGTGTTTAGTCCATACCCGGCAACGGTGTATTGCAGGGATATTCATGGTGCTTCCATTAATTGTTAGTTCTCCGTTTTTTAATTTCACACTTTCTTTTTTCAGTGGAGGCATCATGTCATACGAAAGTTCGTAATAGGCATCTGCATTTTGCAACGGAATATTGTTCTTTGTTATCCTGATATTGAACTTTACGGTTTCTCCCGGTTTATACAGCCAGTCTGTATGGTCGGGAGAAACAAATACTTTTATCATCTGCTCTTTTGGCTGAGACCATAAGGTGATTACGATAAAAAGTAAACTGATGGTGGATAGTAATTTTTTCATTTTTTTGATGGGATTATTATGTACTACATATTTTTGTTTTTCAGATATTTAATTAAAAATTCCGGTACATCCGTCTGGATGATACGTGCATTTAATGTATCGATCAGGTATCCGTATTCTTTGTCGGGATCTCTCAAACCCATATCGTCATCATGTCCACCGGACATTGTATCCCACAATGTGTTGTACCAGATAAGACAGTTCCCTTTTAACCGTTTGCCCATTTCTTTGGGTAATGTATTTGTATCGGATACATAGGAGAACTCAAAAGCAAGCGGAGGATATTTTTTCATGTAATCTTCAATCATTTGCTGTGCATTGGCTTTATCCAGATTAATCACAGGCATAAAAATAACTTTGTCCAGGTATTTACCAAATTCTTTTTTTACCTGTTCCACAGGCTGACTACCTTTCATGATGATCTGTTTGGTCGTTCCTGTTTTTTTCAATAACTCATATACTTCATCAAACAAGGGGTAGGCTTTGTCCAGGTTTATCATAATCTTATCTTTTGCCAGGAGTAATGCCTCTTCCAATGTTGGTACGGTATGCCTTGTATGTATGCCTAAACCATTTCTTAGTTTCAGCTTTTTGACATCATCCAAAGTCTGATCGCTTATTTTACCATGTCCCGTAGTTGTTCTGTCCAATGTGTTATCGTGCATAAGTATGAGATGCCCGTCTTTGGTTTTTTGGATGTCGATTTCTACCACATCACATCCCATTTTGATGACGTTCTCAATGGCAGCCAATGAATTCTCCGGTGCATACCGCCAATCTCCCCGATGGGCGACTACCAATACAGAATTATTATTGGGATTCAGTAATTCGTCCCGTATTTCGTCTACTTTGCTTTTGTTCTGAGCTGTGATCTCATATTGAAAGGACAAACAAAACAGACAGATAATAGCGATAATGTGTTTTCTTTTCATAGATTCTTTGTTTTATAATGAAACGATTTTAAATTAAAATAATTGTTCTACAGATTATAATATATTAATTGTAGATGTAGCTACTTTATTGGCAATAGAAAATATATTCTTCTCCAGGTTGAGTCAATAAATCATATTCGATCGTATCGGGTATCTTCGAAGAGGCTAATACGACTTCTGAGGATATGATTGGAGGAGGGGTTTCATATACCTTGTAGTAAGGGTTAGGATTGTCGCCTTGAGCCTTTACTAAATTTGCCTCACCGACAACTTGTAACGGAGTGGAGGTGCGTATCCTCAGGTTACCTCCTAAGTTAGACTTTATTTTTATAGTCTTTACCTGTCCGTTTTTCCATTCAATGTCTGTTAAGAAACCACCCCTTGCTTTTAATCCTTGGATTATACCATTTCTCCAAGCGCTAGGGAGTGCCGGAAGTATGTGGAGAGCTCCATCATGGCTTTGTAACAACATTTCGGCTATACCGGCCGTACACCCGAAATTACCATCAATCTGAAAAGGAGGATGCGCGTCCAGTAGATTAGGATAAGTTCCTCCACCGTCATATTCCGTATTTTTATCTCCGGTTAATCGCAGTTGTTCTGTTATGAGCTTATATGCTCTGTCACCATCCATGAAACGGGCCCATAGACAAACTTTCCATCCCATTGACCATCCTGTAGATGCGTCTCCTCTGTGATTTAAAGAGTTACGTGCAGCATTGAATAAATCAGGTGTCCTGTACGGTGAAATCTGGTTTCCGGGAAATAATCCATATAAGTGTGAGATATGGCGGTGCTTGTCATTAGGATCATCCAAATCATGCATCCATTCCTGTAGCTGACTGTAACGACCTATTTGCATTGGAGGTATCCGTGTACGGATTTGTCTTAAAGTATCAGCGAAATGCTGATCTCTTTCTAATATTTCAGTTGCGGATATGAGATTAGAAAATAGTTCGAACATTAGTTGATTATCCATTGTAACTCCGGCAGTATTTGTAAGTTTATTCTTTTTGTCGAAAGTATTTTCCGGAGAGCTGGATGGGGCAATAACCAGCCAATGGTGTTCCGGTTCTTCAACTGCAAAATCAAGTAAGAAAAGGGCGGCTCCCTTCATAATGGGATAGACCTCTTCCAAATATGTCTTGTCGCCGGAGTAGAGAAAATGTTCCCATAGATGTCTTGACAGCCAGGCGCCACAGGTAGGCCACATTCCTGGGCCGGATCTGTCTACAGCACCGGTAGTTCGCCATAGGTCGGTATTGTGATGTAACATCCAGCCCCGGGCTCCATACATGATTTTGGCAGTATGTCCACCTGTCACAGCCAGTTCTTTGATCATTTGTATTAAAGGTTCATGTAATTCGCTGAGATTGGTGATTTCTGTCGGCCAATAGTTCATTTCCAGATTGATATTGGTGGTGTATTTGCTATCCCAGGCAGGTTTCATCCTCTCATTCCATATTCCTTGTAAGTTTGCCGGTTGTGTTCCGGGTTGTGAACAAGAAATTAACAGATAACGTCCGAATTGGAAATAAAGTGCTGCCAAATTCGGGTCTTTGCCTTGAGCGAATTCGGCGATACGAACATCTGTTGTCTTTTGAATTGCTTCAGTGACATCTAGTTTGAATTTCACCCGATTGAAGTAATCTCTATAGTAGTCCATATGGTCTGTTTTCAGTTTTGCATAATCTTTTTGAGTTGCATGCTGAAGATATGATTTCACCTTTTGATCCGGATTACCACTCAGATTAGCATAATTTACAAAATTTGTTGCTATGGAGACGTAAATTGTTACGGCATCAGCATTGGATACGGTTATTCTGGAGGCTTCCGTTTTCATTTGCCCTTTCTCTGGTACGATTTTTACCAAAGTGCTAAATGATATTTTGCCCTCTAAACCTTCGTGCCCTTCCGTAGAACCTTGTAGCGAAAGGCCGTTTTCTAATGTTATTGTCTGGCTTTTTTGAGGGCTATTCAACTCTGCCGAAAAAACAATTTTACCTTTCCGGGATGCGGTCAGGTGTATTACGATAACTTGATCGGTGAATGACGTAAATATTTCCCGTTGATATTCGACATCATTGACTGTATAGCGTGTTTTGGCTATGGCGGATTCTATATCCAGTTCACGGTAGTAGTTTTTTGCCGTTTCATGTCCCGGGAAGGTGAGGTTGAGGTCTCCTACAGGTTGGTAGATCATTCCGTGGTTCGTTTTTGATATGACTTTCTCATCTACCAGTTTCTGTGCTTCTTTGTATTTACCCTGAAAAATAAGTTTCCTGATATCAGGAATTGCATTTAGAGCATCTGGGTTCGAGTTACTGTTTGGTTCTCCTGTCCAGACCGTTTCTTCATTCAATTGTATCTTTTCTTTCGTGATACCACCGAATACCATAGCACCGATGCGTCCGTTTCCTATAGGTAAGGCTTCTTCCCATTTTTCTGCCGGTTGATCATACCACAGTCGCCAGATTGTTGTATCCGGATTGTTCTGACAGGACAAAAGAGAGGTTATACAATAGGAGAGTAAAATGATGTTGGCTATTCTTTTGTAATTTTTCATTTGAAAATATATTGTTATTTTACGATAAGTAATTTTTCATCAACAAAGCTTTCTGCCCGTGCCTTGAGTATATATGTTCCTGCTTGCAAAGGCATTGCTATGGAAGTGGTTAATCCTGTTGCCTGGGTCTTTTTCAGACTGATTCCACAGAGGTCATAGACCTCTATGGTGGCTTTGTTTAATAACTCTTGTCCGATATCCAGTTTCACGGATATTGTTTCACCGGTATTCGATGGGTTGGGATAAGCATTCATTTTCATGGAACTCTTTTCCGATACTAATTGGTGGGTGTGGACACCTTCGGTGGTTATGACAAAACCTCCATAAGCTTTTACCGGTATAGATAGTTGATTTGTAATATCTTCATCTTTGACGATAAAACGTCCTTTTTCTTTTCCATCTGTTATGATCCTTATTCTTTTATCTTTAGGTAGAAAGGACAAATCCATCTGCATTTCCCGTTCTTTGTTCATACCGTTGATACCTCCGATATACCAGTTATCAGCTTTTCTTCTGGCTATGATAACATAGTCTCCTGGATAACCATCAACCAATTTGGTTTCATCCCATGCTACCGGTATCTTCTCAAGAAACGTTCGGGCTTCTGCTTGTAATCCTGCATAGACGCTTCGGTTGTCGGCGAAGTTTTGTATGCCGGATTCAAAAATGACGGAGAGCGCCAGTTGATGTCCGTAGGTGGTAATGTTTTGAGATTCTACTCCGTTATATATCTTATTGGAAAAAGTGACAGGGGTATAATCCATTGAACCTACTACATTCCGGGTAAAAGGAATCGTTGCATTATGCTCCGGAGCTTTGTTGCAGGCATTCTGATTCGTGAAACTTTCAGCTCCTTTTACAGCTTCAGTGGTCATTAGGTTAGGATAAGTTCGTTCCAGCCCGCGGGGCAGAGTAGCCCCATGAAAATTTACCATAATTTTTCGTTGCGCTGTCTCTTCCAGGAAAGTTTTATACATCTGTATAATTCCTTGTTTGTCGGTATCGAAGAAGTCAATTTTGACACCTTTTACTCCCCAGGATTGTATTTTATCCAATTCAGCATTTCTGCTTTTCGGATCGGACATCAGATTCCATATGTCGATGGTCTCGGTTGATTTGCCGGCACCGGAGTGATACCATAACCAGATTCCTATATTCTTATTTTGAGCATATTGCATGATATAGTTCAATTCGTTCTCTGCCATCCGATGCCATCCTGCATCCAGCAATATATATTCCCAGCCCATACTGGCAGCAAAATTGATATATTCTATTTGTTTCAGGTATTCGTAAGTGGAGGGAGCATCCGACCACCAACTCCATGCAGAGCGTCCGGGTTTAATCCAGTCTGTTTCTGTAATGACACATGGAGGATTCAGGTTTTGTATAATGTTTGTTTCTACTATATTCGATAGCTGATCACCTATGATGACTACTCTCCAGGGAGTGGACCATGGTAGTGTCGATATAGGTTCGGGATCATCTTCTATGATGGCTTCATCTTTCTCTGCAAATGCTACCGTATACAAGCCACTTTCGTCATTCTTTATATGTGTGGCGCAATAGGTACCGTCCAGGGTTGCTTCTGTTATCATTATCCAATGCCCGTTGGTGTTAAACAATAAGGGATATGCCCAGCCTTGTTTGTAAGGAGAATAACTTCCGATAGCTATACCACTTCTGCAATACTGCTCATAACTTGGCTTTAACCGAGAATTCCAATCGTACGGATGTATCCAGGCTTTTCCCTCAGTTGGCAGTTTGAAACCTGTACTTTCTTTAATTACTTTATGGGATTTGGAATTGTTTTCAGGGAAATGATAACGAAAAGCAATTCCATCGTTGTAAGCCCTCAGAATGAGTTCGACCACTTTGCCATTAGAATTCCTGAATTGATAGATTTGTTCGTTTGCCAGATTATGGCAGAGCGATCTTTTCCCGGATTTTAATTCATATTCTTCATCGATAAGGCTAACCTCATTTTGGGAACAGAATTGAAGACCCGAAGAAAACTTTTCATCTTCTCTGTCAATACCTAAAGGGGAGGGCAGCAATATTTGTTTGCCATTATTGACTACATAATATAAGAGTTTGCCGAATTCTTTATCTAAGGAAAGCACAAACTCTATTTGGCTGTCGGGAGATAATAGTTTCCATTCGGATGATTTTTCTAATATGGCTTCATGCACGGTATTCTTTGCTATGCCCTTATATTGGAAGATGGAGCATATTAGAATAGTGAAGATAAATATAAATTGCTTTTTCATAAGTTTCTATTTTTTGTAGTTACTTTGTTTCTTCGGAAGACATGAACCGAAACCTATAGTCGCTGAATGACCATACTTTTGAGTTTTCCGGGATGATGACAATACCTCTCTTTCCACCTTTTGTGTCAGTATCTACTTTTAATGATATCCAGGTACATTCTCCTTTTTCATAATTGTATGTTTCCCCATCATCATCGTACAGATTGTAGTTGGACGTTTTCTCTCCATAGTGCCGTATTTCCAATGGATATTGCCTGTTCTCCAATTCCGTAATAGCTGGCCATAAAGGAATGATACCACCATCTTTTACGTATACCGGTATCCTGTCTAACCCGGGGCTTACTGTGATAATTTCTCCTTCACCAGCCAACTTGCCGGTATAGAAATCATACCATTTGCCTTTTGGAAGTATGACACGGCGTTCGGTTTCTCCGGTAAAAAGGGGCGCTACCAATAAATATTCACCGACCATGAATTGGTCTTTGGCCTCTTTCTTCAATGCCATTGCATAGGGATTTGCAGTTGCATCAAGTTTACCTTCTTCCAGCTTACTTTCTTCCTGATAACCTTCTTCCAGGTTCATGGCGCGTACAGGCGGTATTCCCTTAAAAGCATAATTGGCAAAAGTTGTGTATAAATAAGGTATCAGTTGCATCCTTAGTTTGGCAATATCATTAACTTGTTGTGTCACTTCAGGAAAGCTCAAGGGCGTGGTACCATCTGCCCAGGCATCGAGCATGGCAATAGGTGAGAAACAGACGGTCTGCATCCTTCTTAACCATTCTTCTGCGGTTTGGGAGGCTCTGACTTCCGGTGTCCATAAAATACCTATGAAAGAGCTGTTTATTAGGGCAGTGATAAAATCTTTGTGATTGTAATAATCATTATAGATTACATATGGGAAGGAGGAGGTGCCTGCATTACCGGATCTCACCAGCCCATAAGTACGTTTATTTTGTTTATGATACATTCGGACGGTTATATTTTGTAAAAGTGATCCGTATATTTGCCGGATTTGTTCGGCTGCATTTCCGGATGGGAAGGTTGCCACATCAGCCCATAGCCAATAGTCGTAGCCATCATTTTCATCTAGTTTGTAACCACTGACACCTATATCCAGTTGATTTTTCTTGAAATGATTATCAGCGATTTGTTGTGCCTCAGGCAGGGTGTAATCAGGTACGATACCACACCAGACAGAATGAGAGGCTGTATAGGGTTCCATTTTCTCATAAAGTTCTGTTGCGGGCGATATATATGGATTAATCCATACATTGGTTTTAATATGCTTGTCATTTAGACTTTTAACGAAACCAGCCGGATCGGGAAAGCGTGTGGTGTCCCATTCGTAAGAGCAAGGGTAAGCGTGTGACATCCATCCGGGTTCTAAGCCGATAACAGTTAGTGGAAATTCTCTTTTTTTGAATTCTTCTACTTCCGACATTACCTGTTTATCAGAATATAGAGTGGGAGTACGGTGCCAAAAGCCTAATCCCCAACGGGGAGGGAGTGCTCCTCCTCCGTTGTAGAGATTAAACCGTTGTACAGCTTCCAACATAGTCGGTCCTGCAAACAATAAAATTTCGACTCCTTCTGCCGGTATCAGAAATTCCATATTGTCCGAATAAGGACGGCTGCTCCAGCGAGGGTCGGTATTTCTGTCACGGGCAATTGGCGGATTCTTACTGTCTTTACGTACACCTGTTCCAATCCATGCGTCAATGTAACGTGCAGAATTAATCAAGGCTCCGTATCCTTTGGACGATACAAAGAAGGGAACCGGAGCTTGTGTTCTTCCGTCGTCCCGTCCGCTATAGTGGTCGGTATGTAGCCTCATTACGCGTCCCCGTTGTTCAACGGTTTTGAAGTTCAACCCCAAACCGAAAATCTTTTCATCTTTTTCCAGTGGAAAGCGGATGTAGGTTTTCCCATCGATAATTTTGAATTCTATTGCTTCTGCTGCAACAGGAGAAGCAGCTTTTCCTATCTTTCGGATTGCCTCGTCCCGTGGAGTAATATCCAATTCACTCAATAGATTGACTATCTCCGGTTTTCCTGCTGATATTTTCCATATTCCTGCATTTATCTGTTCAATCTTGACTGTTGTATCCGAAGAATTACAGGCTGTGATCGTAAAGAACAGGTAGAATAAAAAACAAGAACTCATTATCATTTTTACTATTCGAGTCATAATATGAATTGAGGTTTGGGGTTGCATATTCAGTTATTCAGTTTCATGTAAATCAGGGGAACTCATATCCTTTAGGCAAGGCATCAATAATATCGAGTCCATTGGCTGGCAGATGAGATGAAACTACTTCCAGAATTTCACCGGAGCGGATACCGGATAATGTGGTTTCCATTTCGGTATTTTCTATTCGCAGCTTTTTCTCTGTCGGGTTGTCGGGATCAGAGAAATCCAGGTACTTTATGGTCGTATATTGGATAGTCTGGTCTTCTATAGGATACCAAGAAACTTTTGTACTGTTACCGGAAATATCGGATATGTCTTCAACATTTCTGTTACGAAGAGTCTGAATAAGTTTATCTCCATATATTTCGACGGATTGCTCTACGTATAGTGATTGGTGACCATCATCGTCTTTTGTTGCGAATTCAAAAATATATGTTCCCTCCGGCAAATTCACTATTGTTTCCATAGGAAGCTTTCCGGCAGTAGTACGGTTCACTTGTACGATGGTGGAATCATTTCTTTCATTCCAGTAAAGGACTACCTTGGTTACGCGTGGATCGGAATTGATCTCCCAAGTAAACCTTACGCGGTTATTTCCGGGATATGTTTTTAATGAATCGATAACCCCGGTATAAATAATTTCCCCTTTTTTAAGGTATTCTTCATGCAGACTATTCATGTCGTCACATGCTATAAGGGAAATAAATGAATAAATTAAGACGGTAATTTTGATTATTGCTTTCATATCTGTCATTCATTTATGTCGTTAATTCTGTCATCTCCATAGAATGTAATCTCGCTAATGTGCAGCGCATTGCTTCCTGACCAATTGCTTTTCATTGCAAAACGTACATACCGTACCCTCTGTTTTTCAATGGGTACCATAAATTCAAATCCTGCTTCGGCGTAGGCTATATCTTCGTTTGTGACAGACGGGTTATCCTCTCCCGAAGGCTTGAATGTTTCATAATCGCCTAAAAGTTCCCAGTCGTTTTTCCATTCTTCAGACCAGTAATTTTCCTGCATCCCTTTTTTATAGTTGCGGCTTCCCCATACTTCGAACGTCTTGATGTTATGATTCTTATAGACGTTGTTACCTAAACGGTGCCATAACTTAAATCGGCTTAGTGTAGCTTCTACTCCCAGGTCGATGGTAAAGTATAGCGGTATTTTCTGGTTAGGGTCGTTTTGCTTCGTATGCCAGCCATTGTTTCCGACAACGCCATCAAATAATTTTGAGAATAGCCAGCCGGAACTATAGTCTGTATTATTATCTACAGGCAATACTTCTCTCTTATGCTTAGATTTGTCTAATTCTTTCTCGAAAAGTGGAGTGAATGCCGCTTTCAGGGTATCGGATATATTTCCCCATTTGTCTGTGATGGTAAAAGCGAATATCCGTTCGGATGAGTCATAACCGCGGAAAGAGTAACTACCATCTTTCTGGTTAGTATAGAACGTTTCTCCTTCTTCAAAGATGCCTTTTTCGTTTGTGGCATAAATAGTGAAGCCTATTTCTACTTTATTCTCATTATTCCAGGTGATATTAATGCCGCCAAAATCGGCTTTGAGCCCCATTGAAGTAAAGATATTGTGGATAGGAGGGATACCCGGTGTGAAAGATGCTTTTACAGGGGTAGATGTGTTCTCACTATGGTCGACGGTATATAAGGTGATATCCACCGGATTGGTGTTGCCAAGTCCTTCTATTATCATGTAATTATTATATACAGAAGCACGGGTGATACGTCTTTCACCTTGAAATAAATATTCTCCTTTTACATAAGAGATATCCGTTTCTTGCGGTAGTTCGTAGCTGATTTTGGCTCCACCGGGAAGACTTTCAACTGACACATTGCTAATGGGTTGAGGCGGAATATTATCTGTTGGAGTCTGCCCGATCTTTTCTTCATCACAAGATGTAATGCTGACTATTAGAAGGGCCATTATTGTAAAAAATATCTTTTTCATACTATTATATTTTAGTTTTTATTGTTACCAGCCAGGGTTTTGTACTAAGTTTGAATTATTGATGAGAGTACTGACTTTTATAGGCCACAGATAATCTTTCATGGTGAAAATACGGGTATTCATATAAGTTGAAACTGTATAATACGTGTCAGTTGTTTCACCCTTATAATCCCATCCCTGTATGGGCTCATTCAGATATTTCAGGGCTTTCTTCCATCTTCTCAGGTCATAAAAACGTTGACCTTCAAAGGCTAATTCGATCAGTCTTTCCTGGTGAATGATCTCACGCATACCTTCTTGCGTAGAGGGCTTGTCGGGTTTTGCCGATTTTTTCCACGATTCTACCACTCCTTTCAGGCCTGCTCTTTCGCGCACTTTGTCAATCCATTTATAAACTTCTTCATCAGGAGTGGATTTTGCTTCATTCAAAGCCTCTGCATATAACAGGTATAAACCGGACATTCGTATGATGGGGAAAGAATAACGTTTGCCCGAATAAGTGGAGGTGGTAGCTGTTCCGGTTACGGTTTCCGCATTAACCAGTTTCTTCATAAAGTAGCCGGTAGGAATGTATTCGCCACTTCCCCTGAAGCCTGCTATCTCCGATTTGCGCACTTGCAGATACCAGAAGTTGAGTTCTTCTGTCTGGCCGGAACCTTCGAAGATGCCGCGGTCGAATCCTAGTGAGGCCTAAAAACGG
>ERZ780067.472-NODE-472-length-14521-cov-4.19909_pt1 | contig 14521 bp, 11 predicted proteins | sample MGYA00511841_ERZ780067 | MGnify/ENA primary metagenome ERZ780067 (study PRJEB29588, sample SAMEA2143295) | human gut metagenome | biome: human gut; feature: human-associated habitat; material: faeces | place: Denmark | collected 2008/2010 ... | reverse complement strand
AGCAGGAATGCGTTCATCGGGGACTGAATCGAGCCGAGGTCGCGCATGAGCTGGGTAGTGCACTTTGTTATATATGCAGCCTTGCCGAACTGCTCGGTGTATACAACACCGTGGTACGACTCGTCGGGAGTTGTAAGTCCCGGGAACTTGTCGTTCTGAGTCCAGTCGAAGTTGCCGCTGTCAACTATAACTCCGCCTACGCTTGTCGCGTGGCCGTCCATATATTTTGTGGTCGAATGGGTAACTATATCCGCGCCGAACTCAAACGGGCGGCAGTTTATCGGGGTTGGGAAAGTGTTGTCGACTATCAGCGGCACGCCGTGGGAATGAGCCGCTCGCGCATACTTCTCAATATCGAGCACAACGAGCGAGGGATTAGATATAGTCTCGGCAAACACGGCTTTTGTGTTATCTTTGAATGCCGCGTTGAGCTCCTCCTCCGTCGCATCGGGGCGAACAAAAGTGAAATCGATGCCGAGCTTTCTCATCGTGACATTGAAAAGATTGAAAGTTCCGCCGTATATCGCGGACGCGGCAACGACATGGTCGCCTGCGGAGCAGATATTGAAAACGGAGAAGAACGACGCCGCCTGGCCGGACGAAGTGAGCATCGCGCCGACGCCGCCCTCAAGGTCGGCTATCTTCGCGGCTACGCAGTCGTTTGTCGGGTTCTGGAGACGGGTGTAGAAATATCCTGACTCCTGCAGATCGAAGAGCCTGCCCATCTGCTCGCTCGATTCGTATTTATATGTCGTGCTCTGGACTATCGGCACAACGCGCGGCTCGCCGTTTTTCGGAGTATAGCCGGACTGCACGCACTTTGTTTCTATATTAAAGCTCATTTTGTTCTCTCCTTTTTGTCAGTCTTTGAGAAAATGACCCATAAGGTCGAAGCCGGGATCAACAAAATTGCCGGTCTCGGATGCTGATTTTTCATTTATGCTCGCAACGCCGCTGTCAAGCTCTTTGCCTTTACAATAAATCAGATACGGCACGGGGTCGGATGCGTGGGTGCGGGTCGATATCGGGGTCGGATGATCCGGCAGAACCATGACTTTATAATCGTCCTGAGTGTTGAGATAGTCAAGGATTATAGGCATTATACGGCTGTCAATAAGCTCGATTGCTTTGACTTTATTTTCGGGCTCGTTTCTGTGGCCGCACTCGTCGGGAGCCTCGACATGGATATAGACAAGGTCCTGACCTTTACGCCATTCGTCGATTGCAGCGTTCGCTTTGCCCTCGAAATTCGTGTCGATATAGCCGGTTGCGCCCTCGACTTCGGGGGTGTTCATGCCGGCGCAGATGCCGATGCCCTTGAGCAGGTCGACTGCCGAGACGATGCTGCCTTTCACGCCGAACTTCTCTTCAAAGGACGGCAGAGCAGGACGGCTTCCCTCGCCCCAGAGCCAGATAGAATTTGCGGGGAGCTTGCCCTCGGCTATTCTCTTCTTGTTCACGGGGTGATCTTTAAGAAGATCGTAGCTCTCGCGCATCATGGCAATGAGCTTTTCGGCGTTCGGCGAAGTCGAAAGATATTCGCCGATAACTCTGCCGGAGATATCATGCGGAGGAGTCATCTTGCCGAGATCCGTCGTGCCGTTATGTACGATAAGGCAATGGCGATAAGCCACGCCGCTGTAAAAATCAAATTCGCTGCTGCCGAAATGCTCCTGCACGGTTTTAATTATCTGCGCCGCCTCTTCGGTCGAGATATCGCCGCCGGAGTAGTCGAGCATGGTCTTTGCGCCGTAATCCGCCTCGTCGCTCAAGGTGACAAGGTTGCAGCGCAGAGCGATATCCGTTTCGCTCATCTTGACTCCGATGCTGACCGCCTCAAGGGGCGAGCGTCCTGTGTAGCACTTCTTCGGATCGAATCCGAGCACGCTCATATTTGCAACATCGCTGCCGGGTTTGAGTCCGGCGGCAACGGTTCTGACAAGTCCGACTTCACCCTTCGACGCGAGCGCATCGATATTGGGCTTCTTTGCAACTTCCATCGGCGTCTTGCCGCCGAGAGCCTCAACGGGATAATCCGCCATGCCGTCGCAGAGAACTACAGCATATTTCATATATCTTCACCCTTTCAGAGAATTTATGCACAAACAATGCATATCAGGCGCGGCAAGCTCGGTTAGCATATGCATACTCGCCCGCCGCTGATTTAATTATATCATAAAGTATCAGCGCATTAAAGCAAAAATTAAGAGAGAATATACATATATACTATATAAAAAAGAGTGCAAAATGACGAAAAATTATTTGTCAAAATGCGCTTGCAGCATATAATTGAGCGAGGCACAATGATATAATCGATTTGGAAGAAATATTCAAAAGGAGGATACTTATGACAAAAAGATTATTTGCAGTTTTGCTCGCGTGCCTGCTCATTCTTATAAGCTTCACGGCGTGCGGCACAAAAACGCCCGAGCCCGGCACGACCGCGGCAGAAAACACAACTGCGGCAGAAGTCAATGCGCAGACGAGTGCAGAAGAGACGAGCTCCGAAGCGGTATCCGAATCCGCAGAGGAGAGCACTGCTCAGAGCGCACAGAAACCGACGGCAGATAAGCCGGCATCGAAGCCCGCAGCAACTGCAAAATCGAATAATTCCGGTTCAGCTTCAAAAGGCAAGCTTGAAGTCAGCGCAGGAAGCGTAAAAAGCATCACCGGCGCAAAAGTGCTCAGGGCGTGGAAGCTCAATTCAAACGGAGTGAATATAGAAATCCACCGAATAGCCTATGGGCCGCAGATAACTCAGGCTTTCAAAAAAGCGAACGCTGACGGCGCTATCGACTACGACAAGACGGTCACTTATCAGCCGGTAGTCAATATAGCGATAATCACCTGCTCGCCCGAGCACATCGGCGTTGCTTCGAGCCAACAGCTGCTCGGCACGAATGTCGGCAGGGTTGAGGATATGGGCAGAAAGAGCGGCGCGCTCATAGCGATAAACGGCGAGGCAGGCTCAACATATAAAAAAGGCGCTCCGACAATTCGCAACGGCTCGGTAGTTTCGACCGACGGCAGCGGGCAAAAGCGACTGCTGATCTACAGAAACGGCACATGGAAAGTCGAAACGCTCACAAACGAGAACTGCAAATCGTACATCTCGCAGGGCGTTTACAATTCCCTGCGCTACCAGTGGCAAGTCATAACAAACGGCAAGGCGACCAACGAGCACGACACTTATTATCACAACCGCACGGTGTTTGCGCAGATATCGGAGAACAAGTATATCATGGCTGTCGGCGAATTCATGCCGCTCGACAATATGATGAAAGTCCTCATAGCATACGGCGCGAGAAATGCGTTTTTGCTAAACGGCGGCAACTGCTCGTCGATGTATGTCAAGGGCATCGGCAACACGACCGGCACAAAAGCGACTCAGCTCAAGAATCTCAACAAGCCGTGCGTTATCGAGAGCGAATTTTTCGCGGCAAACGGCATGCTCGGGCTCAACTCCGCCGGGAAGCAGAAGCTGGGCGGACCTTGCAACGAGCTCGACATAGTATATGTAAAATAAAGCAGAAGGGGTGAGACGATGAAAAAAGCTTTCAGAGCGGCTGCAATTGCGGCAATATTGCTATTTGCGCTGACTTTTATCGGGAACGCAAAAATCAAAAGCGCATCGGCTCACCTGCTGTTTTCTTCGTCCGTCAGCGTCGGTGGCAATGAATCGCGGGAAGTCACGCTCAAGAGCGGCGACAGAATAGCCATCGGCTCATATCTCGGCGAGCCTATTATATGGAGAGTCATCGAAACGGGCGGCAAAACTCTGCTCATGAGCGAAAAAGTGCTGTGCTTCAGGGCGTTCGACCCGTCTGAGGACGGCATCGGCAGTTCCGATTATCTCGCCTCTCCCCTGCGCGCATGGCTCAATTCGGAGAGCGGATTTTTAAATCCGGAGAATCTTTCAGATAATGACCTTTCGCTCATATCGCCTGACAAAAACGGCGATTTGATATTCCTGCCGTCAAAAGATATGCTCAAAAATATAAGCACCGCCGACCGCCGCCGAAGCCCGACCGAGCAGTGCGTCAAAAATGACAGCTCGCGCTATTTAACTCTGCGCAAATACTGCTGGTATTGGACAAGCTCCCCGGTTTCGACAAATCAGAGCAGCGTTACGGCGGTCACCACGACCGGCGGATTCTATAAAACGCTCGCGGCGGACGAGCTGTGCGGCGTATGCCCGGCGATGTATCTTCGCAGCAATGTTCTCGTTCTTTGTGGGAGCGGAACCGCCGAAAATCCGTATGCGTTGGCAGGAGGTGGCGAAAGATGAGAGAGAAGCTGAAAGAATTTCAAAACTCTCCGCACTCGATAATCGCCGCATTCTCCGCCGCCGTGCTGTTTTTCTGCACGGTGTTCACGCGGCTGATACTAAAAACCGACGACGGTCACTTTCTCGGCATACTCCACCGAAACGGATTCACAGTAACAAGCTGGCTGCACGAGCGGTACACGACCGTGTCCGGGCGGATAGTCGGCGAATGGCTGATGATAAATTTTCTGCGCCTGCCGCTCATTTTCTGGAAGCTGTTCATCGCCGCGCTGATAATATATATAATGTATTTTCTCTGCCGCCTGTCGGACTTTTTCGGCGAAAAGGCAAGCGCAAAACAGAGATATATCTTCGCCTGCTCGGTGCCGTTGGCAGTATTTCTGCCATGCCTCAACCCGTCGGTGTTCTGGTTTGCAGGTTCGTTTACATTTCTCGTTCCGTTCGCCGCCCTGCTTATCACGGTGACACCTCTCACATTCGAGGTATTCGGCGGGCGCGTGAATCCCATGGCATATGTCGCCGCCGCGATTGCTTCTGTCGTCGCGGCATCTCAAGAGCAGTCCTGCGCCGCGGCGCTCGCGCTGCAAGTGATTCTGCTGATTTTTTCGGCATATCAATGCAAACTTGGATTACGTCAATTCATCCCGCTCCTGCCGAGCGCAGTTTCCGCCGCGGTGTTAGTTCTCTCGCCCGGACTTCGCGGGCGCGGAGCGATGGAAGCGGCGTCGGGTTTTGAAAGGTTCTCTAAAATGAATATATTTGAAAGACTGCTCTGCGGATTTTCAAATTATTTCGCATTTTCATTTTTCTTCTCGCTGATAACAGCAGCTGTTTTTCTCGTTCTGCTCGGCGCATCGGTATATGAAGCGTTCGGCGGCTCGCGGAAAATAAAGAAAATCACATCAGTCTTTGCAATATTCGCCTCGGCGCTGTGCGTCGGAGTCAACGCCGCATATATTATTATCCGCCGCACCACCCCGGACAAGGGCTTTGAAAAGATGTTCAAGAGCGGCAATTACCTTCCGCTCGAACTCGCGGTTATCGCGCTCTGTTTTGTCTTTCTATTTAGCCTTTTCATTCTTATAGCGGCGCTCATCAAAAAGAACAAAAAGCTCGGGTTCACCGTCGGCGTGCTGTTCAGCGCCGCTGTCTGCTGCGCCGCAGTGCTCGGATTCTCTTCGTCCGTCTACGCCTCCGGTCAGCGCGTGTTTTACTACACCGAGATGTTCACGCTCATCGCCTGCGCAGCGATGTATTCTTCACTTTCCGATAGCAAAGTGAAAAAATTCGCGGGATATGCAGTCCCGACAGCCGCATTTATTTTCTATATTATCAATTGTTTCACCTACACATTCCTTGAGATACCCATAATGGGCTAAAATAAATTGTAAAGCGATTTGCTTTACAATTTACATACCTATTTTTTAGCGCAAAAATCAAAGCTCCCGTGCGACTTTCCCGATATATCAACACATTCGGGGACGCATGGGAGCTTTTGTTTTTTTATTTATAAATCATGTAAAGCTTAACAGCTTGTCATCAATGACCGTGCGGAACGACATCGAGTTTGTCATGCTCCTCGCCGAGATCGGCGCGCAGGAGCGCAAAGAACACTATCGCGAGCAATATTTCGGCGCACCAGATAGTCTTGCCGCCGAGATAGCCGCAGAGAAAAGTTGAAGCGACCGCGCCCGCGACAAACGAGCCTATCATCAGCAGATGCGCGAACATCTTGCCGCGCGCTTCTTTATTACCGCTGCGAAGCCACTTGACGAGGTTCGAGCCGACTTGACGGACATGGTTGGTGCAGAAGGTCGTTGCCATCGGAATTTTCTTCGCCTGGCGGAATGTATTGAACTGCATCGAAGCGATAAAATTCACAGCCACCTGGCAGAGCTGCGGCGGCGCATTGTCCGGGACGAAGCCGAGCGCAAATATCCACGCCATTTCAAACGCCACGAACGCCGTGTCCCAGCGGACTATCTTGCGGCGGTTTATATGCTTGGGCAGAAATTCCGAAATGACCGTGCCGAGCAGATAAGCCGAAGCGGGCAGAAGATAATACAGCGCCTTGCGCCAATTTCCGCGCCCGAGCTGAACCGCCATGAGCACGAAGTTCGCCGTCTGCGCGTTGCAGAACACGCCGCCCTTTTGAACATAAGTATATGCGCCGAAAAATCCGCCGACCGCTATCATGACGGCAAAAATCCAGAGCTTTTCGCATTCGAGAAGCTCTTCCTCTTTTTTGAGAGCCTTTTCTTTCATCGTTCACCACACCGTTTCTTTTCTACAACGCATAAGTTTATCACTGCTCCCCGTCTCTGTCAAGGAACGGGAAATAGCCGCAGCATCTTGAAAAAAAGCCGTTTTCATGGTATTATTTAGGGTATTATATACCATTATAGAATGCAATATAAAGCAAGAGGAGAATAGCATGTCAAAGCTTTTGAAGTATTTGAAAAAATACAAAATTGAAAGTATTCTCGCGCCGTTTTTCAAGCTCATTGAAGTGGCGTTCGAGCTGATTGTTCCGCTGATAGTCTCAACTATAATCGACATCGGCATAGAGAACGGCGACAAGATTTATATTATCAAGCGCTGCCTGCTGCTCGGTCTGTTTGGCATACTGGGTCTTTGCAGTACGCTTGTGGCGCAGTATTTCTCGGCGAAAGCGTCAGTCGGCTTCGCTTCCGATATCCGCCACGCGCTCTTCCAGCATATCGGCAAGCTCTCTTATTCCCAGCTCGATTCGCTCGGCGCGCCGACGCTCATAACCCGCCTGACCGGCGACATAAATCAGGTTCAGACCGGAACAAACCTGACCCTGCGTCTCGTCCTGCGCTCGCCGTTCGTCGTATTCGGCGCGGTGATAATGGCGTTCACGGTCGACGCAAAATCGTCGCTCGTGTTCGTCGTTGCGGTACCCGCTCTAGCTGCGGTCGTGTTCGCGATAATGCTCGTGTGCATACCGATGTACCGCAAGGTTCAGCAAAAACTGGACGGGCTGCTGAGCAAGACGCGCGAAAACCTGCTTGGCACCCGCGTTGTCAGAGCGTTCTGCAAAGAGGAAGAGGAAATTGCGGACTTCGACGCCAAGAACAACGCCCTGACCGAGATGCAGACAGCTGTCGGCAGGATATCCGCTTTCATGAACCCCGCAACTTTCGTGCTCATAAACCTCGCGATAATCGCACTGATATATGTCGGCGCAATACGCGTTGATTCCGGCGCCATTTCGCGCGGCGCGGTCGTTGCGCTCTATAACTACATGTCACAGATCCTCGTTGAGCTGATAAAGCTCGCGAATCTCATAATCAGCGTCACAAAGGCGATTGCCTGCGGCAACCGTATACAGTCGGTGCTCGATATCGAGCCCGGCACCGTCCCCGGCACTGTCACCGACGGCAACGAAAACAGCGAATATTCAGTCGAGTTTGACAAGGCGTGCCTGTCATATAACGGCAGCGAAGAATCGCTGCACAATATCGACCTCAAAATAAAGCGCGGCAGCTCGATAGGCGTTATCGGCTCGACCGGCTCGGGCAAAACTTCGCTCGTCAATCTTATTCCGCGATTCTACGATGTCACCGGCGGATGCGTGCTCGTTGACGGCGTTGACGTGCGCGACTACGACACAAAGGCTCTGCGCTCGAAAATAGGCGTCGTCTCGCAGAAAAAAGCCCTGTTCGCCGGCACTGTCAGGGACAATATCCGCTTCGGCAAGCAGGACGCCACAGACGAAGAAATCTGGCAGGCGCTCGAAACGGCGCAGGCAAAGCAGATGATAGAGGACAAGAGCGGACAGCTCGACTTTGTCCTCGAACAGGAGGGCAAGAATCTCTCGGGCGGTCAGCGCCAAAGAATGACTATAGCCCGCGCCCTTGTCAGAAAGCCCGAGGTGCTCATCCTCGACGATGCGGCGAGCGCACGCGAATACGCTCCCCCCCACCGGCGCGGCGCTGAACAAGGCGCTGAGAAACACCGACTTTGCCCCGACTGTCATCACTGTGTCCCAGCGCGTTGCGGCGATAAGAAACGCCGATACCATAGTAGTTCTCGACGAGGGCGAGATAGTCGGCATGGGCACGAACGACGAGCTCCTGCGCTCGTGCGAAGTCTACAAAGAAATTTTCGATTCACAGCTTGAAAAGGAGGATGCGTAACCGTGAAGAACAAAACCGTTTTCAAGCGAGTTATCGCGGTCATCGGCCGCTCAAAGCTTCTGCTGTTCCTTTCGCTCATCCTCTCCGTTGCAAGCGTCATCCTCTCGCTCTATATCCCCGTCCTCGCCGGACGCGCGATAGACGGAATAAAGCTGCACGGCAACGTTGATTTTGAAGTCATAAAGAAGTGTCTTTTCGGCATTCTGATCTGCGCCATAGTCGGCGGAGTGCTCCAGTGGGTGATGAACATCATCAACAACCGCATAGCCTATAACACCGTGCGCGATATACGCTCAAAGGCATTTTCGCATATGCAGACCCTGCCCGTGGCGTTCGCCGACTCCCACCCCTACGGCGATATCGTCAGCCGCATAACGGCGGACGCGGAGCAGTTTGCCGACGGACTGATTCTCGGCTTCTCCCAGCTGTTCACGGGCGTTGTCACGATAGCCGTGACGCTCGTTTTCATGCTCACTATATCGCCGCTCATCACCCTCGCGGTCGTCGTGCTGACCCCGATATCGCTGTTCACGGCGCGTTTTATAGCACGCCGCACTTATTCGATGTTCAAAAAGCAGTCCGAGACCCGCGGCGAGCAGACCGCGCTCATCAACGAGATGATACAGAATCAAAAGACCGTTCAGGCGTTTTCATATGAGGACAGGGCGGTTGAAAGATTCGACGAGAGCAATGAAAAATTGCGCAAATATTCGCTCAAATCCATATTCTTCTCGTCGCTTACAAACCCGACCACCAGATTTATCAACAATCTTATCTACGCCGTAGTCGGGCTCATGGGCGGAATATTCGCCATCGGCGGCATGGTGACCGTCGGCGGCTTTGTCAGCTTCCTCGCCTACTCGAACCAATACACAAAGCCGTTCAACGAAATCTCCGGCGTCGTGACGGAGCTCCAGAATGCCCTCGCCTGCGCGGCAAGAATATTCGAGCTCATAGACGAAAAGCCCGAGGAGTCGGACGAAAATTGCTCGGCGCTCAGCGACCCCGAGGGAAGCGTGGAGTTCGACAATGTCCGCTTCTCATATGACAAGAGCAAGAAGCTCATCGACGGCTTCGATTTCTTCGCCCCGTCCGGCAAGACAATAGCCGTTGTCGGTCCGACAGGCTGCGGCAAGACTACGCTTATCAATCTCCTGCTCCGCTTCTACGACGTTGACGGCGGCAGCATAAAGGTTGACGGAAAGAACATAAACGGAATAACGCGCCACAGCCTCAGACACCATTTTGGCATGGTGCTCCAGGATACCTGGATAAAGAACGGCACCGTCCGCGAGAATATAGCGTTCGGCAAGCCCGACGCCACGGATGAAGAGATAATCGCCGCCGCCAAGGCAGCACGCGCTCACAGCTTTATAAAGCGCCTCAAAAACGGCTACGACACCGTCATCGGCGACGACGACGGACTCTCCGAGGGCGAAAGGCAGCTGCTCTGCATCGCGCGCGTCATGCTCATGAAGCCGCCGATGCTCATCCTCGACGAGGCAACTTCATCGATAGACACCAGAACGGAATTGAAAGTTCAGGATGCGTTCAATACACTCATGCAGGGGCGCACCTCGTTCGTCGTGGCGCACAGACTCTCGACCATCCGCCACGCCGACTGCATTCTCGTCATGAAGGACGGCAAGGTCGCCGAGCAGGGCACGCACGAGGAGCTGCTCGCGAAGAACGGATTCTATACGAAGCTCTACAACAGCCAGTTTGCGCAGTGAAATATATGCCATGGAACAACGGAGAAGAAAGCCTAACAGGCTGAAAGATTACGACTATTCGCAAAACGGAGCATATTTTATCACAATTTGCATAGATGACAGAAAGCCAATATTGTCCCACATTGCCATAGGGGCGACCGCATAATACAACAGTTCAAAGGTCCGTAACTAAGCAAGTCAAAAAATCAATTTGGCAAAAAGGTTTTTATGACCATATAATCCGTGACGAATACGATTATCAAATCAAACGGCAATATATTGACGACAACCCGATCAAATGGGCTGAGGACGAATTGCATCAGGATTGAAAAACAGCCGGATAACCGCCGCAGTATCTTTCATTTGAAAGTTCGCGGCGGTTATTTTTTATTCGGCGTAAAATGGCGGTTCAGAGCGAAAATATAAAGCTCAATTCGACAAATATCATTTTTAGTCCCGCCTTGTTGACATCGGCAAAAAGTGTGATATAATTATAACGGCTGTTATAAAACAAGCGTTTTATAATTATTATTGGAGGACGCCATGGACTACATTCGCCTGTCACCCGAAAATCTCGAGAGCGAGCACATATGCTGTGCAATATCAAACGCCAAGGACCCGCAGGTCATTGCAAAAAAGCAATGGCTTGCTGAAAGGCTCGGCGAGGGTCTGATATTTTTAAAAGCCGACGCGCGCGGGAAGTGCTTTATTGAGTATATCCCCGCCGAAAACGCATGGGCGCCGATAGACGCGCCAGGCTATATGTTCATCGACTGTCTCTGGGTCTCCGGCTCTTTCAAGGGGCACGGATATTCAAACGACCTGCTCAACGAATGTATCCGCGACAGCCGCGAAAAGGGCAAATCGGGGCTTTGCATACTCTCGTCGGCGAAGAAGCGCGGTTTTCTTGCCGACCCGAAATATCTGAAATATAAAGGCTTCATAAAAGCTGATTCGGCAGAGCCGTATTTCGAGCTGATGTATCTGCCGTTTGATCCGTCCGCGCCCGCTCCGCGCTTTCGTGAGCAGGTAAAGAGCGCTCAAACTGACGGCAGCGGGTTCGAGATATTTTATACAAGCCAGTGCCCGTTCACGGCGAAATATGTTCCGCTCATTGAAAACATGGCAAATAATATGAATCTGCCGCTGAGCGCCGTGCATATCTCATCGCGCGAGCAGGCTCAAAACGCGCCCTGCGCCTACACCGCATTTTCGCTGTTCTATAACGGAAAGTTCATAACGCACGAGATACCGAGCGAAAAGAAATTCGCGGCGATTTGTGAAGAGTTCGTAAAATAAAACACCGCCGGATTGACCGGCAGCGTAAAATATACTAATATAGAAAAGGGAAAAGATATCTGTCCGCCACGGCGGACGAAAAGGAGACATTATGCTTAACATCAAAAACCTGACCAAAACCTACGGCGAGAAAAAGGCTGTTGACGACCTGACGCTGCATATCGCGCCCGGCGAGATATACGGCTTCATCGGCCACAACGGCGCGGGCAAGACCACAACGCTAAAATCCGTTGTCGGCATTCTGCAGTTCGACGAGGGCGAGATAACGATAAACGGCATCTCGATAAAAGATGACCCGCTCGCCTGCAAAAAAATCATAGCCTATATCCCCGACAATCCCGACCTCTACGAATACATGACGGGAATAAAATATCTGAACTTCATCGCGGATATTTTCGGCGTCAGCGCCGACGACCGCCGCGAGCGCATACATAAATATGCCGATATGTTCGGGCTGACCGCCGACCTCGCGCAGCCCATCTCGGCATATTCCCACGGCATGAAGCAGAAACTCGCGATAATCTCCGCGTGGATCCACGAGCCCAAGTTAATTATCATGGACGAGCCTTTCGTCGGTCTCGATCCCGCCGCATCGCATTTATTAAAGGGCATGATGCGCGAGGTCTGCAACTCCGGCGGCGCAATATTCTTCTCGACCCATGTGCTCGAAGTTGCCGAAAAGCTCTGCGACAAGGTCGCGATAATAAAAAGCGGAAAGCTCATTCGCTCCGGCACAATGGAAGAGGTCAAGGGCGACTCCAGCCTTGAGAACGTGTTCCTCGAACTGGAGGGAGAAGAATGCTGAAAACACTGATAAAGAAACAGCTTCTCGAACTCAACCGCAGTTTCTTCATTGACCGCAAGACGGGCAAGGGCAAATCTGCACGCTCGGCGACGTTCTCGATAGTGCTGTTCATATTGCTCATGATTTTTGCCATCGGCGGAATGTTCTGCTATATGTCATATTCGATGCGCCCGCTGATAGCCTACGGCATGAGCTGGCTCTATTTTGCCATTATGGGCGCTACCGCTGCGCTTTTCGGCGTTTTCGGCAGCGTGTTCAACACATATTCGAGCCTCTATGACGCAAAGGACAACGACCTTCTGCTCTCGATGCCCATTCCAGTGCGCGATATCATGGCGGCGCGCCTCATCGGAGTCTATCTCATGGGGCTGATGTATTCCGGCGTTGTGGTAATCCCCGCCGTCGGCGTGTATTTCATAACCGCGCATCCCGGAATATCCGGCATAATCGCCTCTATATTGGCCCACGCCCCCACCCCCCCCCACCCCCGCCGTTATAATGGCCGTTATGGTGACTGTTCTCGTGCTTATACTGTCGTGCATACTCGGCTGGGTCGTTGCAAAAATCGCAGTTAAATTAAAAAACAAGAGCATTATAACAGTTATAGTTTCAATAGCGTTTCTCGGCGGCTACTACTATGTCTACTTCAGAGCGAACGAGATAATCACCGGCATCGTCGCAAATAGCGCGGCTGTTGCCGCAAAGGTGCGCATGTCCGCCTATCCGCTCTATATTTTCGGCAAGGCGTTCGCGGGCGATGTTCTCCCGACAATTATAATTTCACTCATCATTCTCGCTCTGCTCGCCGCGACGTGGCTCATAATGTCGCGCACATTCTTAAAACTCGTCACGAGCAGCGGAAAGACCGCAAAGACAGTCTACAAAGAGAAGACGGTCAAGCAGCAGGGCACCGACCGCGCGCTTCTGCGCCGCGAGATAAACCACTTCCTCTCGAGCCCGTCTTATATGCTCAACTGCTCGCTCGGGGCGCTGTTTATGATAGCCGTCGCTGTTTTCTCGCTGATAAAAAGCGACTGGTTTATCGGCGTTGTCACCCGCATGGATGAGGATTTGCTGGAATATGCCCCGACCTTCGCGTGCTTACTTTTATGCCTGCTCTCTTCTATGAATATACTCACCGCGCCCGCGATATCCCTCGAGGGCAAGAGCCTTTGGATAGCCCGTTCGCTCCCCGTCACCTCGTGGCAGATTCTCAGAGCGAAGCTGAAGCTCCATATGCTCTTCACCGCCGTCCCCGCACTGATATGCAGCATATGCTTCTGTATTGCCCTCAAGCCGGAACTTCTCACGGCGGCGGTCATGATTATCCTGCCGCAGATATTCACGCTCCTATGCGCCGTTTCGGGGCTCAGAGTAAATATCAGGATGCCCAACCTCACCTGGAGCAGTGAGAGCGGAGCGGTCAAGCAGAGTCTCGGCATCATGCTCGCGATGTGCCTCGGCTGGGCGTATATCATCGTGCTCGTCGCGGTCTATCTGTTCGCAGTGCAAGTGCTGCCGAATGTATTCGCGCTGATGATCGCGACGGCGGTCATAGCAATAATAACCGTGATATCCTTTTCAAGGCTCAAGCGCAAGGGCGTAAAGAGATTTGAGACACTGTAAGCAAAATTAAATATCAGCAGCCGTGGTTCGTTGAGAATCACGGCTGTTGTTTTTTGCGCTCTGCCTGCGCCGATATGACAAACCAATAAAAAAGCGGCAGACAAGCACACCTGTCTGCCGCAATTTTATTTAATTATTTCTCAAGATTAGCCTTGAGGGTGTTGAGCTCGTCGCTCAAAGCCTTGGGAAGTCTGTCGCCGAACTTAGCGTAGAACTCCTCGATGCCCTTTGCCTCGTCCTCCCAAAGGGAGTTGTCAACACTCAGGATTTCCTTGAGCTGATCCTCGCTGACCTCGTCTTCGATGCCCTCAAGGTTGATGTCCTCAGCCTTGGGCACGAAGCCGATAGCGGTCTCCTCTGCGTCGACCTTGCCCTCGCAGCGCTTGATGATCCACTCAAGCACGCGCATGTTGTCACCGAAGCCGGGCCACAGGAAGTTGCCGTCGTCGTCCTTACGGAACCAGTTGACGTTGAATATCTTCGGAGCCTTATCCTCGTCGAGGCCTGCGCCGATGTCAATCCAGTGCTGCCAGTAATCAGCCATGTTGTAGCCGCAGAACGGAAGCATAGCCATGGGATCGCGGCGGACAACGCCGACTGCGCCGGCTGCTGGTGCGGGGGGCGCGGG
>ERZ780067.471-NODE-471-length-14526-cov-5.92868_pt1 | contig 14526 bp, 10 predicted proteins | sample MGYA00511841_ERZ780067 | MGnify/ENA primary metagenome ERZ780067 (study PRJEB29588, sample SAMEA2143295) | human gut metagenome | biome: human gut; feature: human-associated habitat; material: faeces | place: Denmark | collected 2008/2010 ... | reverse complement strand
GCAGCGGAGGCGCATCGCGCCTCCGCTGCTGCCATAGCAGAAAGAAAGCGCACAACCAACTTTGTGTTGGCTGTGCGCTTTTTCTATGTCGAAAGCTGTCGTTTTTCCCTCGCTGCCGGGTCCCTCCGTTTCCGTCATTTGCGATTTTTTTCAAAATGACGAAATGGAGATAACAAAATGCACTTTGATCAAAATGCATTCGGACAGAGAATCAAATATCTTCGCAAAAAGAAAAATCTGACGCTTGAGCAGATGTCCTCTGCGTTAAATATCGGAATTGACCATCTTAGCAGGATCGAACTCGGCAAACGTGGTGTGTCCATCGACCTTCTTTTTGACATGGCAGATTTACTGAACGTCTCTGTTGATTTTTTGGTGAGAGGGACAGCCCGAATGCCGCCATCCACCAAGAAGCTGATTGTCCAAATTCGTGAACTACTTGATAAATTTGAGTCAATATAAAGAAATTCGACCTACAAGGTCTACCGATTCGACCTACTGCGCTATATGGATTTTCCTGAATCCGATGTACAATTACACCAGAGCCAATGATAACGGCTTGATTGTACCTTGAAAAACGCCATACGGCTATATCCGGCAACTGGATCACATCAGCAGATGAGCCTCCGTAAAAAAGAGGACAGCGATGCGGAGAACGCGCCATGACCACCTGCACGGGAAGCTCCCGTGTCAATGCAGGTCCCAAATCGGAAGGTGCCCAGCGATACCCGTTCATCCAAAAGCAGCGGCGGCAGGCTGCCTCGCCATGACCTCATCTGCCTACAATGGTACTTCTGCATAGCGACAGATACAAGCAATCGGTGCAGCTCGGAGAGATCCTCGGAGGGGTGCAATTCCCATGTGCGGCGCCAGCCGCAGACCAGTTGACCGCCCAACAGTCCGGGAAGTAGTGCCGAATAGGACTGGACAAACGACAGAAACGGCGTGGGTCGTTCCGGGAAACCGGGGCGGCCCCGCCACGACCTTTGCCTGATGGCAGAAACGCGGGTGCTGCATTTTCTCTCCCCCTCACATACCTACTACCTACACCCCTATTACCCCTTTCCGCAGCACCCGTGTTTGTGCCATCAGAAAACGGATATAAGGAGAAAACTATGCAGGACAAGAACGTTGATTTTTGCGGCATCCTGAACCTTTTGGCCGCGCTGAAACGAGCCGGTTTTCCCAAGGCAGAGCTGGAGCAGGTCGCTGCGCACATCGCGGCGCAGACCGGCGCAACGATCCTTATTTCTTTCTGAATTTCTTTGCAAAAAGCAGTAGCTTTAACGAGATGACTGTGGTATGTTGTGTTGCTACAAGGAGGAGGTGAACAGCCACGGAGGAGAAAAAGATCAATGGAAACCTTGCCCTGAACGGCAAAGAACGACGGGTCATTAGGATCGAAGCCACCCATGAGCGGGACACCCAGAAGTTGCGGGTGGCCGCCTACTGCCGGGTCAGCTCCTCCTCGGAGGATCAGCTAAATTCCTTCGCGGCTCAGAACATCCACTATCCGCAATACATCACCGAGCATGATGATTGGCGGCTGGTGGACATCTATGCCGACGAGGGCATCACCGGCACCTCAGTGGAGAAGCGAGATGACTTCAAGCGGATGCTGGCCGACAGTGGGCGCGGGCTTATCGACCGCATTCTGGTCAAGTCCATCTCCCGCTTCGCCCGCAACACGTCGGAGTGTCTGGAGGCTATCCGGCAGTTCCGAGCCAACGGCACGACCATCTTCTTCGAGAAAGAAAACATCGACACCGCACGGGTATCCTCCGAACTGATGACCGCCCTGCACGCAGCCTTTGCACAGGCGGAGAGCGAGTCCATCTCCGGCAATATACGCTGGAGCTACCAGAAACGGATAGAACGTGAGGAGTTTAGCGCCTACAGCGCCCCGCTGGGATATGACCTTGTAGGTGGTAAGCTTGTTATCAATGAAAAAGAAGCCAACGTCGTGCGAGAAATATTTGATATGTACTTAAACGGTATGAACTCCGAAGAAATTGCTCATAAAATGAATGCACAGAATACGCTATCAATCAACTGGAGAAGGCAGCGAATAGAATATATATTGAAAAACGAAAAGTACAGGGGCGATGCCATACTACAGAAATCCTACACAACGGAATCTTTTCCGCGAAAACGCAAAAATAACCACGGAGAAAGGAATGCGTATTACATGGAAGATTCCCATGCAGCGATCATATCAGACGTGGACTTTGAAACTGTACAGAAGATTCGAGCAGGACACAGACGCAGCACAGGAATAACCAATACGGTATTGCGTGGAACACTATACTGTTGCTGTGAAAGTCCGCTGCGAATGCGGATGTCAGGGCAATCTGTGTATTGGGTATGTATTCGTCACAGCCACAATACATCAGCCTGCCCCATCACACAGATTCCTGAAGCCCAGGTTCAACAAGCCTTCCTCCGGCTGTACTACAACCTCAAGCACCAAGGCAGCCACATCCTGCCCGACCTCATTACCAACCTCCAGTCCATCCGTGAACGGAAATTTCTCTGGAGTGTGGACGTCATTGAGCTGAACAAACAAATAGCGGAACTTACCAGTCAGAATCAACTGCTGGCCACTCTGAGAGAAGGCGGCTGCGTTGATCCTGACATTTTCATATCCAAGAGTAATAAGCTGACCGAACAGCTCCGCGCCGCAAAGCAAGCCAAAAGCAGGATCCTCAATCAAGACGGTGATGATACTATCCCCTGCACCCAAGAGCTCACCACTATCCTCGCAAGGGGGTCCGAAATGCTGCACGATTTTGACAGGGAGCTGTTCGGTCAGCTTATTGACAAGGTCATTATCGAAAGCAATGCCAGCCTGCGGTTCCGCCTGAAGAACGGACTGGAGCTGCGGGAGAGCATAGAAAGGACGGTGCGGTAATGGGCAACAGGAAGCTGCCCTTCGGGTACAAAATGGTCATGGGAGAGATAGTTATTCACCCACAGGAGGCCCAAGCTGTGCAGGGCATCTATGCCCGCTATCTGGCCGGGGCATCCTTCAACGACATCACCGACCATCTGAAAGAAAGAGGCCCGCCCTACGACGCGGACAAGCCCTGGAACAAGAATATGGTGGCTCGTATTTTGGAGGACAACCGCTACGCCGGTACAGAACGATTTCCGGCAATCCTTTCTGCAGAGCAGCTACAGGAAGTAGCCCAGCGCCGGTCAGAGCGTAAGCCTACGGTGCAGATAACCGAAGCGCAAAAGGCACTGCGCCGTCTGTGCAACGGCAGGCCCAGCGTGGCGGTGGAATCACAGGTGCTATCCATTCTGAACAGCCTCGCGGCAGCGCCGGAACAGATCAAGCCACAGCCGCAGACGGTCAACCGTGGTGAGCTGGCCGAAGTGGAGCGGCGATTCTCAGCAGCGCTTGCCACCGGCCCGGTAGATGAGGACGGTGCTAAAGAGCTCGCTCTGCGGCTGGCAGGAATGCAGTATAACGCCATCGGCAGCAGTGAGTACGAAAGCCAGCGCCTGCGGCATCTATTTGCCGCTGCCACGCCGATGGCGGAGATCGACGCCGAATTGCTGAAAAGCACCGTATCACAGGTCTATGTTAAAAAGGGACAGGCCAGCCTGTTACTGAAAAACGGCCAGATCATCGAGAGGAGAGCATAACTGTGAGAGAGAGCAAGCCGAAGGTGATCGTGATACCCGCCGCGCCAAAGAACACCGGAACTGCCGAGCAGCGGCAGCTTCGGGTTGCGGCCTACTGCCGGGTGTCCACCAAAGAGGAGGATCAGCTCAACAGCTACGAGGCGCAGAAAAATTACTACACCGATAAGATCATGGCGAACAAGTCGTGGACGATGGCCGACATTTTCGCGGATGAAGGCATCACCGGCACTTCGGCCAAGAAGCGGGCGGACTTCATGCGGATGATGAAATGGTGTAAGCAAGGCAAGATCGACCTGATCCTCACCAAGTCCGTCTCCCGCTTCGCCCGCAATACGGTGGACTGCCTCAACTACATCCGAATGCTGAAAGCACAGGGCATCGCGGTCCACTTTGAAAAAGAAAACATCAACTCCATGGACGAGTCCACGGAGCTGATGCTGACCATGATGGGGGCCTTCGCCCAAGCGGAGAGCGAGTCCATCTCTGGAAATATCCAGGCGGGCAAGCGCTACGCCATGCAGCGTGGTGAGGCTACCATTAACTACCACAACCTGTACGCCTATGAGAAAGGGCTGGATGGTAAGCCGCGAATCATTCCAGAACAGGCCAAAGTGGTAAAAGAAATATATGCTCACTACCTCCGAGGAGACAGTCTCCCTATGATTTGCAGATACTTGGAGGCGCAGCATATTCCCAACATCCGTGGAGGAACGACATGGGGACATTCAGCAGTGCGTGGCATCCTCTCCAACGAGAAATATGTAGGTGACGTCCTAATGCAAAAGACCTTCCGGCAGGACTGCATCAGCCACAAGGCCATCCGAAACACAGGACAGTGCCCTATGTATCTGGTACAAAATAATCATGAAGCAATCATAGATCGCAAGACATACGACGCAGTGCAGACAGAGTTGGCGCGGCGCAACGCACTGAAGGGCAATACACAGAAAAGCACTCCCAGCGGCAGAAGCTGCTACACGCCGAAATATGCCCTGTCAGATCGGGTCATCTGCGGTGAATGCGGCACACTGTACCGCCGCTGCACCTGGGTCAACAGGGGGAAGAAGCATATCGTCTGGCGCTGCATCAGCCGCTTCGACTATGGCAAGAAATACTGCCATGATTCGCCCGCCGTGGATGAGCAGCAGCTCCAGCAAGCCATCCTGCGGGCAATCAACAGTGTAATGTCGGACAAGTCCACGCTGGTGCGACAGGTCACGGAAAATCTACAGGTGCTGATACATCCCAGCCGAAGCGGAGAACTTACCATCGCGGAGATTGACCATCAACCGGAATCTCTGACCCAGGAATTTGATGCCGCCCTTATCACTGTAGCCTCCGGCAATAGCGCCGACTACAGTGAACATTTCAAGACGATCCTTACCCAGCAGGCAGAACTGAAAGCCAAACGCGCCGAGCTGAAGCAACAGCAGGCGGAAGATGCAGAGCTGACCAGCCACATGAAACTGGCCGCAGATACTCTGGAGCAGGCCGGTACAGCCATTACGAAGTGGGACGAATACCAAATTCGTGCGTTGGTAGAGTCTGTCAGGATATTGTCTAAAGATGAAATACTGGTGCGGCTGAAAAGCGGGATCGAGAAAATTGAAAAGTTACGAGTTGGTTGATTGTGTGTCATAATTCTATATACCCTTGAACGATTGGAACGAATCGTGTAAAATACAAAGTGAAAAATTTATATGGAAGAGTTGCACAAGGCAAGGAAAAGAGAAAAACATTACTGGAATGTTCAGACTATGCAAAGCAAGAAACGTCTGCGTGTAGTTGGATTTTACCAGAATGGAGCCTTTGTGCAACTGAAACGTGGGGTAGGTTGGTATGGCAAACAAGGGTACAGAATATGAAAAACTTGTCCAAGATATTTTTCAAGCGATTGTCGACTACGAAAGGTGCGGACTAAAGCATATTGCGGTACGCCACAATGAAACTATTAAAGGCATCAGTGGCGCTACGCATCAAATTGATGTGCTTTGGGATTTTGAACTAGGAGGATTTCCGTACCAAACTTTGATGGAAATCAAAAACTGGAAATCTCCGGTTAAGAAAGAACAAATCATTGCTTTTCATGGCATTTTGATGGATATTCCAGGTCAGCCGCATGGTGCATTTGTATCAAGCAGCGGGTTTCAGTCTGGCGCAATGACGTACGCCAAAACGCATGGTATTGAATTGATAACTATAAGACAAGAAGCTGGCGCAAGTGCTTATTTAAATGCAGCATTCTTTAGCCATTATAATACATTAGACGTTTCATTTACGGCAAACAATCCTTCACAACAGGCAGAGCTATCAAATCTATGTGACTCACAGGCGGTGTTTACTGAGGGAGTACGGCTAATCAATCCCGCTGGCGAAATCATTTCCGCAAATTCCTTTATTGAGCAATTAGAAGAAGAACAGCAGCAAACTGCGGAGCAACACGTGTATTTTCAGAATCAAAGGAACAATAGCATAGCATATAAATCTTGTCGGCTTTCGTGCGCGTTAAAAGAAGCATGGAAAGCAGAATATGTCAATGAAGGGAAGCAATTTGATATTACTGCTATTGACGCATCTTATGAGATGCGCATTGTAAAAATTCCTATAAATATGAGTGTCAGTACGGTGCCAAAGTATATCGTAATGTATCTGCTGGCTCAGCATCAGAAAATCTTGAAGAAAACAGAAGAGGGATTCCGAATTTGCGGATAAAGCGCGTCTATAGCAATCGATAATATCTGGGAGACACCGCGATATGAAGAAAATCCTTTTTATTTGCCACGGCAAACTGACCGCCGAATATACATAACAACGCATATCTGAGCAAAACGCAGCAAATCGCGTCCTTGCGTAAAGCATGTACTACGTTTTGACTACGATTAAAGTGTATGTTTATGTAAAATGTCGTTATGGCATTATGTACAGTATGCGCAATGTGCGGTAAAACGTGGCAAGTCAGGGCATTTGGTACTGTGTGATAATGCGTCATACACTGGTTTGAAGTAGATTTTTGGCCGCGACAGACAAACACTTTTCTATGGATAGTATTGTTAATCCGTGGCAAACAAACGCTTCTCCATGGATTGTATGTTTATGAATGGTCATTTTCCTCGGATGCCTGAGCTTGTTTACCTTTTGAAAGATGACAATGTACAGAATCTGGTTCACCGCATAATAACAGGTGGAGAAGGAGTCTATTATCATAAGATTTCTATCAAGATAAGGAATTCTTCCGCCAGAAAATATCTCGGGTATGAAATTGATTTTTAACCGATTGTAAGTGATTGAAGGAAAACGTAATGCTGAATTTTGACAAACCATTATATTTAAGCTGGCTCAAAACAAAAGATATTGTGATTGATCATGAACACAAAATATGTTGCTTTGAATTAGTGTATGATATCAATGACGATGCAGTTCTCGATGACTGGGCTAAACATATTCGTAGACATTATATCAGTGACGATGAACTTGATGACGAGTTGGAAATGACAGGAATGGACCGATATGAATATCTTTCGCAGAATATCATTCCGGACAAGACGATTAGGTTAGGATCTACAACGATAAGCGGTGAATTCGCAGAGATACTTACTTATGATATTAGAGAGCATATTTTGGGAGAGCAGGCTCTGAGAGGAAGACATACATTTAAGGCGACTCCAGAACAAGGGGTGACTGGTAGCGATATTCTTACATATACACTGATCGCTAGTGGAGCTTCAGACATTAACGACACCTTGTTTATTACGGAATCAAAGGCGGTGCTGTCACAGACGGATTATACGGTTATTACAAAGGCGTATAATGACTCGTCAAAAGATACATTCAGATATTCGATTTCGTTAAACTATCTTGCAAGACTATACCGCGCCAATGGCGATCTGGAAAAGAGAGCTGCAGTTCGTAGATTTGTAAATAAATTAGAAAAAGACTATCGTCAGGAGTTTGAAGGCTCGGCTACGACATCTGTCAATTCATATGATGAGAGCAAGGTTATTAAGGAATACGACGACGGAGCACAATTCAAACGAACAATTTTTGTTTATGGAAAGAACCTTTTAGATTTAGCGAAGCAATTATATGAGAGGGCCTGCCATGTCTAAGGCAAAATTTAAATATGCGATCCGAGAAGCTCAGTCCAAATCCAAGCAAAAAGAATTTGGGATTGAAAAAAGTAAGTATCCTAGATTTCGTACAAATTCTGATGATTTAGATTTTCAGAGCATTTTTTCAATAATTGAATATGCCCAGAATCTGTTAAGTGATTCTGTAGATCAAGATTTGATTGAGGATATTAGCCTTGCAGCTACTTATTTTGATGCCGCACTTAATTATGATGAGAAACAGCAATATTCCAGCGAGTATCTTTTATTTGGAGCAAGTGCGTATTTCTTGGCTGGAAATTTTGGAAATGCAGTAACATTAATAAATCGTGCAATTAAAAATCAGGTGGCTGGAAGCAGTGAAAGGCGATTAGCATACCTTTTAGCAAGTCTTTTATCTACCAGTACTGGTGTACTTGAGTTTGAAAGAGCAAACTTTTATGAGCTTGTAGATTCATTTGTTTCCGGAGAAGGTGATGCCTCCGAGCTTGAGATCCTGTGCGAGAAAATTGACAAGGAGTCTATCATCCAAGGCCAACAGTTGGATTCGCTGTTTAATATAATCACACGGAGTATTCTAAAAATGTCATCGGGGTTCTTGGCAGCTAAGTTGCTGCCTCAATACACCTGTGTGGATTTTGCGAAAATTACGGAGTATCTGAAGCCTTCGAAGATGCCAGTAATGCTTTGGCCATCTCAGATTGAAATCGGAAAAGCTGGTGGATATGCAGGAAATAATCTGATAATACAGGCACCGACTGGATCTGGAAAAACAAAAAGTGTTGAATTTATTATTGCTTCGGCATTTGCTTCTGAAAAAGCAAAAAATGCTGTCATTGTTGCACCGCTTCGATCTCTCTGTGAAGAAATAAGTGAATCAATGAAAGGAAACTTCAAAAACGTAAATGTCAATTCTGTGAGTGACATATTACAAGAGAATGATTTTGCATTTGAAGATAGTTATAATATTTTGGTGCTAACACCAGAAAAACTAGAATATATTTTGTTCCACAATTCTAACGTGCTAGAAACAATAGATCTTTTTGTGTTTGATGAAGGACACATGATAGATGATGACCATAGGGGGCGCTTCTTTTGAACTATTGCTCACACATATAAAGAATAATGCGCACTACAAACAACTGATATTCATTTCAGCAGTAATACCCAATGGAGAGCAGTTGGGGGAATGGTTGTTCAGGAATCATACATACCAATCTTTATCGCATAAGGATATTCCGAGTACATCAAAACATATTGCGGTTTTAGGAAACAATGAAGATTTAGACTTCTATAAGTTGAGTGACTTTAGTGATCGGGATTACTATGTTCAGAATTCAATTAAATTAAAAAACATTCCAACTAAAGCAGGAAAAGAGTCAAAAAAGTTTTTTCCCGAAGACAGGCGAGACGTAGCATTATACTATGCAGATTTGTTGATACCTAATGGAAGTTTGGCAATATACTTTGGTACCAGAAATAGAATTGATGGATACTTGAAAAGAATCAACTTTTTAAGAGAAAGAAACTTTTTACTTAATAATATAGCTTCTGGTGTAAATGGTGATCAGGTGCGAAAGCTCCTTTGCCAAATCGAAATTCATTATGGTCGCGGTGAATACTATAATGCAGCTGAATGTGGAGTTCTAGTTCACTATGCTGATCTAGAGGAAGGACTGAAAAGAACAGCTGAAGATTATTTGAAACGACAGTATTCAAAGCTTATTCTTTGTACCTCAACACTTTCTGAAGGGGTAAATCTTCCAATTAAATATCTTATCATGACCGAAACTTCAAATTACATGTATGATGTTACAACGAGAAAACTAATAAATCTTATTGGTAGAGCAGCAAGAAGCGGACATTATACGGAAGGCACGATTATAGTAACTGAACGGATTAATAATGCTTCTGATTTAGAGATCAAGTTTTCAGATAAACATAGTGAAGATTGTAGAAGCTGTTTTTGTGATTTGGTAAACGAAGAATTTGACTTCAGTGTAAATGGTACTTATATTGCCAGTTTCAATGTATATAAGCATGTTATTGAAGCTGTTCGCAAAGAAGATTATTTCCTGTATGATTACCAAGCGCGGACAAGGTCTAAACTTCAAGAACATGATTACGGAAATGATAGCTGGGCAAAAAGCAAATTCATCATTAAATTTGATAATTTAATCAATAAGTGTAGATCGTCAATCGAGGCTATTTTTATCTTTATCCAAAATATAATTTGTAATGCAAATGAACTGGAGAAAGAGGAAATTAGACGTATATTAGGATTAGATATTGACGGTACCTATGGTTATTCATTAATGTCTGCAGAAGAAAAAACCAGATTTTGCAATCTGGTTAATGTGCTGTTTGATGCTATTTATGATAAATCGCTTGAAGTACTAAAAAATCACAAATACATACCTACGGCGAAAATCACTGAAATAGAAAAAATAATTGAATGGAGCAGTGAAAATAGTTGGTTGCTGAATATGGATGATTTGTCATTCATTGAGGAGCTTGGACGGCTATATTATGAGAATAATTCAAACATCGAAGTATCTTGCGAAGTCTTTTTGAAGATTTTGCATGAATGGGTAAACGGTAGCCCCTTTATCAGTATTACAAACACTGTAGGAATTAATATTGTTACTGTTGAAAAGGTGTGCAAAAAACAGTTGTCTTATGGGTTATCAATGTATTTTGGGCATCTAATCGATTTGACAGACAATGAGGATGAAATGGAAAAACTACAGTTTATACAGAAACGGGTTAAGTATGGGCTTCCGGATAAAAAGTCGATCGATTTGTATGAGTCAGGACTGGCAGATAGATTCATTTGTCAAAAGGTTATTGATGACGTATTCCTTACACAACAGGGAATGGATACAGAGACATTTCTTGAACAATTTCCTGATTGGATTAGGTATAGATATAACAGTTTGAAAGCTCAATAAATCAAATTAATATTAGCAATCTGATCACCCCTCGTCCCCAAAACCGCAGTAGTCTGTTTTCGCGATTTCGACTACGTTTTGACTACGTTTGCTTGCGCTGATTTGCCTCATTTTGCCGTATTCGGGGGTAAATGTGTGAATGATGGGGTTGGGGGAGAAAATGCAAAATGGCGTAAAATGTTGCAAAAATGCGTAGAAAATTGATGTAAAATATGATCATTCGAGTGCTTTTTGTGTGCCACGGCAACATCTGCCGCAGCCCGATGGCTGAGTTCGTGACGAAGGACTTAGTAGAAAAAGCGGGGCTGGCGGCCCAATTTCATGTAGAGTCCGCTGCAACCAGCCGCGAGGAGATCGGCAACCCCATCTATCCTCCGGCGCGGTGCAAGCTGGCCGAACACGGAATCACCTGCGGCGGTCACGCGGCGCGGCAGCTCACTAAAAACGATTACAAGGAATTTGACCTGCTGATCGGCATGGACAGCGCCAACCTGCGGAATATGCACCGTATCTGCGGCGGTGACCCGGATGGCAAGATACACCTGCTGCTGGACTACACCGACCATCCCCGCGATGTAGTCGATCCGTGGTACACCGGAGATTTTGAAGCCACATGGCAGGACGTACTGACGGGATGCCAAAGGCTAATAGCTGAACTAATGAAAAACCGCCCGAAAATCTTGAAGGAGGGATACTTTAATGGATGTGACTCCAAAGGTAATACTTGATACCAATATGGTCTATTACATTTGCGGCTTATCATCTCCACATCATCTTAGCGTTTCCAAAGTGCTTTCCTATCTTAATGAGAACCAAAATCAAATTAATTTTGCAATTTCGAGTGTAAGTTTTTATGAACTTTTAATTCACTATCAAAAAAGGGCACACCATATTCGACGGATATGTTCAACGCTGAGGAATTATCATATCAAGATATACAACGATGTATATTTACCAATTGAGTTTGAACCCCCATATAATTTTGCTAAGATACGCCAGCAAGAACTGGAGGACAGGATTGCGGAGTTTCTACCTCGCAAGGTTGACGTTGAGTCAAGATTTGCGGCAGCAATACTCCTGATACTGCTGATATCAGAAATTAGTTTTGATGTATTCCCATCTGGGGAATTTAATTCAAATACATTTACAGTGCTGAGAGCGGTGGCGAATATAAGCCAACGGGTAACGGTAGAGTGTCTAAATAAGGCCTATCAAAGTGCATACAAACAAGAAAATGTTGAAAGTTATATCCGCGATGAATTCCAAAGGCTTTTGGCGATGCTTCTCCCTCTTGGAATATCTGCATGCAAAAATTTTGCAAATATAAGGGAAACTGATGACATTATAGATTATTATAACGCTATTCCTAGAGATGAATTGGAACAGGAAAGGGAAAAAATAGAACGGGCTGTGGAACGCAAACAGTCCGCGATGCGGTTTATTTCAAGGCGGGCGATTACATATGGTAGATCTATTGGAGACAACACATTAAGGGATTTTCTCCAGCACATTTGGGACACAACACAAAATACCTCAATTGCAAATGAGTCGATAAAAGAATATATCTTTGAAACTGTTAAGAATACACTTTTACACGGCAGCGCATTTTGGAAAAACGATATTATTGATGCGATGATTTTAGGTAGCATGACCCCGAATGATCATTTGATAACCTGTGACAAAAAAATGTTGGAGCATATGGAGCGATACCAAAAAGGTCATATCGAATATGCAAATAGCCTAAAACTAATTCATAGCTTTCAACAATAAAAGTAGTCATAACAGCTACGTGATACTTGTAAATGAGGGGGGAGGCATACTGTATGATCGTTGATAATAAGATCCAGCTATTCGAAGACAAGCGCATCCGTACCGCATGGGACGAAGAAAAAGAAGAATGGTACTTTTCTATCGTCGATGTTGTAGGTGTGCTGACGGACAGCGTTGACCCTGCGGCATATTGGCGCAAGCTCAAGCAACGTTTGAAAGCTGAGGGCAATGAAACCGTGACAAACTGTCACGGTTTGAAAATGACCGCTCCTGATGGCAAAAAGCGTCTAACCGATGTAGCCGACACTGAGCAACTTCTCCGCATCATCCAGTCCATTCCTTCACCCAAAGCGGAACCGTTTAAACTGTGGCTGGCGCAGGTCGGCAGGGAGCGCATTGAGGAAACCATCGACCCAGAGTTGACCATTGAACGGGCACTGGTGACATACCTCAAGAAAGGCTATACCCGCGAGTGGATCAACCAGCGGCTGCAAGCTATCCAAGTCCGTAAGGAACTGACGGATGAGTGGGATGCCCGAGGCATACAGAAAGGCGTGGAGTACGCAATACTTACCGATGAGATATCCCGTGCATGGTCGGGGATGTCCACACGGCAATATAAAAACTTTAAGGGCTTGAAGAAAGAAAACCTCCGCGACAACATGACCACGCTGGAGTTGGTACTGAATATGCTGGCGGAGGCGACCACCACAGAAATATCCAAGCAGAAATCTCCGGGGACATTTTCGGAGAATTTGGCTGTCGCCCGTGAGGGCGGTGAAGCTGCTGGGATTGCACGGAAGGCAGTCGAGGAGCGCACAGGTGTCCCTGTCATCACCTCCAAAAACGCTGCACAGCTCAATCAGGTCGTGACAGATCTGCTGGAAGGGGCTACCGTACAGTCAGAAAAACAAGACAAAGAACAATGATTTTATAAACAACTACGGCTGCGGGTAGGCACATCGAAAAATCCTTGAAAGCCTTGTGCTTTCAAGGATTTTTTCTTTTCCTCGAAAGTGCTGACCCTTATCTTGACCCTTTATGTTTTTGTCACACTATGGATGTATTGATCCATTCGGTTTGCGCTTTCACGTTTCATGCTGTTTGTGGCGTGAGCGTACACATCAAGGGTAAACGCTGCGGTCTGATGTCCGAGATTTTCCTGCACAGTCTTGATGTCATCACCGGACTTCAAGCTGTTTACGGCGTAAGTATGACGGAGATCATGATTCTGCAACCATCAAATCTGAGGGCGGGCTGAGACACCCATACGGGTGTCTTTCTTTTTTGACACAGCATTTTTCCGCGCTGCGCAGCTGTCTCTTGACCTGCCGGGGAAAAATTGTTATGATACTGTCAAGATAAAACTTGCACCAAAGGAGCTGGAACGCGCGATGATAAAGAAGGAACTTACCTCCCGGAAGAAGCAGGCCATGGAAATGCGCTCCCGCATACAGGCGGTGGCGCTGGAGCTGTTTGACAAGGAGGGCTTTGAGAACGTATCCGTGGAACAGATCGCGCAGGCGGCGGGATGCTCGGTGGGGAATATCTACCACTATTTCAAGAGCAAGGACGAGTTGGTCATTCAGGTGACCAGCAGCGTGGACGCCCAGTACAGCGTGCTGGAGGAGAGCTATCTGGCGGACGAGGCCAACAGCTGGCACGACAAGCTGCTGGACTTCGTGGGGCAGGCTCTGGTCATCAGCGCCAACGACCCGTCCCTGTATCGCAGCTTCATCCACGGCATCCGCTATCCCCAGCAGGGCATCCTGCGGGATAACGAAAAGCGCGTGTACGTCCGGGTGCTGCGGGAGCTGGTGGACGGCTGCAAGCAGGAGGGCTCTGTCCATGCCGGGCGCGACCGGGAGGAGCTGGTGGCCGATCTGGTGGCGCTGCACCGGGGTATGCTGCTGGAATGGCGCATTTACGAGGGGGCATTCGATCTGCCCCGCCGGGGACGGCGCATGGCCGCCGCGCTGCTGGAGGGCTGGCGGCACGAGGAGGAGTAAAGGCATACACAGAAAAGGAGGAGCGGATGGGTAAGCGTG
>ERZ780067.469-NODE-469-length-14566-cov-5.51099_pt1 | contig 14566 bp, 11 predicted proteins | sample MGYA00511841_ERZ780067 | MGnify/ENA primary metagenome ERZ780067 (study PRJEB29588, sample SAMEA2143295) | human gut metagenome | biome: human gut; feature: human-associated habitat; material: faeces | place: Denmark | collected 2008/2010 ... | reverse complement strand
AGGCCGTTGCAACAACCGGCTGGCTGTCGAAGCCCTGCTGCACCGGCTCGATTCGGCAGGCATCGCCTGTGTCGACGGTATCAAGATGTTGCCCGATAAGAATCTGGGCTCGCTCACCCGCGGACTTGTCACCGTGTGCTGTGCCAGCCTGAGAGGTGGCCCCCGGCATGCGGCCGAGATGATGACCCAGGCCATCATGGGCACTCCGCTTCTCGTCCTGGAACGCGACAAGGCCTGGCTTCTGGTACAGACCCCCGACCACTACATTAGTTGGGTACCGGCCAACTCGGTAACCCTGCAGGACGAAGCCGGCTGGAAGGCCTGGCGAGAGTCTGCCCGGTATGTCTACACCGGCTACCAGGGCTTTGTGTATGATGCGCCCGACCGCAACGCCGGCATCGTGTCGGACATCGTGGCCGGTGCCATTCTGCAAGCCGACGGGAAAGCCCGCAAGGGGTTCGTTCCCGTTCGCTTCCCCGACGGCCGCAAAGGTTTCCTGAAGAGCGACGAGTGCTGCGACCTGGCCCAATGGGCTGCACGTCCCCTCGACATGAAGGTGGTGGTGCGGACGGCCCGGCAGATGATGGGCTCGACCTATCTCTGGGGCGGGACTTCGGTCAAAGGGGCCGACTGCTCGGGCTTCGTCAAGACCGCCTACTTCTGCAGTGGTGTGATTCTCTCGCGCGACGCTTCGCAGCAGGCACTTACCGGCGACATCATCCCGGCCGACCAATGGCAATCGTGCCAGACAGGCGACCTGCTCTTCTTCGGCGATGAGCGGGGCCGTGTAGACCATGTGGCTCTCTATTTGAACGACGGCGAGTACATCCACTGCTCGGGACAGGTAAAGCTCAACAACCTCGACCCGGCGGCGCCCGATTACCGGGAATCGAATTTCGTGAGCATCAGTCGTATGAAAACCAAAATAGGAACACCCGGAATCACGGCCGTAAAGGCTCACCCGTGGTATTTCGACCAAAAATAATCGTGACGATGGACCGACGGAATTTTTTACTGAAAAGTGCCATGGGCACTCTGGGGTTGAGCCTGGCGCCTACCCTTTTCAGCGGTTGCGGCAGCTCCGCACCCCAAACGACCGGACGCGACCGGCTGGAACTTTCGTTCAAGCCCTATGACTTGAAGTTGAAACACGCCTTCAACCTGGCCAAGAACTCGCGCACGCATACCCCCGACGTGCAGGTGCAACTGCGCTATGGCAACTACATCGGTTACGGCGAGGCCTCCATGCCGCCCTATCTGGGCGAGACGCAAGAGTCGGTATGCCGGTTTCTCGGACAGCTCGATCTGTCGCAATTTACCGACCCCTTCCGTATCGAAGAGATTCTCGACTATGTCGACTCGGTAGCCCCCGACAACCGGGCGGCCAAAGCCTCGGTCGATATTGCCCTGCACGACCTGCTGGGAAAAATCATGGGGCAACCCTGGTATAAAATCTGGGGGCTCTCGCCCGAGAAGGCCCCGGCCACCTCGTTTACCATCGGCATCGATACCGAAGAGGTGGTGCGGCAGAAGTTGAAAGAGGCCGCCCCCTACCGCATCCTCAAGATAAAGATGGGGCTCGACAACGACAAGGAGCTGGTGCGCATCATTCGCTCCGAGACCGACCGGCCCATCTGCGTCGATGCCAACCAGGGGTGGAGCTCCAAGGAGTATGCCCTCGAGATGGTCGGGTGGCTCAAGGAGCAGACCTGCCTGTTTGTGGAGCAACCCATGCCCAAAGAGATGATCGACGAGCAGGCCTGGCTGCACGAGCGTGCCTCGCTACCCCTCATTGCCGACGAGTTCCTGCAACGGCTGCCCGATGTGCGCCGGGCCTACGGCCTCTACGACGGCATCAACATCAAGCTGATGAAGAGCACGGGCATGCGCGAAGCCTACCAGATGGCCATATTGGCCCGAGCCCTCGACATGAAGGTAATGGTGGGCTGCATGACCGAAACCTCGTGTGCCGTGTCGGCCGCCGCGCAGCTGTCGCCGATGGTCGACTGGGCCGACCTCGACGGGAACCTGCTCATATCGAACGACCTCTTCGACGGCATGAAGATTGTCGATGGCATGATTTCGCTTCCCGACCGTCCCGGTATCGGCGTCGTTCCCCTCTAAGGGGCTATGAACCTATCGAGCTGCACCCTTCACGATGCAGCTTTTTTTAGGCTTTGTACATTCTGTAAAACGTATAATTCAAATTTTTCCATGTCATTCTCCACACCCTCCGAAATCGTTGCCCAAGTCGAACGGGCATCACTCAGTAAAGTAACCCTCTCTACCCCGCGCACTCTCGTCGCCGCCATGCTGGCCGGCATCTACATTGCCATGGGCGGCCTGCTGTCGCTGCTCATTGGCTACGGCTTTCCCGAGGCCCCCGCCGGCAATCCGGGACTGCAACGCCTCCTCTCGGGCTGCATGTTCCCCCTGGGCCTCATTCTGGTGGTATTGGCCGGGGCCGAACTCTTCACCGGCAACAATGCCGTGTTAATTCCGGGACTGATGAACCGGAAATACGGCATCGCCCCCGTGTTGCGCAACTGGGTGCTGGTCTATGTCGGCAATTTCATCGGGGCCCTTTTCTTCGTCTACGTAATGATTTGGTGTGCCGGCATTGTCGATGCCGACCCGTGGAAGAGCGCTATCGTGCAGATAGCCCAGACCAAGACGAGCCTGCCGTGGGGTGTGGTATTCGTCAAGGGCATCGGGGCCAACTGGCTGGTATGTCTGGCTGTCTGGCTGGGATTCAGCGCCCACTCTACCGCCGGGAAGATGATGGGTCTCTGGTTCCCCGTGATGTGTTTCGTGGCCATCGGTTACGAGCACAGCATCGCCAACATGTTTTTCATTCCGCTGGGCATGTTGCAGGGGGCCTCGGTCACTTGGGGGCAATTCCTGCTCGACAATCTCGTACCGGCCACACTCGGCAATATCGTGGGTGGCGCCCTCTTCGTCGGGTGCGTCTATACCTACCTCTATCTCTCCCGCAAATAACCCGTTCACAAACCCACCATACCAATCGAGGGGCACCCCTGTTGCAGGAGTGCCCCTCGGCTATATCGGTGAGTTGCGGTCTCTCGACCCGCAGCTTATTTTTTGGTCATCTCGGCAATTACGGCCATCACGCCGGCAGCAGCCTCTTCGGCCAATTCGGGTGTGCGGGCCTCGGAATAAACCCGGATAATCGGCTCGGTATTCGACTTGCGCAGGTGTACCCAGCTGTCGGGAAAGTCTATCTTCACACCGTCGATGTCGGTGATGTCGTACTGGGCATACTTGCTCTTCACGGCAGCCAGCAGGGCGTCCACGTCGATGTCGGGGGTAAGCTGTATCTTCTGTTTAGCAATGCTGTAAACCGGATAGGTAGCTTTCAACTGGCTGACGGTTTTGCCCGATTTGGCCAGGTGCGAAAGGAACAGGGCGATACCTACCAACGCATCGCGACCGTAGTGGCTGGCGGGATAGATGACTCCATCGTTCCCCTCGCCGCCGATAACGGCTCCGGTCTGTTTCATCAGGGTAACTACATTCACCTCGCCCACGGCCGAGGCGTTGTATTGCTGTCCGTACGAACGGGTCACGTCGCGGAGAGCTCTCGACGAGCTGAGGTTCGACACCGTATTGCCGGGCGTGTGTTTCAGTACATAGTCGGCCACGGCAACCAGCGTATACTCCTCGACAAACATGTCGCCATTCTCGCAAACGATAGCCAGACGGTCTACATCGGGGTCAACCACGAAACCGACATCGGCACGACCCTCTTTCATCACCCCGGCTATCTGGGTGAGGTTCTCGGGCAGCGGCTCGGGATTGTGGGGGAATTTGCCATCGGGCGTGCAGTTCAGTTCGATGATATTCTTCACGCCCAGAGCCTTCAGCAAAGCGGGGATAACGATACCGCCCACCGAGTTGACGCAGTCGATGGCCACGGTAAAGTTGGCCTTGCGGATAGCATCGACATCGACCAGGTCGAGAGCCAGTACGCTCTCGATATGTTTCTGGGTGTAGGTATTGTTCACATACAGTTGGCCCAACTCGTCGACTTCGGCAAACTCGAAGTCCTCGGCCTCGGCGATGCGCAGCACCTCCTGTCCCTCGGCAGCATTCAGAAACTCGCCCTTCTCGTTAAGCAGCTTCAAGGCATTCCACTGCTTGGGGTTATGGCTGGCCGTCAGGATAATACCGCCGCAAGCCTTCTCCATGGTAACCGCAATTTCGGTGGTAGGCGTGGTGGCCAACCCGATGTTTACCACATCGAAGCCCATACCCATGAGGGTACCGATTACGGTGTGTTTTACCATTTCGCCGGAAATACGGGCATCGCGTCCTACTACAATCTTATTGGTCTTTACCGGTGAATTTTTACGAATAAAGGTAGCATAAGCTGCCGTAAACTTGACGATATCGAGCGGATTGAGCCCTTCGCCGGCTTTCCCTCCGATCGTACCGCGTATTCCTGAAATAGATTTAATAAGAGACATATAGCTTTATTATTTTGATTTATTGTATTGTACATAGTATAGATAAGGCATCACGGTCGAGGTCTCGGCAGTAAATCCGGCTTTGGCCCGGATGAGCAGATTGACCCGGCATTCATTCCCCAGGAAGTACATGGGGTACTGTATGCCCGTACCGTATTGAGTGGTCGACGACAGGGTAGTTTCGCCGAAGCGAATCGTAATGTAGTCGGAGGGGTTGGTATTCCCTACCGGCGAAGGATTGCTGCCGGCCACCAGCGCTTTCAGGTCGTAACGCAGGAAGCGCAGATTCACGTCGTTGCCCTTCTCGAAACGGTCGTTCATATCGCCCGGCTCGAGCACCTGCATGTAGACATTGCCGTCGGTATCGAGTTTGTAGTATGGTACCGCCAACGTGTCGTTGTTGGGGACATCCTGCAAGGAGATGAATACCGAGTCGGCCGGTATCTCGTTGATGACTATCTTGTCGGCCAGAAACGTTTTCACGGCCTTGTCTTCTTCTTTCAACAAGTCGGCATACGACTTGCCATCGTTACACGACGACAAAAGGGTTACACCTGCGAACAAAACAATTAAAACTTGTGCTAACTTATTCATAATTTATCAATCGATTATTCTTTGTCTTTTGCCATATATTTGTCATAGAGGGGCAAGATGCTGCGCAGCAGAGCCTGAGCCTCTTCCATCGTTCCGTGAAATTCGCCGCCGGCCGCATTCAGGTGACCGCCGCCGTTGAAGTGTTCGGCTGCTACCTTGTTGACCGGGTAGAATCCCTTGGAGCGCATCGATACCTTGATATACTCCTTGTCTTCCCGCAGAAAGGTCGAGAAGCGGATACCCTCGATACCCAGCGGCACATTGACCAGCCCCTCGCTGTCGCCCTTGTGGTAGTCGTATTTTTTCAACTCCTCACGAGTGAGCGAAATCAGAGCCGCCTTGTATTCGGGAAATATCTCCATCTTCTCACTCACGGCATAGCCGTTCAACCGTATCTTGTCGACCGTATTGGTATTGTAGACCAAGGCATAGATGCGGTCTTTGTTGATACCCAGTTTCACCAGTTCGGCAATGATGTAGTAAATTTCGGGAGTATTGGAGTTGTAGGTAAAGTTGCCGGTATCGGTCATCATGCCCGTATAGATGGCTTCGGCCGAGTAGAGGCTCATGCGGTCGAACATGCCCATGCGACAGATAAGGCGGAATATCAGCTCGCTGGTCGATGCCACCTCGGGATGCGAGATGGTGATGTCGCAAAACTCCTCGGGATTGAGGTGATGGTCGATGAGCACCTTCTTGGCTTCGGAGAGCGATACCGACTTTTGCAGGCGGTCGATGCGGTTGAGCGCATTGAAGTCGAGACAGAAAATGAGCTCGGCCTCGGTTATCAGTTTTTCGGCAAACTCGGGATAGCGCGTATAGACGACAATCTCTTTCGAACCCTTCAGAAAAAGCAGGTTCCTCGGCAACAGATCGGGAACGACCACGTTCACCTCCTTGCCCAGCCCATCGAGAAAATGATACAACCCCAACGAAGCTCCTATGGCATCGCCATCGGGAGAAACGTGGCAAGTAATGACGATCTTTTCTTTCTTCTCTATCAGTTTGCGTACTTGCTGTATTTTTTCTTCCGCAATTATTTTGTTAATCATCTATCGTTTTTAACGGGTTCTTACTCTTTTTATTTTGCACAAAGATAGCGCAAACGCCGACAATACCCAATAAAAAAACAGGCTATTCTGCCGGGTTCAGCCACATCTTTTCATTCAAGGCAAAGGTAAAAATTATTATCCACATATCGAATACTATTTTTGTTCATCTACATATTTTATCTATTATTACCCAAATCATATCGGTCAATCGGTTTTTCATTTGGCAGATAAAAGTTATCTTTGCCCCACTAAAACAGAGTTGTTATGAGAAAAAATTTGCTCCTATCGATTGTGAGCCTATTCCTCTGCATAGGCGTTCAGGCACAGATACTGGAACCGGTCAAATGGAAAGTCTCCCTGCAAGGTGAAGGCCAAGAGAAAGAAATCGTTTTTCACGCCTTTATCGAGGATGGATGGCATCTCTATGCCACCGACATTCCCCAGGGCGGACCTATCCCCACGTCGTTTTCGTTCGACGAACTGTCGCAGGTATCGCTGAAGGGTGAGGTGACACCGGCTCAACGTCCGCACGAAGAGTACAGCTCGCTGTTCGACATGAAGCTGGGATGGTACAACTCCAAAATCGATTTCAAACAGGCCGTTACCATCGACGACCCCGACAACTTCAAGATTACCGGCTATATCACCTACCAGGCCTGTAACGACGTGACCTGTCTGCCACCGACCAAATATGAATTTTCGTTTGGCGAAAGCCAGGCCGAGGCCGCTCCGGCCCCGGTCATGACGCCGGTCGCCTTCAACACCAAATCATCGTCGAGTCTGACCGACCAGCCGGGCTGGCAACCGGTTATCGAGCAGATTCAATCCATGGACAGCGACGGCGTACATCACTCCGACTCCCTCTGGTTCATCTTCCTGTCGGGTTTCGTAGGCGGTCTGCTGGCGCTGCTCACGCCCTGCGTATGGCCCATGATTCCGCTCACGGTGAGCTTCTTCCTCAAGAAACAGCAAAGCCGTCGTAAAGCCATCGGCGAGGCCATTCTCTACGGGCTCTCCATCATTGTCATCTACGTGGGTGTAGGGTTGCTCATCACCTTGTTGTTTGGAGCCAGCGCCTTGAACGACCTGGCCACCAACGCCCTCTTCAACATACTCTTCTTTGCCCTGCTGGTACTCTTTGCCGTCTCCTTCTTCGGAGCCTTCGAGATTACTCTGCCGGCATCGTGGAGCAACAAGCTCGACCGTAAGGCCGACACCGCTACCGGCATCATCGCCATCTTCTTCATGGCCTTTACGCTGGTTCTGGTCTCCTTCTCCTGCACGGGTCCCATCATCGGCACCCTGTTGGTCGAAGCTGCTTCGTGGGGTGGCAAGCTGGCCCCGGCTGTGGGAATGGGTGGTTTTGCCATCGCCCTGGCCATACCGTTTGCCCTCTTCGCCATGTTCCCCTCACTGATGAAACAGATGCCCAAATCGGGCGGCTGGTTGAATATGGTCAAAGTGGTGCTGGGTTTCCTGGAACTGGCCCTGTCGCTCAAATTCCTCTCGGTGGCCGACCTGGCCTATGGCTGGCACATCCTCGACCGTGAGACCTTCCTGGTACTCTGGATTGTCATCTTCGCCCTGCTGGGATTCTATCTGCTGGGCAAAATCAGTTTCTCGCACGACTCACCGGTAAAATATGTGTCGGTACCCCGGTTGTTCCTGGCTATCGTATCGCTGTCGTTCTCCATCTACATGATTCCCGGCCTGTGGGGAGCTCCGCTGAAAGCCATCAGCGCATTCGCTCCTCCCTTGTATACTCAGGACTTCAACCTCTACGATCAGGAGGTGCACGCCGCCTTCAACGATTACAACGAGGGTTTGGCTTATGCCCGCAAAGAGAAGAAACCGATTCTGATCGACTTCTCGGGCTATGGTTGCGTCAACTGCCGCAAGATGGAGGCTTCGGTCTGGACCGACCCGAAAGTAAAAGAGATTCTCGAAAAGCAGTATGTACTCATCACCCTCATGGTCGACGATAAGGAGAAACTGAGCAAACCTATCACCGTGACCGAAAACGGCAAGCAGGTGAAGCTGACCACCGTGGGCGAGAAATGGAGCTTCCTGCAACGCTACAAGTTCGGGGCCAATGCCCAACCCTACTACGTGATTATCGACGACAAGGGCGAACCGTTGGCTGCTCCTTACGGATATGACGAAAGCGTGCCTCGCTTCGTCAAATTCCTGCAAAGCGGATTGAAAGCATTCAATAAATAAAAAACGATTATGTCACACACCAGAGAAGAAAAGACAGAAGCATTCGGTCGCCTTATCGACATACTCGACATTTTACGCGAGAAATGCCCCTGGGACCACAAGCAGACCAACGAGAGTCTGCGACCCAACACCATAGAAGAGACCTACGAGTTGTGCGATGCCCTCATTCGTCACGACAACGAGGCTACCAAAAAAGAGCTGGGCGACGTGTTGCTGCACATTGCATTCTATGCCAAGATTGGCGAAGAGAACGGCACATTCGACATTGCCGACGTGTGCAATGCTCTTTGCGACAAACTCATCTACCGCCACCCGCATGTGTTCGGGACTACCCACGTCGAAGGTTCGAACGAGGTGGAGCAGAACTGGGAACAGTTGAAGCTGAAAGAGAAAGGCGGCAACAAAACGGTGCTCGAAGGGGTACCTTCGGCTCTGCCGGCCCTGATCAAGGCCTACCGCATACAAGACAAGGCCCGCAACGTGGGGTTCGACTGGGAAGAGCGGTCGCAAGTCTGGGACAAGGTCCACGAGGAGTTCGACGAGTTGAAAGAGGAAATCGACCACATGAATCCCGAGAATATGGAGAGTGAGTTCGGCGACCTCTTCTTCAGCCTGATTAACGCGGCCCGACTCTACGGCATCAACCCCGAGAATGCCCTGGAGCACACCAACCAAAAATTTATCCGCCGGTTCAACTACCTCGAGCACGAAACACTGCAAAAGGGACGAAACCTCAAGGATATGACACTTGCCGAGATGGATGCCATCTGGGACGAAGCCAAACAAAAAGGGCTCTAATCGGCCCCACGGGTGAACCTGTAAAGGCTCTCGTTTGTTTACTCGATACACACTTGTACGAATAAACGATGAGAGCTTTTTTATTACTCCTCCTCTCGCTGGGCTCGGCCTGGCTCCAGGCCGCCGAACATACCTGGATAGCCCCGGCGTGGACAGCCCGCAATACGCCGGTAGTTACCGTCGACAGTATCTTGCTGCGCGACACGTTGAGCCGACTCTACATCACCCTGAAACAACCCCCTCACACCACGCTTACCCTGCACGACGACTGGGAGATACAAGACAGTCTGGGCAACTTCACGGCCCGGATAAAAGATGTGGACGGGGTCGACTTCAACCGCATATTCCAGTTCGACGACGACAGTACCGTCGCTGTCGAGATGGATTTTCCACCCCTGCCGGCTTCGTGTAGCGAATTCGACCTGATAGGCAACAAACCATCGGGCGAGATACGAGTCATCGGCCTCTCACTCAATCGGCAGCAATCGCCCGTCGCCCTGCCGCCGCAACCGGCCACACGCCCCAGCCCACCACTGCCGGTCATCCCCTTCGACCCCGCCACCGCCTGGCTGCAAGGTCGCTTCATCGGGTACCACCGGCGGCTGAATCTGCCCGACGGAAAGATTGTACTGACCGACCTGCTCACCCGGCAGCAAACTACCATCGAGGTTCCTGTTGCCGACGATGGCACTTTCGCCGTCCAGCTGCCCCTCTGCCATCCTGTGCAGCAAAAGTTGATTTTGGGCGACCGATACATCCCCTTTTATATCGAGCCAGACGACACGCTTTCTCTGCAAATCCCGCTTGATGAGCTGTTGGCCCCTTATCGAAATATCCGTGAAATAGAACAGAACTGTACCCACTTGATTTATCAGGGACGAAATGCACAAGCCAACTACGAGTTGCGGCAGATACGCCTGCAAGAGGCCGAGACAGACAGCAATTGGATGCAGGCACTACGTACGCTATCGCCCTCGCTCTACTACCGGTCTGAAGAGAATAAACTTAAAGTAAAACTTGAACGATTGAATCGTGATTGGCAGGCACAAAAACTCTCGAGTAAGGCCTACCTCCTCTCCATTCTCAACAATTACTATCTATTTATTTCGCATTTGATTGTATATAATACAATTAAAAATTTAAATACAGATAGCGAATACTCAAGATACAGAAAAATAGAAATACCATTCGCTACTATTTATCCCCTGAAAGAACCTCTCTCGGTGGTTTCGGAATGCTATCTTCCTTTCATCACCCTGTTGGAAAGCCAAGCCAACAGCGCCACACCCCTCGACTGGACGAGCGTCGAATTTATCGAAGCCCTCAAGACCCGGAACGTCGACCTCTTGCCCGAGGAAAAAGAGGCGTTACGGCTTGCTTTAGATGGAAATACCGCTATCACCCCACAGACCCAAGCAGTAATTCAGCAACTGAACAACAGGTGTGAAAAGGAACAAATATCGATGCGGGAAGAGAAACTGAGGCAATGGAGCGAAGAGAGTTATCGGAACCGTTTCGGCTCGCCGGACGACTTCGCCCGGCAACTGCTCGATGCTCGCCGAGTCGTCAGGCTCTGGCAATCGCTGCATCGGGCATTGACCATCCGGGAACAGTCGGAGTTTACGATTACAATCATCGACCCGCCGTTGAGGTTTGCCGTCAAACGCATCACCTCTCGACCCGACCGATAAAGGGAGGCGTGGAAAAGTCGAGGCCGAATGAAAATAAAAACGTACCTTTGCACTCGTAAAACTTCAAAAAGAAACGAGACCCATTATGAAAGTGTGCGTTGCCGAAAAGCCCAGTGTTGCCAAAGAGATTGCCGATATTGTAGGCGCCAAAAGCCGACACGACGGCTACTTCGAAGGCAACGGCTACCAGGTGACCTGGACCTACGGACACCTCTGCACCTTGAAAGAGCCCCACGAATATACCGACCAGTGGAAGCAGTGGACCCTGCGGTCGCTCCCCATGATACCGGCCCGTTTCGGCATCAAGCTGATACCCGACCGGGGCATCGAAAAACAGTTCGGCATTATCGAGTCGCTCATGTCGAAAGCCGAGGTCGTGATAAACTGCGGCGATGCCGGCCAGGAGGGAGAGCTCATTCAACGGTGGGTCATGCAGAAAGCGGCCTGCAAATGCCCCGTATACCGGCTCTGGATTTCGTCGTTGACCGAAGAGTCCATCCGGGAGGGATTCCAGAATCTCAAACCGCAGGCCGAGTTCGACTCGCTCTACTATGCCGGCTTGTCACGGGCCATCGGCGACTGGCTGCTGGGCATGAATGCCACCCGGCTCTATACCCTCAAATACGGGCAGAACCGGCAGGTACTCTCCATCGGTCGGGTACAGACCCCTACGCTGGCCCTGATTGTCAACCGGCAACTCGAGATAGAGCATTTCGTTCCCCAGCCTTACTGGGAGTTGAAAACCGTCTACCGCGACACCACCTTCTCGGTAACCAAGGGGCGGTTCCAAAGCGAGGAGGAGGGACAGGATTTCCTGCAGAAAATCGAGGGCTTCCCCTTTACCGTGACCGATGTCATCACCAAACAGGGGAAAGAGGCCCCACCCCGGCTCTTCGACCTGACCAGTCTGCAGGTCGAGTGCAACAAGAAATACTCCTATTCGGCCGAGAATACCCTGAAGATTATCCAGTCGCTCTATGAGAAGAAGGTAACCACCTACCCGCGTGTCGACACCACCTTCCTGAGCGACGACATCTACCCCAAAGTACCGGGCATACTGGCAGCCCTGGTCGACTACCAACCGTTGACAGCTCCTTTCCAGACCGGGAAGATCCCCAAGAGCAAGAAGGTGTTCGACAACTCCAAGGTGACCGACCACCACGCCATCATTCCCACCAACGTAAAGGCCGTGAACCTCACCACCGAAGAGCGTAAGGTCTACGATCTGGTGGCCCGACGCTTCATTGCGGCATTCTACCCCGATTGCCTCATTGCCAATACCACCGTGCTGGGCGAAGTCAATCAGATTGAATTCAAGGCGACCGGCAAACAGATTCTTTCACCGGGTTGGCGCATCGTATTCGGGAAAGAGGAGGAGAACAGCGACGAGAACGAAAGCACCCTGCCCGCCTTCACCAAGGGCGAGACGGGGCCGCACACCCCTTCGCTGGCCGAGAAGTGGACACAACCGCCCAAGCTCTACACCGAGGCTACGCTGTTGCGGGCCATGGAGACTGCCGGAAAGCTGGTCGAGGACGAGGAGCTGCGCGATGCCCTCAAGGAGAACGGTATCGGACGTCCCTCGACCCGAGCCGCCATTATCGAGACGCTCTTCAAACGGCACTATATCCGCAAGGAGCGGAAGAACCTCATTGCCACACAAACGGGGATAGAGCTTATCGGGACCATCCGCGACGAACTGCTCAAGTCGGCCGAACTGACAGGTATCTGGGAAAACAAGCTACGCAAAATCGAGCGCAACGAGTACCGGGCCGCCGACTTTCTGGAAGAGCTGAAAAAGATGGTCGGCGAAATTGTGCTGCATGTGCTCAGCGACAATTCGGGGCGCATCACGGCAGCCACTCCTCCGGTAGAGCCCCCCAAGAAAGAGGCCAAGAAAAAAGCGGCCGCACCCGCCAAACCTCGCAAAAAGAAAGCAACAAAAGGCGACGAGGCTCAAGCCCCGGCCCCGACCGACAAACAGCCCCTGATATGCCCGCTATGCCACAAGGGCGAAGTGATACAGGGCAAGGCGGCTTACGGTTGTAGCCGATGGCGCGAGGGTTGCGGCTTTAGACTGCCTTTCGGCGAAAATGGTCAACCGCTCGACGAAGCGACCTTGCAGCAACGGATTCAAGAGTACAAACCCAACCCCAATACAGAGAATCATGAGTAACGAAGAGTGGTTTCCCCTGATCGACGAACAGGGGAAGGTCATCGGGAAGGCTACCCGACGGGAGTGTCACAACGGTTCCAAGCTGCTGCACCCGGTCGTGCATCTGCACATACTCAACCCCGACGGAGAGCTGTACCTGCAAAAGCGCTCGATGAGCAAGGACATACAACCGGGCAAATGGGATACGGCCGTGGGCGGACACGTAGACTACGGCGAATCGATTGAGGAGGCGTTGACCCGCGAGGTGCGCGAAGAGCTGGGCATCACCCGCTTCACACCCCACCCGCTCATTACCTATATCTTCGAATCGGCTCGTGAGCGCGAGATGGTGAATGCCTTCTGCACCTGCTACGACGGCCCCATCACCATCGATCCCGTCGAGATAGACGACGGTCGCTATTGGCCGCTCGACGAGATACACCGCACCCTGGGCCAAGGCATCTTCACCCCCAACTTCGAACAGGAGTTCCGGCACATCGAGCCGCAACTACTTCAGTTTCTCGGCGAAATCCAGAAGCGATAGTTCGGCGCTTAGTCAATCATATCGCCCACCTGAGCCGAAACAAAGCCAATCAGGTCGGCAGGAGCGATTTTGATTTGCAGGCCTCGCTGCCCGGCACTGATGTAGATATAGTCGTGCGAGAGGCAGCTCTCTTGGATATAGACGGGGAAATTCTTCTTCATGCCGATAGGTGAACAGCCACCCCGAATATAGCCCGTGGTAGGCAACAACTCTTTCATGGCGATCATCTCGGCACTCTTGTTGCCCGACATCTTGGCCGCCTTTTTCAAATCGACCTCCTTGTCGCCCGGAATCACACAGACGAATATGCCATGTTTGTCGCCCCGCAATACCAGCGTCTTGAATACCTGGGCAATATCCTCGCCCAACTGCTCGGCTACATGCGTAGCCGCCAGATTATTCTCGTCAACCTCATACGGTACCAGTTCGTAAGCAATCTTTCCCCGGTCGAGCAGCCGGGCCGCATTGGTCTTGTTTATCTTCATAAGTCATTTCCTCCTAACGGGTGGCAAAGGTAACTATTTTATTCCTCGGGTTGAACCGCGCAAACCTTTAATAAAAATAAACCCCGGGAGTTTTTTTTCGACTCCCGGGGTCTTGTATCGGTTTTCTGAGGAGCATCTCCTCCCCTCTTTCAAATTCAGATTTAGTCGTTCATCGACAGCAGCAGCTCTTCGTTCGACGAAGTACGCTCCATGCGGTCGCGCATGAACTCCATGGCCTCGATCGAATTCATATCGGAGAGGTAACGGCGCAGAATCCACATGCGGTTGAGGGTATCTTTAGGCAACAGCAGGTCGTCGCGACGCGTACTCGATGCCGTAATATCGACAGCCGGGAAGATGCGTTTGTTCGAGAGTTTCCGGTCGAGTTGCAACTCCATGTTGCCGGTACCTTTGAACTCCTCGAAAATCACCTCGTCCATCTTCGAGCCCGTCTCGGTCAGAGCCGTGGCGATGATGGTGAGGCTACCGCCGTTCTCGATGTTACGGGCGGCACCGAAGAAGCGTTTGGGTTTGTGCAGG
>ERZ780067.468-NODE-468-length-14584-cov-2.28894_pt1 | contig 14584 bp, 15 predicted proteins | sample MGYA00511841_ERZ780067 | MGnify/ENA primary metagenome ERZ780067 (study PRJEB29588, sample SAMEA2143295) | human gut metagenome | biome: human gut; feature: human-associated habitat; material: faeces | place: Denmark | collected 2008/2010 ... | reverse complement strand
TCCAGCCGCTTGTTTTGCCCCTCGACCACTACATATAGTAGGGCAGGTGGTGCGGCAGGGTGCCCGATGGGGTGAATCGTAAACGACCCCACTCGCGCGAGGATGCCCCCTATACAGAGTACTTACACCTCGCAAGCGAATCGTAAACACCCCACTAGGCGAAAGAAGCCCTGATTCCAAAATTAGAAAAAAATGTTAGCGTTTTTAATACAGAAATTGTAAAAAGGCAACTTTGCTCACGGGCGGGATACCGAGAAAATGAGCAAAACCACTGAAAAAGTAAAAAAATAACTGTAAATAGACTGAAAAGAGGTACGAAATGGAAGAAGAAAAGAGAAAGAGGGGCAGACCAAGGAATGATGAACTGGTTGTTCAACCGTTTGTTCCGCATGTAAGACCGCAGATCAAAGAGAAGAACAAGGCAGCGTATGCGAAGAAAGCGATTCGTAGAGCAGACCAGCTTTATAAGCAGTATGATCAAGCTAGACCGAACCCATTAAACCTAGAGGATAAAGACCTCACGAAAGAAGCGAAAGCGATGTGGGGCTATATTTACTCTATGAGGGATAATTTAGAACCGCTTCAAAAGAAGATATTTGAAAGCTGCGACGAGATATTGACTGCGTTTGAGGGATTTTGTGCATATATCCGAAAGCACAATTTCGTGAAAGAGTTTAAGAGACCGGACGGAGAAACAGGCGTAATGCCGATTGTGCCGAACGTTACAAACCTAGCTATGTGGCTGGGCATTTCTAGGAGGTCCATGCGGGACCATCTAGCGAATATGAGCCCATCGCAGGAGAGCGAATATAAATCGATGCTAGGAGATCTGTTAAGTGACGGGGCTCTAGTTGGCGCCTATAACACATCCAGTGCGATATTCACCTTAAAGAATTTATGCGATTGGGCGGATAAGCGAGAAGACAGAGTGGTAAAGGTTGAGGACACATCCAGTGTTGATGAGGCGAAGAAGAATTTGGAGGAACTCGGATATTCAAGACCAAGACTATTAGAGGCGAAAAATGAATGATGTTTTAAGGCTCTATAGAGACGTTTTAAGGACGGATTACTTTGCATATGTAAAACACTCCAACGGTGGATATAAAGCGAGTAAATTCCACCGTTTTTTGTGCGATACGGTGCAAGATTTTTTGGAAGAGGAAACCGGTCATGCATATGATATTTTGATTTTATCTATGCCACCACAGCATGGAAAGTCGCTGACAGTAACTGAAACACTTCCGAGTTGGTATCTTGGTAGAAACCCCGAAAAATCAGTGATCGAGATTTCCTACTCTGAAGATTTCGCGCAGAAATTCGGCAGACGCAATTTGCAGAAGATAAAAGAGTTTGGCGGTGACATATTTGGCATAAAAATCGGATCACCTGCAAACGCAACCGAGTTTGAGCTTGACGGGCATCTTGGCGGAATGATAAGCAGAGGTTTGATGTCCGGTGTCACCGGTAGGCGATGCGATTTGATGATTATCGACGACCCGGTAAAGAACCAACAAGAAGCAGATTCTGAAAGTTACCGAAACAGAGTCTTTGACGAATGGCTTTCGTCGTATAAGACAAGACTTTATGCCGGTGCCAAAATCATTGTGATTATGACGCGCTGGCATGAGGACGATTTAGCCGGAAGACTGATAGAGACAGAGGAAAATGTCAAAGTAGTCAATATCCCATTAGAAGCAGAGCCGGATGACATTTTAGGCAGAAAAGTCGGCGATGCTTTGTGTCCGGAGATTGGCAAGGACAATGTTTGGCTTGCAGACTTCAAGAAGTCATACACGAAGCGTAGTGGATCTCGCGCTTGGAATGCGTTATATCAAGGACGCCCGACAAGCCTTGCTGGTAATATAATCAAGCGTGAGTGGTGGCAGTATTATGAGACCTTACCCCATATTGAAAAAATGGCGATGAGCGTTGACGCGGCGTTCAAAGACGGAGACGACAACGACTTTGTGGCAATTCAAGTGTGGGGAAAGACGAATGCTGACCTTTACTTGATTGACGCAGTGAAAAAACACCTTGATATGCCGTCCACGATACGAGAGATTACAAGGTTGAGGGGCATGTATCCTATGTGCAAGACAACCTACATCGAGGACAAGGCAAATGGTTCTGCGATTGTGAAGTATTTGAGGACGCATATGGGTGGGATAATCGCAGTCAATCCGGACGGCGGCAAAGTTTCTCGTGTCAATGCCGTAATCGGTACGATTGAGAGCGGAAACTGCTTTTTGCCGAAGAATAAACCGTTTACCGGAGACTTTGTCGAGGAATGCGCGGCGTTTCCGAACGGAAAGCACGACGACCAAGTAGACTGCATGTCGCAGATTCTAAATAAATTCATTTATTCTGACGCAAAAGTGATAAAAATTAAAGAAGAATCGTTTTTAGAGCGAAATTTCCCTGGGCTAAAGCGTAAAAAAGGGAAAAGATTCGACAAAGGAGACAAAATTCATGTTATCTGACATTACAATTCTAATTTTAGCCGTACTGACGCCGATTTTGAGCGTCTTTTGCTTTATAAAGGGCTATAACATCGGTGCAAGAGAGACACGCAAGCCGGAAATCAAGTTGGAAACGCCGATGCAGAAGATTGAAAGAGCCAAGGAAAACAAAAAAGCCGCAGAAAAACGGAGTCGACTCAACACATTACTTGAGAACATCGAAAACTATGACGGTTCCTCCAAAGGGCAAAAGGAGTTATAAATGCAAGATAAAGTTTACACCAAAATATGGCAAAAGTACCAAAAATGCAAAGATTATCTTGATAAAAAAAGGCTTGTCAAGAAAACAGAGCGAAACTGGAACTTCTATATTGGCAATCAGTGGGTCGGATGTAATACCGGAGGCGAAGAGCTTCCGATTTTCAATTTTATCCTGCCGATTGTTCAGTACAAGGTTGCTGTCGTTTCGCAAAACTCCATGACAGCTAAATACTCTGATATTGAGAAAAGGGGCTATTCCCAGCCGATATACGAACTTCTGAACCAAAACTTCGCGAAGAACTGGGAAAAATCCAAAATGGATTCCAAAACGTGGGATTTAATCAATGCGTCAGCAATCCAAGGAGACGCATATGCGTATTGGGGAAGTGACAGAACCGATATGCCGCCGAAGATTCTGCCGAACACGTCGATCTTGCTTGGAGATGAGAACATAACAGATCTTCAAGAGCAGCCGTTTATCATCATTCGTGAGAGATTAGAGGTTGAGGCGGTCAGAAAAATTGCAAAGGATAACGGTATTCCGAAAAAAGACATCGAACTGATTGTAGGAGACGACAATTCAAATGCAAACGATGGTGTCATATTGAATAACTATGAGGTTTCCAATAAGGTTACATCGCTTCTTTACATGACAAAAGAGAACGGGATTGTAAAAGTCGCACGTTCTACTGCACAGTGTATTTACGAACCGATGCATGCAATCCAAGGAGACGTTACCGGACTGCACTCGTACCCGATTTGTTCAATGATCTGGAGACCGATTCCTTATGACGCTAGAGGCGTTTCGGAAGTCGCTCAACTGATTCCAAACCAACTAGAGTTAAATAAAACAGCTGCAAGACGCGCAATCACAGTCAAGCTTTGTGCGTTCCCTAGAATTGCTTATGATTCTTCAACCGTTCAGAATCCGGAGGACTTAGACACAGTCGGAAAGCCGATTGAGGTCAGCGGCGGCGGTGCACAGTCTGTTTCACAACAAGTTTCCTACCTCAACGCAACAAACATATCAAGCGATGCGAATAGTCTGCAAAACGATTTATTGCAAATCACAAAAGATCTTGCCGGTGCCAGTGATTACGCTATGGGTAATGTCAATCCGGAACAGGCATCAGGGCAAGCAATTATCGCAGTCAGAGACAGCGCACAGGTAACATTAAACGAAAATGTTGCTAGGTATAAACAGTTTGTTGAAGATGTGGCGCTCTTATGGTTTGATATGTGGGTTGCCTACCATCCGGAGGGAATCCAAGTAACTTCTACAAACGATATGGGCGAAGAAGTGCAGACTTTAATCGACCAACAGCAGTTGCAAGATCTGAAGCCTACGGTTAGAATTGACGTTTCACAGGATAACCAGTGGACGAAGCTTTCTAATCAGCAGTGGCTTGACAACATGTTTGACCGTCAGCAGTTATCCTTAGAGGAATATGCAGACCTCGCGCCGGACAATGGCCCGGTCCCTAAAGGGCAATTAAGGTCAATGCTTGCAAAGCGAGAAGCGATGATGCAGAAACAGCAAGCACAAAGCGGAGAAAACTTCGCAAGACAAGTGCTTGACTTAATGTCTCAAGGAATTCCGCAAGAGGACGCGATCGCACTCGTACAACAACAATTATTCAGTCAAGAAGCAGCCCAACAGGCTGTTTTTTAATATTCAAAAAGGAGAAATAGTATGGAATTTGAAACTTTAGTCTCTCAAGAAGAGGGATTAGGCGCAGAAGAGCCGGAAGTCGCCGAACCGGACAACGAAGTGGAAACTTTAGGCGAAGAAGAGCCGGAAGTCGCCGAACCGGTCAGAACAGAGCAGGATGCAGCGTTTGCACAGATGCGCAGACACAACGAAGAGCTTGCGCGGCAATTAGCCGAAGCACAGAGACAGTCCAAAGAGTATGAGGATGCTTTAGGGCTGTTTTTTGATGGTGAGGATAAGTCGCTGCAGGCGCAGGCTTACGCAACGCAAAGACCGCTTGAAGAAGTCCGAGCAGAGCAGCAGATGCATGAGCAGCTTGCTGAACTCCAAAACAGAAACGCAAATTTAGAGCAGCAGCTATTAGAGCAGCAGGCTCAAGCACAAATGGATGCGGATTTAGCAGAGATTCAGAAATCACACCCAGAAGTCAAGTCCATTGACGAGTTAGGACCGGAATATTTAGCGTTCCGATTCAATCCAATGGGCGAGATGGGCGCAGAGCAGGCATTTCAAATGATGATGGCATACAAGGGCAACACAACGCCCAAGAAACCTCCCATCATCGGGAACGTCTCAACAGCCGACAAGCCTCAAAGCGATTATTACACGCGTGAGGAAGTTGAAGCGATGTCTCCTGCGGAAGTGAAAGCGAATTATGACAAAATCCGCGAATCAATGAGCAAATGGTAAAGGAGAAATAACAAATGTCATATCAGAATTTTATTCCAACAGTATGGGCGGAAGCAATCAACAGAGACATCGAGAGAGATCATGTATTCGTGGCTGACACCAATCGTCAGTATGAAGGAGAAGTTAAGCAGAAAGGCGATTCGGTAAGAATTCTCGGCGTAGGTAAACCAACAATCAAGACGCAGATAGGTAAGAAGATTGTTTTGACCGGACCAGAAGAGGTCGCAGATCAGTCTATCACTCTTAACATCAATCATGCAGCATACTTTGATTACGGAGTAGGCGATATTGATAAAAGACAGGCGGTCGGCGGCTTAATGGAAGCCCTTGCAAAGGAAACTTCCGAAGCCTTGGCGGACGAGATGGATAGGTTTGTTGCGAATATGTCATTAAACAAACAGGCGGTTGTTTTCAATTCTGCGGCAACCACCATCACAAAGGACAACATCCTTGAAACAATCGACAACATGCTTGTTAAATTACTTGAAAACGATGTAAAGAGAACGTCCAACATCACGCTGACGCTTCCTCCGAAACACGTTATGCTTTTGAAACAGGCGTATGTGCACCTTGATACCGACAACTCTGTTATGATGAAAAACGGCGTTGTGGGCAAGTACAATGGTATCACGATCAAGGAATCCAACAACTGCGCGAAAGATTCTTCCGGAAACTACATGGTACAGCTGAAGACCAACAGAGCGATTGCGTTTGTAAATCCGATGACGCACATCGAGCCTTACAGACCGGAAAACGGGTTTATCGACGCGGTCAAGGGATTCATTTTGTATGATGGAATCATCGCAAGACCGAAAGAACTGATCGTAGGCAAGTGGGTATAGGAGGTATAGAAAATGGCAAAAGTAAAAATCACATCTGACAAATTAACCCTTAACGAATGGGGAACTTTAACCTTTACAGCCGGTACGACCGATGGTTTTCAAGTGCCGGCAGTAAACGGTGACTGGAAAAGAGTCGTTTTAGTGCAGAATACGGACGCTTCTGCTGCCGTTACTGTTACTGTTAAACAGGGAAACGGCATTCAGGGCGTAAAAGACCTTGACGCATTTTCGGTTGCTGCAGGAAAGACAGCGGCAATCAGACTGGACGATGGCAGATACAAGAACGTATCCGGCGAGGACAAGGACTACATCTTGATTGTTCCGTCCTCGACAAAGGCGTCTATGTCCGTTATTGAGTTGCCGTAACTTAGTGGGGGGCAGAAATGCCCCCTTTGTTTTTTAGGAGAAAGCTATGACGTGGGGCGAAATAAAAAAACAGATTCGAGACCTTGGCTTTGAGGACGATTCTGCAATGGAGGAGTACGCGTCCATTGTGAGAAACGCTACGAACCATGCAATCCATGTAATCAATACGACGGTAGTCATGCCATTAAAGGCATATTTCAAGGCAGAATTATCGACCGATGAGGAAGAATGGACGCTTCCAGTGATAACAGATATTACGGAAGATACAGAAGATGATTTCGAGATTCAGCTGCCGATTATTGTTCAGCCTTTAATCAAACTTCTGGCAGCGCATTATGTGTGGCTTGACGACGATTTGTCGAAAGCGACGTTATACTACAATGGATATGACGATTTGATGAATCAGATCAAGCAATCATGTTATTCGACAAGGAGAATCACCATCGGACAGGGGTTGAGATTATGAAGCTAAAAATACCTGCACAGCCGGCTTACAAGCATACATATTATGAAAATCTAAGAGGCGCGGATTTTTCGAGAGACCGTACAGAAGTAAACAGGCGCAGAAGTCCGGATATGGTAAATCTAATATCCGATAACGGCGGGAATCCGATTAAACGTACCGGATGGAGAAAAGTCACGACAATTCCGAACGCAGGGAAAATCGAAAAGATTATGCTGCACAAAGAAAAAGTCGGCTCTGTGAAGTATGTAATTGCAGCCAAGGGCATCTATGCGATTTATGATAAGAATGGTGTTGAAACGATTGTTACGTTAGTTTCGTACGATAAATTAGATCGCGCTGACCTGTTTCTTTTTGATGATACCGTATATTCGTTCTGTAATGCGAAGCTGTATAAATTCAAAGACCTAGCGGCAGAGGACGTTATAGCCGCAGGCACAGCAAAGATTCCGGATGCGTCCATATCAAGAAATCCGGACGGAACAGGCGGTGTGGCTCTTGAGGGCGTCAATCTTTTGACGCCGAAACGAACATTCTCGTTTTTAGGAAATAGTTCAGCAAAAGATTATTCCCTTGTGCCTCAAAAATTGGCTGACAGCGACTTTTACAAGTACATCGTAGCCGATTCTATCAAAGTCGAGGTTATGAACGCTGACGGAGAATTTGAGGTCAAAGCGAAAGACACAGACTACACTATCGGTGAGACAAAAGTATTAAAGGGCAGAGACGTACTCGGAAACACTGTGGACTTTACTGTATGCGCGCCTAAAATCACGTTTAAGGCTGTGCATGCACCGGTTATTGTAGGACAAGACAACGTCAAGATCACATTTGAGAATTTTGACGCAAAAGAAGACCACAAAGAGACTGTCAACGGAGTTGAGACAGTCATACATAAAGGGCAGTACAAAGAAGCAAGAGTTGACCTATTAAAGACCTTTATCACAAAAGCCTACGGATATTCTACAACAGATAGAATTTTTGCTGTAGGCGGCGTGAATAAAAACAGGGTTTACTACACAGGCATCAAGGACCCTACTTATTGGCCAGACAACAATTACTTTGTAGCCGGTCAAGATGGCAATGATATTGTAGGTCTTCACACATACTCATCGTACCTAGCTGTTGTAAAAGGTGATGCCAACACAGAGACAACGGTATATTTGGCATATGGACAGACGTTAAACGGAGAGACGTTTTTCGCTGTCAAGCCGACAATGGGTGGAGAGGGCGGTATCGCGCCAAAGACATTTGCATCATTGGGTGACGACCCGCTGTTTCTCACGCGGAACGGAATCTTTGCGATCACAAACGTGTTTGCAACGACTGACAACGTACTAAGAAACCGCTCATACTACATTGACAAACAGTTGATAGCGGAGAAGAACCTGGAGCAAGCTTGTGCTATTGTGTGGAAACGGTATTACATTTTGGCTGTCAATAATCACGCGTATGTGCTAGATGGGCGGCAAAGGGCAAATGATACAAACAATACAACAAATTACTCGTATGAGTGCTATTACTGGGATAACATACCCGCGACTTGTTTCCATGTTTACGAGAACGAGTTGTGGTTTGGTACCGCAGACGGTGTTCTTTGTAAATTCAATACAGACATCCAAGATAAGACCGCGTATTGTGACGACGGGGTATTGAGCACAACAACGTTGGGAGAAAAGATACTCACAGACGGTGTCGCGATCCCATGCAGATGGGCTACTACGCTAGACGATGATGGTATGCCGCAGTATTTCAAGACACTAAATAAAAAAGGAACTATGCTCACATTGTTGCCATATGATAGAACATCAGCCGAAGTCACGCTGATTGCCGATGGAGAAAGAGAAAACAAGCTTGGAATATTCTATGCTGATATTTTCTCATGGGATCCAGTTGATTTTGAACGATTCACATTCAGCAGCAATGAAACAGCGCAGGACGATTTTTTCAATAAGAAAGTAAAGAAGTACAAGCGGCTTCAAATTGTGGTTGAAAACAACACGATTTATGAACCGTTTGGGATTCTAAAGATAACAAAGACCTACACAGTAGGCAATTTTAGTAAGAACAGGGGGTAGAGCATGGCACTATCTGACGTAAAAATACTTCAAAGCGAGCGGAACGCGGCATATGTCAAGTCCAATCCGGGGCGAAGATTAAACGGAACCGTAGAGCAGAACAAAGACGCTTTCGATAAATTTCCGCAGCTGAATATGGATAAGCACAATGCACTAGTCGATTTATTGATAACTCTTGGGCTTGACAGCATCGCAGATGATATTGCATCCCGTTACACAAAGGCAGAGACTGATGCGAAGATATCCGAAGAAACAAATGATTTAGTTGATAGCATCAGCTTCACAAAGGGAGACGGAAAATTCAAAATCACAACAAAGAGCGGAGTTGTAACTGAAATTGATACCGACCTTGAAAAAATCCCTGCGAGCTTTGAGTTGATGGAGATTGACGGAAAGACTTATTTAAGAATCACGAATCAAGACGGGACCTATACGCAAACCGATGTCACATCATTACTGAACGTATACACCTTTAATAACTCCGATACGATTGCCGTTACGGAAGAGCCGAAATATTCTGTAAGCATCAGTGTGAAACCGAACTCTATCACATTAGACCATTTGTCGCTTGAGGCAGGTTCAACCTTAGAGGGATATGTTTCGGCGGCTGCAGGAAGCGCAAATTCAGCGGCGGGAAGCGCGACAGCGGCAGAGGCAAGCGCAAATAACGCGAGCACATTTGAGCAGTCCGCTAAGGGCTATTCAGAATCTGCAGCGGCTTCGAAAGATGCGGCTTCGGAAAGCGCGACAAGCGCAGGGAACGCCGCAACGATAGCAAATCAGAGAGCAAACGCGGCAGACAATTCCGCTATTTTGGCGCAGTCCTATACAAAAGGCGGCACAGGAACAAGAGAGGGCGAAGATGTTGACAACGCCAAGTATTACATGGAACAGGCAAGAGAGGCATCTGGCGGAGATTATGCAACGACTTCTCAACTGAAAGCCGGTCTTGACACAAAGGTAGACAAAGTCGATGGAATGGGATTGTCTGCGAATAATTATAACAATACCGATAAGTCTAAGGTGGATAATCTTCCAGAAAATACGAATACGGAATTGGGCAAAAAAGTTGATAGGGAATCCGGAAAAGTATTGTCTTCTAACGATTACACAACGACAGACAAGAACAAAGTTTCAAAACTTCCGAACGACACAACGGCAGAATTGAATAAAAAAGCAAGGGTGCCGAGTGTCAATATTGGAACGATTCCAGTCGGCGGTACAAGTATTGCGTTTCAGAATACAGCAATTACAGAAAATTCAACCATTGATATTTATACGAATAAGTATAAGGTTGCACCGGAAACTGTTTCTGTAACGAACGGAGAAGTATCAATGACGTTTGCCCCATTAGAAGAAGTATTAAAAGTAAAGATTGAGGTGAGATAGATGGATACATGGTTCAACGCAAGCGGCGGCGGAGGCGGTCAAAAGATAACAATAGACGGTTCAGTATTAAAGGACATGAAATGTACAATCAAGGAATCTTGGTTGAATGTTGGAGAAATTCCAACCCCACCTAGGTCTGATACTTTACTCAATGCAAAATCCAAAGGCTGGGGAAATCCAGTTGAACTTGATGGGTACTTGTACGGAATTATTCGGGATGGTTCAAAAAGTCCAATTAAAGACCAACTTGTAAAATTTGATGAAAAAGGGTATGAAGTTGTATGTAATATGCCTTATACTGATGGGCGAGTCAATTACTTTTGCAAGTACAAAGGTAATTTGTATACAATCTATAGATATCACAGCTCCAGCCCATCATTCCAACTTGGAGAAATTTGGAAATTCAATCCAGATACAAAGTCATTTACAAAAGTAGCAACTTCTCCAATTCAGATTCATAATATCTTTGGGGCGATAGAGTATGCTGGTGATTTACACTTTTTTATTAACACCGTTGTGTCATCATCTGTAGTTTGCCAGCACTACAAATTTAATGGTACCTCAATTACGCTTGTAACAAACAGTTCGCCTTTTACCAACATTTCTACTCTGTATGGTGTTAGAGATGGTTACTTATACGCATTTTATAGCCCAAACAGTACTCAATCAGAAGAAGTTCGGTTCTTCAAGCGATTTAATGGAACGTCTTGGAGCGATTATTCTACCCCTAGCGATTTTGTAAATAAACTCCTGCTGTATGATGAAACGTTACCAAATATCCCTTTTTTAATAGACGATAACCACTTTATGTATCTTCCAAGAGCGTCTACATTATTTATAGAGGTAACATCAGGAAACACATATAAGAATAGTATAATTGCACCATACTATTGGTGCTCTGGAGTTCTTTTAATTTATAAGGGAAAATTAACTTTTTTATCTGGGTATTCAAGACCAGATAATAATGGAGGAAATGGCTCTTATAGCAACTTTTTTGTCAGAGAAAAAATACTATGTTTGGAGGGTTAAAAATGGAAAAAGATTTATACTATGTAATCGAGGACAACGGATATCACATTTACGACAGAAACGATTCACTGTTTCATGTTCACCAATACGAGCCGTTTATTCCTAACAAAAATTTGTCCTATGAGGAAAACGCAAAGGCACAAATCGAAGATTTTATGAAACCACCAGTTGGTGATGTTGACGTTATTTTGGACGAATTAGAGAAAGAGGTGGGAATCAATGGATAGCAGACAGACAGAGAGATTTGAAGCAATCAAAGAGGCTATTAGAGCTGGTAAGACAACACTCAACATTGTCGAACAGGTAGGCATCACTATTGAGGAAAAGCCGTCTATCGTCACACCAAGACCCGGATATAAATGGACTCCGCATCAAGCAAAAGCTGGTGGAGCCATAACATGGATCGAGGTGGAAGACCCTAACGCAGAGGGAACGGCAGATAAGCCGATTAGGTTCAAAGTTGGTATGGAAGTATACGAGAACTATTACTACACAGACGGCGTAAAGAGATATGTTTGCATCAAGGCAGGCATGCCGCCGGAACTGGCAGATGGTGAATATTTCACTCAATTTTAGAATAACCCCGAAAACACAATTTGGTAAATCTTCTGACGATATGTGATGAACTAATCTATCACATCAGATTCAGATGCATCGAAATCTTTGTGTTTCGGGGTTATCTATACATAACACGTTTTTTGGCATCAAAGGCTGACACGATTATAAAAAATTTTAGAAAGGGAAAAATATGAGCAAAATATACAGGAAAGGAACCGCGTCAACATCATCAGTAAAAGAGATGCAAACAGCTCTGAAAAAAGGGGGCTATTACAAAGGAAAAGTGGATGGCGTATGGGGCAATGGTTTTTCTTCTGCGATATCTAATTTCAAAAAGGCTACTGGCGGTTCCAATTCTTACGGAAATTCTTTTGGAGCCGAAACAATCAAAAAGCTTTTTACGAACACATCGCCATTTGGTTCTACTCCAAAAACAAGAAGTAGCAGGGCTCCTAGTTCTTCTTTAAGTTCCAATGCGCCGACTTACCTCGGCAATGGTCTGACCGCATGGGGAAACTACGTCCGCGACCCGTCTACCGGAAATCGATTGACATTAGATACATATCTGAACAATTTGAGAAGCGGGCAGGATGCTTTTGGTGCAAATAATATCCAAGCTGACCCGGGTATACAAGAACAATGGAATGCCGCGTTAAACAGCGCACAAGACATCTACAACACCAATGCGGGGCAACTAGGCAGTGTTTACAATCAAGGTGTAAACCAAGCGAACCAAGCGGCTAGTGATGCGGCAAGACAGCAGTACATTGCATATCGGCAGAATAAAAACAAACTCGCTGAACAGTTGTCTTCCGGAGGAATCACAGGCGGGGCAAGTGAAACAGCATTGAATAGTATCTTAAATGCCTATTCGTCCGGATTGGCGAGCAATGATGCGGCATTGCAAGAGGCATTGGCGAAGCTTGGAAGTCAGTACCAAGGAAACCTAGCTGACCTTATGTCTCAACTCCAAGCCAGACAATCTTCTATTGATGATCGGTATGGTCAGATGCAGGCAGAGGATTTGGCGAATCGCCGTCAGCAGTTAGCAAACGGACACATATCTGCACTAGAATCGTATCTGAATCAAGCGCAACAGAACAAACTCAACGATTGGAACAGCAGAGTATCCGCAAAAATTCAAAGCAAGAATCCGAACTATATTTATGCTGACACTTGATGGCAGACTGCATTACACCAATTCTTCTGCGGCGGCTGCGGCGGCAAAGGCAATGGGTTACACTGTTACGGATAATAGAAAGAATAAGAACAAGAATAATTCTTCCAGCAATAAGAAAAGTAAGTCTTACTCTACATCGAAGAAAAATAATTCAGTAGATTATAGTTCCGTATGGGGAAACGCCAACAAATCAAATACAACAACAAGCAGCGGTTATAAGTCGATGAAGAAGTACAAGAGCTACAAAGGAGTTTGATATGGCAACAAGGAGAACGTCAAAACTTCCTACACAAGCAGACCTAGACAGAGAAAAGAAAAAGGCGCAGACGAGAAGAACGTCAAAGCTTCCAACACAATCTGATATGGATAGGGCAAGAAAGGATGCAAAGAGAAAGGAAACTTCAACTTCTCTACCAAAAAAATCCTTAAAGGAAAAGGTCAAACAGCAAGCCGACTGGCTTTGGCGCGACATTAAATCTGACTTTTTGCCTACCGCAGAACGCCAAAAGGTGCAAGATCAGATTGCCAAAGAGAAGAAAGCAGAGTACAACAGAAAAGGCGGATTTAAGAACGATAAAGTCGGTCAATTCTATACTGGCTTGGGCGAGGGATTTGTAAATTCCTCGCTTCCGGGCACAGCATACAGCATCGCAAAGGGAAAGAAGCTTAGCGATAAGATGGAAAAAGGCGGAAAAATCATCAAGCCGCCGACAAAGAACGCAGCGAAGTCTAGGAAAATAGGCAACATCGCAGGCGAAATGCTTGGCTATGCTACTGGATATGGCGCAGCTGAAAAAGCGACCACAAAGGCTGCAGGAAAAGTACTTGCTACTAAAGCAGGCAAAAAAGCAACCGAAAAAGCCGTTGCGAGCAAGGTCGGAAAGAAAATCGGCGAGGAAGCGACAAAACAGGTCTTAAAGAGTGCTACCAAGAACGCAATCGCAGATGCTACTGTTGGTACTGCGATGGACTTAGGCTTGGCAAGGGGCGAGGGCAAAAAAGGCAAAGAGCTTGCCAAGGACATGGCGGTCAATGCCGGAATCAATGCGGTTACTGGCGGTGTCATGGAAGCGATTCCGGTGGTAAAATCCTTGAAAGGCTCAAAGAAAGCTGTCAAGAAAGAACTTCCAAAAGTCGTAAAACAGGCTGTAAAGGACGAAGTCACACCAAAGGTAGAATTGCCTAAAACCGTCGCAAAACAGGCTGAAAACGCCAAAGTCGAGCCTAGGATAGAACTTACTAAGTCAAGAAAATCTACTGTTGAAAACGTTTCTGAAAAAGCAAAATTCAGTAAAGACTTAGACGCAGAACTTGGCAGAGTATACCAAGAAAATCATGATAAATTAGCCGATTATATCCGGAATTATAAGGGAAAAGGCTCTACAACAAACATCATTCCGATACTTGATGATAGCACCGGAAAAGGATACCGACAGACCGTATCAAATAATGATGCTTGGTACAGTAAAGCACTGAAAGAGTACGGAAGCAATGCGGCAGTCAATAAAAATGCTGACGAAATCGCAGACAAGCTTTTACGAGAAGAGATTTCGCTTGC
>ERZ780067.465-NODE-465-length-14692-cov-2.44893_pt1 | contig 14692 bp, 10 predicted proteins | sample MGYA00511841_ERZ780067 | MGnify/ENA primary metagenome ERZ780067 (study PRJEB29588, sample SAMEA2143295) | human gut metagenome | biome: human gut; feature: human-associated habitat; material: faeces | place: Denmark | collected 2008/2010 ... | reverse complement strand
CTCGCTTTGCCCAAAGCGGCCGCGGACGTGAAACGGTAAATGCAGGAAAGAGTCGCAGCCTCGGAGCTGAAATATCTCTGGCGGGCGCAGTTACTACCAACTTCACGCTGACTGCAAATTATGGCTACACATACGCCACATTCAAAGAGTATGTGACGAATGCGAAAAGCGCAGATAATAAAGTGATTGAAATAAGTTACAATGGCAATTACGTCCCCTTCGTCCCCAAGCACACCCTGAGCCTGGGCGGACAATACATTTTCCGCATCAACCCGGGACATTGGCTGGACCGTATTCAACTTAATGCCAACTACACCGGTGCAGGACGTATCTATTGGACCGAGCAGAATGATGTCAGCCAAGCCTTCTACGGCACATTGAACGGACGCCTCAGCCTGCAAAAAGGCAACGGACAGATTGACTTCTGGGTTCGCAATGCACTGGATAAAGACTACGCTGCTTTCTACTTTGAAAGCATGGGCAACGGATTCATGCAGAAAGGCCGCCCCATACAGGCGGGAATCGAACTACGTTGCAGGTTCTGATAGAGATCATTACTTCCGTCCCCATACATCTCCCTAACCCGTTATGCAAAAGATGGCATCTTTTGTCGCAAAAGGTGGCATCTCTAACATCAAAAGATGGCATCTTTCGCAGCAAAAGATGCCATCTTTTACATTACATCTAAGCAGGAAAGAGGGGAAAAGTAAGTATCATAAGCATGAAAGGGTTAAGAGAACTTGCTACACCCTATTATTCATTGATAGCACCACAGCTTGGGCAAGCCCCCTTTTCTTTTAATTTCTGTCCGCAGCGCCCGCAACGATAGCGGTAAATGACAAGTGTAGTACACATTCGCTTTAGGAAAAGTCCAAAGAAAACAACAAGGAAAATATAGCCGATATAGATTTGTGTAGTCAGTATAAAGAAGAAATAACAGAAGATACAACAAGAAGCCAACCCCAACAGATAGACTACGGCAGCGGCAGGAGTCAACTGACGGAACAAGTCATCGAGTACTGCCAGCAGTACAATGATAAACAACCAGATGCTCAGTAAAAAGACTGAGAGAATAAACGGCACCTTGAAAGGTGAAAGCGTAGGATTAAAATAGAAATGTTCCCACGTTTCGGGCACAAAGACTTGCATCGTCTCATACACCGTAGCACTGAATGCCATCAACAGGCAGAGTAAAAGCGGATATACACTATCAATATCATTGAAATAAACAATCTTCAACTGCTTCCGACGGAACAGACGGAACACCCAGGCACCGATAAACAAGGCGAAAATAATCACGAAGTAAGAAGCATGTGTATCACTGAACAAGTAAATGAATTGTGAGATACTGTCCGTAGGTACAAAAGCTTGCATCATTTCCCGCTCCCCGATCCAGCCCTGTATCTCCTGGGAATGAGCCAGTTTTACCCAAACACTGTCCACACTATCAGCAGAATGAATGGCAAATTCGGCCACTACTACACGGTCTCCTCTATACAGAGTATTGTAGCAATCCTTCACCGGCAGACAGGCAAGCACCACGGAATCCTGCACCACTTCCAGATTCGTATTCAACGTATAATGCCGGTCGTAAAGGTAGGTCAGAGAGTCGCGGGTTTTATCACTGATACCTTCATCATCCAGACTGGGACGGGAGTAACGGCAGGAAACCAGACTGATAATAATCGCTATCACCACAGAGTAGCACAGAGTTGCACGGAGTCTTTTTTGATATTTAAGAAACTCTGTGTTACTCTGTGCCGCTCTGTGGTGATAACGAATATGTTCTCTCTTATTCTGCATATACTTTCATCTGACAATTCTTACAATCAAACTCCAAGCGGAAGCGCTTACCATCAGTTCCTTGCAAACAATAAGGCTCCCGATAGGGTGAACGTCCCTTCTGATAAGTAGGGCACCAATCCATACTATAACGCAAACAATGCTTGCAGAACATTAAAACAGCACCCGGTACAGATTGTTTCTCATAAGCCGGAGCTACGGTAGCAATGCCGTGATCGGCATAGAAAGAGGCGGCACGGGTATTCATTACATTACCGAGGTAGGTTAATGAAGTAGCGGAAGTTGTTGTCTTAGAAGAAGTTCCCGGCAAAGGGAAAGCATGAGTTGTAGGTTTCCAGACTACCACTTCCTGCCGATAATTAATACGGCGAACGGTAACCAGCTTGTCTACGGCTTGACGGCGCCAGTCGGCTACTACGGAAGCGGGAAGGAACCAATTATCAGAAAAACGGATTTCTATGGCGGAATTTGTTTCGGACGAACGATTATCCGCTAATATTCCGGCTTCAAAAGGAGTATTTCCCAATTTACTGAGTTGGGTACGCAGGTTATCTGCCTGTGGGGTACGGGCAAGTTCTTTCTGATAAGGGAAAGAAAGTGTAACGCTATTATCATCCTCATCCGTGATAGTCAGAGCAAAGCCGAAGGCGGTATCTGCCAAAAGCAAGGATACGGAAATCTTTCGTTCGGAAGACTTACGTGTCAGCAACTTCTCAAATTCCTGATCGTAGTTACGGTAAAGCACAGTACGCGGACGGATACGGGGCATCTCACCTGCCGGATAGCGTTTATTCCCGTCCACACGGTTGATACGGAATCCTTGCAGACGTCCTTGCTCATCAATATAACAAACACCGTCACCGTTGTTGAATGATTTCAATCCGGCTACTGTGAGGTAGTTTCCACGTTGTTCCTTCATGGTTCCCATCTCTTCACCGAGGGATTTCGGAGTATCGAAAGAGAAAATTTCTTCACTGCGTCCGTGCAGGAAGTAATGCGTAAATCCACGACTAAAACTTTTATCTAACTGGGGACGGAATGTATAATTGCAAGTACCGGAAGAGGCTCGGGCGTATTCTTTACGGCGTGTAAAGATAGCATCCAGCTTTTGGCGGTAAGCAGCCGTAACATTCTTTACGTAAGAAACATCTTTCAGACGACCTTCTATCTTGAGCGAAGTAGCACCTGCATCAAGTAACTCTTCCAGAATATCACTCTGATTCAAATCTTTGAGAGATAGCAAATGCTTATCACGTACAATTACTTTTCCGTCGGCATCCACCAGACTGAAAGGCAAACGACAGAATTGTGCACATTCTCCCCGGTTGGCACTACGTCCGAAACAAGCTTGGCTGACATAACATTGCCCGCTATAACTAACGCAAAGTGCCCCATGTACAAATACTTCCAACGGCACTTCCGGACAAGCTTTATGAATATGGCTGATTTCCTGAAGGGAAAGCTCACGTGCCAATACTACTTGCCGGAAACCGGCTTCTGCAAGGAAACGTACTTTCTCCGGTGTACGGTTATCCATTTGGGTACTGGCGTGCAAGGGAATAGGCGGTAGGTTTAAGCGAGTGATTCCCATGTCTTGCACAATGAGGGCATCTACTCCCGCACGATACAAGTCCCAAATCATTTTCTCCGTCTCGGCCAGTTCTTCTTCTTTTAAGATGGTATTGACAGTCACATAAATCCGGGCATTATATAAATGGGCATGAGCCACCAAGGCAGTTATATCTTCCAACGAATTGCCAGCTGCTGCACGTGCGCCAAACTTAGGCGCACCGATGTAGACCGCATCCGCACCGTGGTTAATAGCTTCAATGCCGCATTCCATATTTTTGGCAGGAGCCAGTAACTCTATCTTTCGTTGCTTTATCATATCGTTTTAGTTACAAGTTACAGGCTACAAGCTACAAGTGATACACTATATACCGCAAGGTCTTGTCACTCGTAGCTCGTAGCTTGTAGCTACTTTATATCGTTAATATTGTACGGAGTTTCCTGATAAACGAAATAGTTCAACCAATTAGAGAACAGCAGATTGGCATGGGCACGCCAACGTACCATCACACCTTTGTCCGGATCATTATCCACATAATAATTACGAGGTATTTCAATGGGTAGACCTTTATCCACATCCCTGCGGTATTCCGTATCCAGCGTTAGTGGAGAGTATTCCGAATGTCCGGTGACAAAGAACTCACGTCCACCACGTGCTACCACCAGGTGTACGCCTGCATCTTCCGATTCCGAAAGTAAAGTAAGTTCAGGCACTTTCAAGATATCTTCTTTCCGTACTTCGGTATGGCGGCTATGAGGTACATAGAACATATCATCGAAACCACGGAAAATAGCATGCAACGGATCTAAAGGACGATGCTCGAATATGCCGAACATTTTCTTATCCAACGCATACTTGGGTACTCCGTAATGATGATAAAGTCCGGCCTGTGCAGCCCAACAGATATAAAGGGTGGATGTGACATGCGTACGCGCCCAATCGAATATTTCCATTATTTCATCCCAGTAAGTCACTTCTTCGAAATCCAGTTGTTCTACAGGAGCACCGGTGATAATCATACCGTCGTACTTCTCACCACGCATCTTTTCAAAGTCAGTATAGAACGTCTGCATATGTTCTACAGGCGTATTCTTGGATGTATGACTCTTGATTTTCATGAACGAGATTTCCACCTGAAGCGGTGTATTGGAGAGCAAACGCACAAGATCTGTCTCCGTGGTAATCTTCAAAGGCATCAAGTTCAGGATAACGATGCGCAACGGGCGGATGTCCTGTTGCGTGGCGCGGGAGTTGTCAATAACAAATATGTTCTCTTCTTTCAGCAACTCTATCGCCGGCAGCTTATCAGGTAAATTTAATGGCATAAGTTATCAGATTATCTTTAATTTAGAGTACAAAGGTACGTGATAATTTTGAAATCTCCCGCGAAAGAATGAAAATGTAGAGCTATTTCAAGTTATTTATCTTCTTCATACAAAGCATTATAGATAAAATTATCAACAAAAAAGCATCTTTCCTTTCATGTATTTAAAATATTATCCTACCTTTGCCGCCTGTAAAGTTAATGAACATTGAAAAACATTAAGATGGAACAGAACCGGAGTTCAAGCGTGAATTCACTTAATTAGCATCCCAAAGCCACTGACTTTTCTATACCAATTATGGTCCTTACCCACCTCAGATATTCCGATGCTTTAATTAACACATTAATTTGAAATGCGACAGTCGTGTTTCACAAAAAAACATACTATTATGAACAAAACAACTATCAAAAACAACAGACTGACTTTATTCTCATTCTGTATTATTTTCTTATTTAGTTCTTGTGTCAATGAATTAGACTCAGAAACTTCTCCCGATGCTGTTCCCGGTACTATCCCCATCAATTTCACAACAAAAGTCAGCAAAGCTGATACACGCGTGACTAATACTGCCTTTGAAAAAGGAGATAAAGTAGGGTTATATGCAATGCTTCCATCTACTCCAATTACAGAAAAGCGCTACATTGACAATTTACAACTGGAATGTGGGGAAAAGAATGCATTCATCCCTGAAAAGACAGTTTTCTATCCGGCAGGAGATGCCACACTCAATTTTATCAGTTATTACCCCTATCAGTCAACCGGAATAAAAACAGGCCAATCTACCATTCCTGTATCTGTACAAACCGACCAAAGCAGCGCAAAAGCTCTCTCCATATCCGATTTCATGATAGCCTCCGAAAAAAATGTAGAAAGCAGCGAAGATGCCGTCGTACTTCATTACAAGCATAAGTTGACCAAGATAAAAATCACAATCACAGCCGGTACTGGAGAAGATATAACAAAGATATATAAAGCGAATCCTCAAATTATCGCAGTAGGCTTCAAGACCAAAGCAGAATATAATACTGATACGGACAAGTTTATAAAGCTGACAGAGGAAGCAGATATCATCCCATATGGTGAATGGAACATAGTAAAAGGGACTTTAACAGGAAAAGAATTCATCATCATACCACAAGATGCTGATGCTAACGCTCAATCTTTTATAATGGAATGGAACGGGAAAGTATATACCTGCCCAATGCCAAAACTGAATATGACAGGAAGTACACAATGCCAAATCGATATCGAGGCTATGCAGACAACCAGCCATTCTCTTACCGGAATAACCAGTACAGTTGAAGACTGGCTGCCCGGAGATAGTAAAGATACTAATAACAGTGGCGGCATTACAGCTATTCATTTGGCGGCACTCACTTTCTCTCAATCGAACATATACAGAATCTACCATGACGGCAAGCCAATGGCAGAAGTTTGTAAAGAGTATCTAAAATCTGATCAAATAACTTCAAGAGCAATTGTTGCATACCCGGTGAAAGAAGATGAAACGAGCAATCTGAGCAAAGGCGTTGTTCTGAAACTACTGGATGATGAAAGAGCGATAAGCGGAGGAAGCATAAACTGGAATACAGACGATAGTTCCTTTGCTTATACAGGAGGGAATCTCCAGTCTGTTGACAAATTCTATCTTAATGAAAAGGGGGAAATCCTACTGGAAGAAACAGAAGATCCAATCAGCATAGATATTGTCAGCTATACCATCAGGGATATACGAAAGGGAAATACTTATGAGTATCCAATCGTAAAAATAGGCACTCAATATTGGATGAGAGAAGATTTATGTGCGACGGGGTACAGGAATGGAACTACATTGAATAAAAAAACTCAGTTGGGAGAAGGTCCTGGCTATTTCAGACCTCAGAGTACAGAAACATATTTTTATAATGGAGAAGCTGTACTTGAAGGAGAGTTGGCACCTGCAGGATGGAAAATTCCAGATAGTGATGATTGGCAAGCCTTAAAAGAATACACCAAAGACAGTGCTTCGATATTAAAAGCCGGAGAATGGGAAGTCTTAAAAGAGGGTGACACGATTGATTCTGGCTCTAATCTAACCGGTTTCTCAGCATATCCCGTAGGGATTTGGGGAGCAGGAAAAAATATATCTCAAAAACAATTAGTATGCTACTGGACACTAAATGAGACAGAAAATAGCATACCAGAACAATCAATAAGTTTCACCGGAAGCAGCACCAAGTTTTCTGTCGCCGCAACTCATGTTAAAAATGAAACTTACTATAAGGCCTTTTCCATACGTTGTATAAAAGAATAGCCCAACAAATAAAAGCATATCTCATTTCTTTTTCGTATTTTTGTTCCCAATGTACAAATAAGTTTTGTTCACCGAGCAAAGATAACGAAAAAGAAATGAGAATTATCGACCTGATACAGAGCAACGAGAAGACAGCTTTCTCTTTTGAAATACTGCCACCGCTGAAAGGCACAGGCATCGAGAAGCTGTACGAAACCATAGATACTTTGCGGGAGTTTGACCCGAAATACATCAATATCACCACACATCGCAGCGAATATGTGTACAAAGATCTGGGAAACGGTTTGTTTCAGCGCAATCGCTTACGCCGCCGTCCTGGAACTGTTGCCGTAGCTGCCGCCATCCAAAACAGATATAATATCACTGTAGTTCCGCATCTTCTTTGTAGTGGTTTCACCCGCGAAGAGACAGAATATGTACTGCTCGATCTGCAATTCCTAGGTATTACCGACTTACTGGTGTTACGTGGAAATAAAGCAAAACATGAGTCCGTCTTCACTCCCGAAGGTGATGGCTACCACCATGCCACTGAACTGCAAGAACAAATCAATAACTTCAATAAAGGCATCTTCGTAGATGGCTCGGAAATGAAAGTGACCAATACACCATTTTCCTATGGCGTGGCGTGTTATCCCGAAAAACACGAAGAAGCTCCCAACATTGACACTGATATCTACTGGCTGAAAAAGAAAATGGAAGCCGGTGCAGAATATGCCGTTACACAGCTTTTCTATGATAACCAAAAATATTTCGATTTCGTAGAACGTGCCAGGAAAGCCGGAGTTACCATTCCCATCATTCCAGGTATCAAACCGTTCAAGAAGATATCTCAAATCAGCATGATACCCAAGACGTTCAAAGTGGACTTGCCCGAAGAACTGGCATGCGAAGCGATGAAATGCAAAACGGATGAAGAAGCCAAACAAGTAGGCATCGAATGGTGTGTTAAGCAATGTAAGGAATTAGTGGAACATGGAGTACCCAGCATTCACTTCTATTCCATCGGTGCAGTGGACAGTATAAAAGAAGTTGCAAAACTGGTATACTAAGGCCGAAATCAAGTAACATGAGTTGTAATTTATAAAACCATATATAATATCGTGTTTTTCAAAGAGGTAATAGGACAAGAAGCAGCCAAACAGCGACTCCGGCAGGAAGTGCAAGAGGGGCGTATTCCTCATGCCCAACTCTTCTGCGGTCCATCGGGAGTGGGAAAGCTTCCGTTGGCAATGGCTTATGCCCGTTACATCTGTTGCCCGAACCGTACAGATACAGACGCCTGTGGCACTTGTCCCTCCTGCATAAAGTGGAATAAGCTAGTACATCCGGATGTACACTTCGTCTTTCCCATCGTAAAAAAAGGGAAGAAAGAAGTATGCGACGATTACATAACTGATTGGCGCCATCTAGTGCTGAACAGCCCTTATTTCAGTCTTAACCACTGGCTAAATGAGATGGATGCTGAAAACGGGCAAGCCATCATCTATGCAAAGGAGAGTGACGAGATAGTACGCAAGCTCAGCCTGAAATCGAGCGAAGGTGGCTACAAGGTTACTATCGTCTGGCTACCGGAGAAAATGCACGTAGTTTGTGCCAATAAGTTATTGAAGCTTTTGGAAGAACCTCCCGAAAAAACTGTATTCTTATTGATATCCGAAACTCCGGATATGATACTGCCGACAATCCTGAGCCGTACGCAACGTTTCAACATCCGTAAAATAGAAGAAACGGATATTGCCAACGCCTTGCAACAGAAATACGGTGTACGTCCTAATGATAGTTTCACCTTGGCGCATCTTGCCAACGGTGACTTTATCAAAGCATTGGAAACCATTCACCTGAACGAAGAAAACGAACTGTTCTTTGAACTCTTTGTCAGCCTCATGCGTCTTTCCTATCAACGGAAGATACGTGAAATGAAGCAATGGAGTGAGCAACTGGCAGGCATGGGACGCGAACGACAGAAGAACTTCCTGACATACGCCCAGCGTATGATACGCGAGAATTTCATCTACAACCTGCATTGCAAAGAGATGAGTTACATGACTTTGCCCGAACAAAACTTTGCCACTCGCTTCGCCCCTTTTATCAACGAACGGAATGTAATGGGAATGATGGATGAATTGAGCGAAGCGCAGATACATATTGAGCAAAATGTAAATGCAAGGATGGTCTTCTTTGATTTTTCATTGAAAATGATAGTTCTACTGAAACAGTAGAAATCAGATATATAGTAGTAATCTCAATCATAAATAAAAAAATGGATTTTAAACTACATAACGGAAGCGGAAGTCTCTGCTGCAAAAGTTGCGGCAGGCCGGACAAGCAACTGAACACCTACGACTGGCTGGCCGACATTCCCGGAAACGGAGAAGAAAGCGACCTGGTAGAAGTTCAGTTCAAGAATACCCGCAAAGGATATTTCCGCAATAGCAACCATATACCTCTTGAAAAGGGCGACATCGTGGCCGTAGAAGCAACGCCTGGACATGACATCGGTGTAGTGACCCTAACCGGACGCCTTGTTCCGCTACAAATGCGAAAAGCTAACATCAAGTCTGAGGCTGATATCAAGCGCATCTATCGCAAAGCCAAGCAGGTAGATATGGACAAATATAATGAAGCCAAGGGACGCGAGCATGACACCATGATACGTGCCCGGCAGATTGCCCTCAACCTGAACCTCAACATGAAAATCGGTGATGTGGAATATCAGGGGGACGGCAACAAAGCTATTTTCTATTATATTGCCGACGAACGTGTAGACTTCCGCCAGCTGATCAAGGTATTAGCAGATGCTTTCCATGTCCGTATTGAAATGAAGCAGATTGGTGCACGCCAGGAGGCCGGACGAATCGGTGGCATCGGTCCTTGTGGACGCGAGCTCTGCTGTGCCACCTGGATGACTTCCTTCGTGTCAGTATCCACAAGCGCTGCCCGTTATCAGGATATTTCTCTCAATCCGCAAAAACTGGCAGGACAATGTGCCAAACTGAAATGCTGTCTCAACTATGAAGTGGACTGCTATGTGGAAGCCCAGAAACGTCTTCCTTCCAGAGAGATCGAGTTGGAAACCAAAGACGGTACTTTCTATTTCTTCAAGGCAGATATTCTAAGCAATCAGATAACCTACTCTACCGACAAGAACATTCCTGCCAATCTGGTAACAATCAGTGGTAAGCGTGCATTTGAAATCATCGGTATGAACAAACGGGGTACTAAACCTGAAAGTCTTGTAGAAGAAGCACGCCAAGTGGAACCCAAGAAGCCGATAGATTTGTTGGAACAGGAAAGCTTAACCCGCTTCGACCGTAGTCGTAAAGGTAAAAATGGCGGAGAAAATAACGGTGGCGGAAATGGAAACGGCGGTAATAACAACCGCAAGAAAAAGAAAAAAGGAAATCCGAATCAACCCGGAGATCAACAATCCAGGCCACGCCCACAAGGTGAGCCCAGACCGCAAGGTGATAAGCCCAAACCACAAGGCGATCAGCCCAAACCACAAGGCGATCAGCGACGGGGAGAACAACCCAGGCGTAACAAACCCAAGCGCCCCAACAATCCACCCAGACCACAAGGAGAGAAACCAGCCGGAAATGAAAAACCTGCTCAAGAATAAAACATCTCTCCTGAAGAGTTTAATACTGCTGTTCATCGCAAGCTTCCACACAGCCTGCGATGAACAGACTGTATATCATTCTTTTCAATCCCTGCCAACGGAAGGCTGGCAGCGGAATGACACACTATTTTTCAATGTTTCGGTTGCAGACTCCGCTACACTCTACAATGTATCCGTAGAAGTGAGAAACCGGAACAATTATCCTTATCAGAATCTGCCCTTACTCATCTACTACGACAGTCCGGAAGCCCTAAATATCAAGCGGGATACATTGGAACTGCGACTTGCTGACAATGCAGGTATTTGGTTAGGAGATGGCTGGGGCGGGTTATATCAATCAACTCTCCCAGCAGGCTTCGTTCGTATTGGAAAAGCCGGGGAATACCGCTTCAAAATTATACACCTTCTACCGGACGAAGTTCTTCCCGGCATCAACGATGTAGGAATCAAATTAAAACGCTGACAGTCTCTTTTTGCGTCCTGCATCAATCCGCAGAAAGATGAACAGCAAGATAGTGAATCCCCAAAGCGAAGAACCGCCATAACTAAAGAATGGCAGCGGAATACCAATCACAGGTGTCAATCCCAACACCATACCTACATTAATAAATAGATGGAACAGGAATATACTAACGACTGAGTACCCATAAACTCGACCAAAAGTAGACGGTTGCCGTTCCGCCACAGCAATCAGACGGAGTATTAATATAAGGAATAAGAGTAGCACGGCAGTAGAACCTATAAATCCTTCTTCTTCACCTACCGTACAGAAGATGAAATCTGTATCTTGTTCGGGTACATATTTCAGCTTAGTCTGAGTACCGTTCAGGAATCCTTTCCCTGTCAAACCCCCGGAACCGATAGCTATCTTCGACTGGTTGACATTGTATCCGGCACCAGCCAAATCTTCTTCCATGCCTAATACCACCTTGATACGTATCTGCTGGTGAGGCTCCAATACTTTATTAAAGAAGTAATCACTGGAATATAAGAAACCGATAGAACCGATAGCAAACATACCTATCAGAAAATAACTAAGATGACGTTCACTTAACGAAAGGAAAATAAGATACCCAACTACCAGCACACACAGTCCCCATTGCACCCAAACCAAATTAAACGGAGTCACATATTCCGATATAAAATAAGCGATTAACAACACTCCAATGGTAACTAACAATATATTACGTACCGGTTCCCATTTCTTTTTATAAACCCATACCATTCCTGCCGCAGACAGCAAGACCATCGAGAGTACGGCAAACTCTCCTATCGGCGTCGGCGTATCGGCAATAAACACCTGATCAAAACGAATGCCTACCACAAAGTAAACTACCGCACACAACCCGGAAAACAGAACCACACCCGGCATCCCCTCCCGATACAGAACCAAAAAGAAAGCAGTATATACCAATGCGGATCCAGTCTCTCGCTGCAAGATAATAAGCATCATCGGGAACAGAATAAGAAAAACCATCATCCAGATATTCTTCCAGTTCTTCATGGTGAACGAATAGGAATTCATATACTTGGCCAACGCCAGTGCCGTAGCAAACTTGGCAAACTCCGCCGACTGCAAACTTACTGGCCCCATAACCAGCCACGACCTCGATCCCTTCGTATCAGGAGCTATAAAGATAGTAACCACAAGTAATATGGCAAGTGCTATATAAATCAGATAGGCAAACATATCATAAATATCATCTTCAAGCATCAACAGCACAAACCCTAATCCGAAAGAGCAGATGATCCAAACCAATTGTTTGCCTGCACGAGTGGAGAAATCCCAGAAGTCGCGGTCACCATAATCATAGCTTGCCCCGCAAACGCTGAACCAACCGAATGCAATCAGAATCAAGTAAACACAGATTGTTACCCAATCCAGTGATTTCCATATACTATCTCTCCTCGTCACCATACATTATCACACGATTACTCATTTCTTCTGCTCTTTCCTCACTGGCAGGCGAAAGTTTTCCATTCAAATACTGTTCCATCATTAAAGCACCATAAGGTACTCCGTAGGTTGCCCCCCAACCACCATTCTCCACATAAACAGCAATAGCGATCTTCGGCTTGTCCATTGGGGCAAAACCTATAAATGCAGAGTGGTCATGTCCGCGATTCTGTGCCGTACCCGTCTTCCCACAGACTTCTACCCCCGGCAGGATCGCCCCGGCTATACGGCAAGTAGCACTTCCGGTAACTCCCGTAACAGCAGCCCGCATACCTTCTACAATTTCTTCATAATAAGAGCGGTCAATAGAAGTGTAACGACGTTCCCGGTAGGTACTATCCAATTCTGCATCCTGAATATCCTTCACGATATGCGGAGTCACAAAATAACCACGATTGGCAATGGTAGCCGCCAAGTTTGCCATTTGCAAAGGTGTACTTAGAACTTCACCCTGACCGATAGAAATACTGATTACCGTCAATCCATTCCATGATCCACGATAGGCCTTATCATAAACACCTGCATTTGGAATAAATCCGCGTTTCTCACCCGGCAAATCCGTTCCCAGCTTATAACCAAATCCTTGAGAAACCATGTGATCTTTCCATACAGTAAGTGCATTCTGCGGCGAACCGTATTTCTTATCACCAAACATGCGATAAAGCCCCCAACAGAAATAAGCATTACACGAAGTGGCAATTGCCGGTATCAACGGAAGTGGAGATCCATGTCCGTGACATCCCACACGCAGGCCTCCATAAATAAATCCATGAGAACAGGGAAACGATGTGGACGGCTGTATGATACCTTCTTGTAAGAATGTCAGCGCCTGGCATGTTTTGAAAGTAGATCCCGGAGGATAAACACCCATAATCGCACGGTTCAACAACGGCTTCTGTTTATCTTTCTGCAACATATTATGGTTTTTCCCACGCTGACGTCCGATCATCAGATGCGGATCAAAATTAGGTGCCGATACCAGACATAAAATCTCCCCCGTTTCCGGCTCAATAGCCACAATAGCACCGATTTTATTCTTCATCAAACGCTCACCCAACATCTGCAAATCAATATCCAATCCCAATTTCAGGTTCTTGCCCGGTACCGACGGCCTATCCAGTTTACCATCCATATAATGCCCCTGAATACGCCCGTGCGCATCACGAAGCAAAACCTCTACCCCCTTTTCACCACGCAGGTATTTCTCGTATGACTTCTCTATACCTTGCTTACCTACATAATCACCACGGATATAATAATCATCAGCCTCAATATCTCTCATTGAAACTTCACCGATATCCCCCAAAGCATGCCCAGCAGCATTATAGGTATATTGCCGGATAGTACGCCTCTGAATATAAAAACCCGGAAATTTGAAAAGCTTTTCCTGAAACACACCACACTCTTCCGCTGAGAGCTGCGTCATAAATACCTGATGCGTATATCTGGAATAACCGGGATTCATCCAGCGGTTCTTCACATCTTTCATTCGCTTCAGCAACTGCTCTTTCGTAATATTCAGTGTACGGCAAAAATCGAGAGTATCCAGTTCTGTCACCTCTCGCGGTACGAATGTGATATCATACGCAGGTTGATTGAACACCAGCAACTTTCCATTGCGGTCATAAATCGCACCGCGCGAAGGATACTGGATTTTATTGAGGAAAGCGTTACTATCTGCGTTCTTCTTGTAAGTATCAGTCATGATCTGCAACACAAAAAGACGCATGATATAAATGATAACAATCACAATTGCTACCCCACCTATCACTAATTTCCGCTTTTCAAGTGTATAATCTTTTGCCATCTTACTTCTTCTTCACTCCTTCTATAGCCATGATACAGGTTACAGTCAGCAACGCACTTGCCACAATTCTCAGCAGCAACGTTCCGATATGGGCGAACGAAAAGAACTCTATGGTAAGTAATATTGCATGATGAATAAAAACGCTAACAATCAAATACTTCAGGAAAGGAACAATCCCCATCGACTTAACCGAAGGAACTATATTTTCAAGCGTATCCCGCGGTACAAACAGACGCAGGAAAGTAGGGCGTAAGAAAGCCAGAGCCACCGTAGCCGCAGCATTCATACCCGGTGTATCCGAGAAGATATCCACCGTCA
>ERZ780067.458-NODE-458-length-14921-cov-4.69057_pt1 | contig 14921 bp, 18 predicted proteins | sample MGYA00511841_ERZ780067 | MGnify/ENA primary metagenome ERZ780067 (study PRJEB29588, sample SAMEA2143295) | human gut metagenome | biome: human gut; feature: human-associated habitat; material: faeces | place: Denmark | collected 2008/2010 ... | reverse complement strand
GCGGCGTTCGGGGTGCTCACCGCCGATGTGGTAAACTTCGACTATCCCGGTCTCTCGCTCAGCGACCAGAGATTCACCTATTACAACGGCACTATCTCGGCAAAGTTTGATAAGTCCACCGGCAATATGGTCTATGCCCACTATGACTATCCCGTTATTATTGAACTGACGGCGCACCTGCTTGGCTCGAACACGAGGGTGAAAGTCGGCATGACAACAATAAACGACTTCACGATAAAATATTAAAAGTTACATCCGAAAAACAAAATGTCCCGCACGGAAACGTGCGGGGCATTTTGCGTATATTTTTATTTGAGCGAGTTGCCGGCGCTGAACGCCTTTGCAACAGTCTCGCCGAGGACAACATAGGTGTTGTTGAACGGGTCGAAGGTTATCGGCTGCGCCTTTGAAACGTCGACGTTTCCGTTCTCGTCGAGCACGCGTTCGTCGACGCAGACATTGACTATTTCGCCGACCATGCGCCCGGTGTTTGCATCATAGCTCTTGAGCCTGCACTCTGCGGCGATGGGCAGCTCTTCAATCAGCGGCGCGTCAACAAATTTCGATTTGACGGCGTGGAATCCCGCCTTTTTAAATTTATCGGGCGTATTCCCTGCGGAAACAAGACCGACATAGTCGCAGGCGGCAGTGTGTTCGAGGTCGGCCATGCTCACGGTGAATGCCTTTCTCTCGAGGATATTCTTCGTGGACTTGTGGCCCGCGCTTATGCACATGGATATTTCATTGCCGCCGCTGATGCCACCCCATGCGGCGTTCATAGCGTCGGGGTTGCCATCCTTGTCGTAGGAACCGAGGATAAGCACCGGCTGCGGATAGGTGAAGGGCTTTGCGCCGAAATCTTTTCTCATGATAATTCCTCCTTTGATTTGACTTTATTATAGAACCTGAAGTCGGCTTTAAGTCAAGGAAAAACGAAAAAAGTTTACAAATAAAAACAGCCCCGGACTTAACATCCGGGACTGAATAAAAATCTGTTAGTCTCTCTCTTTTTCGAACGAGATAACTTTTCCGCTCTTTGCGTTTATCTTGTACTCATACTCGAATCCGCCGCATTTGAATTCAACATCGTAGTGCGCGGTGAGCGAGTCGGTGTCAAGCTCGGTTTCGAGCTCCGTGACCTGAGCCTCGGTGAGACCCGCATGGTCGAGTGCGGCTTTCTTCGCGGCGTCCGCGGAGACATACTTCGAGGGGTCGGCGGGCTTTGAATCGTCAAGCTCGCGGTCGAAGTCGATTATTCTGCCGTTCTTCGCGTTGACCTCGACTTCGTACTCATATCCGCCGGAAACGAACTCGATATCATAGTGCGGGGTGCGGTCGTCAATATCAAGCTCAGCTTTGGTGAATGTGACCTTTGAAGCGTCGAGAGAAGCTCTCTTGAGCGCGGCGGCCTTTGCCTCCTCAACGGAGATGAACTTTGATGTGTCAACTGAGGGCTTTTTATCCTCGCGCTCGCGGTCGAACTCGAGAATCTTTCCGCTCTTTGCGTCTATCTCGAACTCATATTCATATCCGCCCGAGACAAATTCTATATCATAGTGCGGGGTGCGGTCGTCCGCGTCAAGCTCAGCTTTCTTGAAAGTGACCTTTGATGCGTCAAGGGAAACTTTCTTGAGGGCTATTGCCTTCGCCTCGTCGATGCTGATATAGCCTGAGACATCGGGCTGGGGCTTTGAGGGCTTCGAGGGGTCAGCGGGCTCGACTTCTTTTTTGAGAATGCTGCCGTCCGCTACCGCTATCTCGTAGTCGTATTCGTTAGCCCCGGCGATGAACTCGATATCATAGTGGGCGACAAGGTCGTCGCTGTCGAGCTTTGCTTCGGTGAACTTCGCGTCGGCTCTTGCGATGCCCGCATCGGCGACTGCAATGTCTATTGCGGCGTCAAGGCTTATCTTCACTTCCTGCTGGATCTGTCCGGAGTTGCCCGAGCCCGTGTCGGGCTTATCCTGCGGCGGAGCGAACGCAGAGAAGATAGCCATAATGACTGACATGAGCGCGACTCCGATGGATTTGAAAATACTTGCAAACATAGTATCTGTCCTTTCTTATCGGGATCGTGTCCCTTAGTACACCCATATAATAACCCGCGAAAATTAAAGAAAGATTAGAGCGCAAAAATTTTTCGGAAAGTTTGAAGTCCGTAAAACAGTGTGCTGTGATGTTGATAAATTGGGATTTGTCCATCCCCGATGTCAAACAATATAAAACAACAAAACCGGCCGCAGAAAAATCTACTGCAACCGGTTCATTTATTTATGCTGTTATACCGCCGTCAAAAGGTTACGGTAAACTCGCTTCCCTCGCCGTAAACGGAGGATGCGGAGACTTTTCCGCCGTGGAGCGCCGCTATCTGGCTGACGAGCGAGAGACCCAAGCCGAATCCGCTTTCGCGGCTGCGGGATTCGTCCGCGCGGTAGAATCTGCCCCATATCTTCGGCAGATCCTCTTCTTTTATCCCGATTCCGTCATCCTTCACCGAGAGCACGATGCCGCTGTCCTTTTTGAGTCTGACTTCGATGTGCCCGCCGTCTCTGCCGTATTTGACGGCGTTCGAGAGCAGATTTTCGAGCATCAGCGATATCAGCTGCGCCTGTGCGGGGATTATAATATTGTCTTCGATGTCCGCAGTGAGCGTGATGTTCTTCGCGGGGACAAAATCGGCGCATGTTTTTTTGACGAGCTCGCTCAAGTCGGTGTCCTCGAGCTTGTAGCGCTTGTCGCCCTGCTCGGTGCGCGAGAGCGTCAGCAGAGCCGTGACGAGCTTCGTCATCTTGTCCGTCTGCTCGTCTATCGACGAGAGCGCTTCGAGCATATCTTCTTCGCTCGCGTTGTCGGACAGCGCGTATTCGCATTCCGCCTTTATCACGGCGAGCGGTGTGCGTAGCTCGTGCGAGGCGTCGGAGGTGAACTGCTTTTCATTTTCGAATGAGGTCTGGAGCCTTGCGAGCATGTCGTTGAAAGTCTCTGCGAGCGTGTATATTTCGCCCGCGCTTTTCTCCATCTCTATGCGCTTCGAGAGGTCGGTTCCGTCGGTTATCTCGTGCGCCGAGCGGCAGATATTCTCGACCGGCTTCATCGTTTTGCGCGATATTAAATACGCCCCGACGGCGGCGATAATAATAAACGCCGGGAGAATGTATATGACCGTCATGGTTATTGCGTCGAACGCGCTCTTGGCGGCGTCGGCGTTGATGAATCCGCGTACCCAGACCGGGGGATAGGTCGAGTTACTGCATATGAATTCAACTTTGAAAACCGTCCTGTCCGCGTTTGCTGGCAGTTCAACGCTCAGCGAGCTGACTTCGTCGCGGGTCAGACCCGCGTGCTCGAGCGCGATATCAATCGCCTTTTCGCTGTTTATTCCGTCCTTGAACTCGGTGCTTTTGTAGACGGGGTCGCTGAGCCCGGACATCGCGGTGTCCGCCTCATATTTGATTATCTTCCCAGAAAAGGCGTCGATTTCGTATTCGTATTTGTTGAAATCGAGACGGGTGTCGTAATAATAATATTTGTTTCCGTCTGTCTCGAATGTTCCGACCACGCCGTTCTTGCGATTCTCGCTGTTTATCAGCGCAGCTGGGGACTCGCCGTCGATATATCTGCCGCTTGAGTCAAAGACATTGCAGTAGACCTCGTCGACGAAGAAGGCAAAATCGTTCTCGATTTCGAGAATGCCGTTCTTGTATTCTATCTCGTCAACATTGCGCTCGACCGTGCTTATCAGCTCATTTTGCAGGCGCGAATCGGCAATCTGCGAGCCTGTTATCAGTATTCCTCCGATGCCGAGGGAGCTGACAACGGCGATGAGCAGCGTTATCCACACCGTTATCCGCAGCTTGAACGAAGAGCGGCGGCGCGCGGGTCTTGTTTTTTTATTTGATGACATAGCCTGCACCCCTCACGGTGTGAATGAGTTTGATATCCTCGCCCTCGTCTATCTTCTTGCGGAGATATCGGATATATACGTCGACAACATTCGTGCCACCCTCGTAGTCGTAGTTCCAGATGTGATCCTCAATTTTCTCGCGGCTGAGTACAACGCCCTTGTTCATCACAAGATATTGCAGCAGCTCATATTCCTTTGCCGAGAGCGATATCTCCCTGCCCGCGCGTTCAACGCGCCTCGCTGCCGTGTCGACTGTCAGGTCGCCGACGGAAATTATACCCGTCTTTTCTCCGTATTTTTTGCGCGTCATGACGCGCAGTCTCGCCGAGAGCTCGTCGAACGAAAACGGCTTTATCAGATAGTCGTCGGCACCGATGTCGAGCCCCGTGACCCTGTCTTCGATGCTGTCGCGCGCCGTCAGGAACAGCACCGGCGTGTCGATGCCGTGCGCCCTTATCTTTTTGACAAGCTCGAACCCGTTCATTATCGGCATCATGACATCGAACACCGCCGCGTCATAGTCGGTCGATGCTATCAGATCATATGCCTCGCCGCCGTCAAAACAGCTGTCCACGCTGTAGCCGGCAGCCTTGAGCTGCTTTGTGATTATCCTGTTGAGACTCTTCTCGTCCTCGGCAAGCAGAATACGCATTGGATCACCTTCCGGTATAATTATACAGATTTTATCATAGCGTGTAAAGATTAAACGAAGATTAGAAAATCGGGCGTGGGTATAAAAATAACACGAACACTGCAAAAGCAGTATTCGTGTCATTGGTGGAGACGAAGAGGATCGCTCGGCGCACTGCCGTGCGCCGACACGCACGCGGACTTTCCGACCGTCCACCGGACGCTCGGAATTCTGCTTCGCAGAACCGTTCTGTTCGATCCTCTTCTAAAAAAATAACACGAACACTGCAAAAGCAGTATTCGTGTTACTGGTGGAGACGAAGAGGATCGCTCGGCGCACTGCCGTGCGCCGACACGCACGCGGACTTTCCGACCGTCCACCGGACGCTCGGAATTCTGCTTCGCAGAACCGTTCTGTTCGATCCTCTTCTAAAAAAATAACACGAACACCGCAAAAGCAGTATTCGTGTTACTGGTGGAGACGAAGAGGATCGAACTCTCGACCTTACGGATGCGAACCGTACGCTCTCCCAGCTGAGCTACGCCCCCATTTGTTTGCTATGTGATTATAAGATTTTTTTTGCGGTTTGTCAAGTGTTCGGAGGCGGTTTGGAAAAATTTTTCTTCGCCGCCCCGGTTTTTATGCCATCGGCTTGCAGACATCGACCCAGCTTTCGGGCTTGGAGTATTCCTCGAGCTCGGCGGGAATCAGCTCTATCATGCTGTTGCTGCTGCCGCAGGCGGGGTATACCGTGTCGAATCTCTTGAGTGACTCGTCGAGATATATCTTCACGCCGTCGTTCACGGCAAACGGGCACACTCCGCCGACCGCGTGGCCGATAAGCTGCGCCGCCTCTTCGTGCGAGAGCATCTTTGCCTTCTTGCCGAAGCGCGATTTGTATTTTGCGTTGTCTATCTTCATGTCGCCCGCCGTGACGATGAGTATCGGCTCGCCGTCGAGCGAAAATGATATAGTCTTTGCTATCCTGCCCTCTTCGCAGCCGAGAGCTTTTGCCGCGAGGGCAACGGTTGCGCTCGACTCGTCTATCTCCATCACTCGGTCCTCGATTCCGAGCTTTCTGAAATATTCTCTGACTCTTTCTATTGACATTGGGTTTCCTCCAAATGCAAAAGCCGCAGGATCAACCGTGCGGCTCTTGATTTTTTGTTATTTGCGGCTCTTCTTGCTCTTGACTCCGTCGGTGACGCTCTCCTCCGGCGCGCTGAACGCCGCGAGCCTGATTATCAGGATGATGAGTATCGCCGCGAGAGCTGAGCAGGCGTAGACAATCCACATGTTCGTGACATTCGAGATGAACTTGCCGATAAACGGCACGCAGTGCGTGGCGAGCGCGACTATTGAAGCACCCTCGGGCAAAGACGAGCCGAACGCAAATTCGTATTTGCCGCCGAGCTTGTACAGCGCAACTTCGTCCGCGGATGAGGCGGGGCGCTCCTCCCGCGCGTGCGGCGGATGCCCTGCGTGTGAGGCACAGCGAGCCGCTCTTTATATTCGAGCCTGCGACATTTTCGCTGCACACGGCGAGTCCGCGGTCGAGCAGGAATTTGTCGGGGTGCGCCGCTGCAACGCAAAGAAGCGCAGTGACGAGCGACACAACGGCTATTATGACGATGAGAACGGTCGTGAATATCCTCGCGCCCTTGAATTTGTCTTTCTGCGGCTTGAATCCGTTCTGAAGCATCGCACCCGAGTAGTCCGAGGTGCGCTCGAAGTCGAACTTCGGCTCGACCTTGGAAGCTGTCTCATCGGAGAGAGTCTTGCGCGGTCTGCTCTTGTCTATCGGCGCGCCGAAATATCCGTGGGGATCGGGTTCGCCGTATTCATTCTTCTGCTTTTCAACAGGCACTTCTTTAACTTCGGGCTCTGACTCTTCGACAGAAACCTCTTCCTCGCCGGAATAAGTCTCTTCAAAGTCGTCCTCTACCGGTTCGAGCTCGTTTGCGGAGATAACCGAGTTGTCTATCACGCTGTCATAGCTGCGCTCTTCAACGCGTCTCGCTTCCTCAGCCGCTCTTGCTTCAGCTGCTGCTCTTGCTTCAGCTGCTGCGCGGGCTTCCTCGGCTTTTCGTGCTTCTTCGGCGGCTTTTATCTCTGCCGCCGCCTTTTCCGCCGCCGCGTTCAGCTCATCCTGCTTGGCCTTTTCCATGCGCGCCTCAAATTCGGCGTTGAGCTGTTCGATGGTCTTTGGCATGAATTTATCCATTTTTTCTTCACCTTCCGACTTAAAACAAAAATCTCCTATATAAGTCTATTATAAAGTATAATATTTGAAGCACACAAAGTCAACAAAAAAGCCCGAATGTCGCAGAACATGTGCGCATTTGCTCAAAAAAGGCTGAAAAAGCGGGCGCATAAAGTATAATCAAAGCGGAGAAAAACAGAAAAGGAGAAAGACCATGGGAATGAAAGAATGCACACTGGCGAGCTCTATTATCCGAACGAGGAGTCGATATTCGACGAGCAGCTCAAAAAGCTCGATCTGCTCTACGAGTTCAATTCAACGCGCCCCACGGAGCAGAAGAAAAGGCAGGAATTAATGAAAGAGATGTTTGCCGAAATAGGCGAGAACTGCTATCTCGAACCGCCGTTCCACGCGAACTGGGGCGGGCGCACATCCATCTCGGCGACTCTATATACGCAAACTTCAACTTCACCGCCGTTGACGACGCGCATATCTGCATCGGCTCGCACACGATGATAGGCCCGAATGTCACCGTCGCGACCGCGGGGCATCCGATTCTGCCCGAGCTGCGCGAAAAGGCGTATCAGTTCAACATGCCTGTGCGTATGGCGAAAACTGCTGGATAGGCGCGGGGGCTCTGATAATGCCCGGAGTGACGATAGGGGACAACAGCGTTATCGGCGCGGGCAGCGTCGTTACGAAAGATATTCCGGCGAATGTCGTGGCTTACGGCAATCTCTGCCGCGTCGCGAGGGAGATAAACGAGCACGACCGCGAGTTTTATTATAAAGACAGACGAATTACGAAAGAGATTTTTGACGAGATAAAGAATATATAAATCAAACCCACCAAAGCAAACCCGCCGCAGATATAAGTCTGAGGCGGGTTTTGCTATAGTTTTTACAGTGTTTACGGTTGAATCTTTGCCGTTATTCTCCTTACGGAGAAAATGATGTTTGCTAATGACCAAAGCGGAATTATAACATACAGAAAACGGAACAAGAAGGTTAAAAACGGCAGTAAATCCTGATGAGGAGAAGTGAATACAGGGTGTATTACCCAATCATATTGCATGGTGATTCGCATCAAAATCATCGGTACTGCCGATAAAATAAAAGCAGTAAAGAAAGCTTTGAATTTGCGAATTTGAGCTCTCCTTGAAAGATAGAAGAAGAACAGGCTGACAAAGGCGACCGCCCATATGAAGCGAAACGCGTAAAAGTAAAACATTCCATACTCTGAAATCCTTATGCAGTCATAATAGAAATCGTGCATATGTGTAAAAAAGAAGTTAAATACAGGGCGGAAAAGCTCGCAGACGCAGTATATTATCGCCTGCAGGAACAGCGGCCAAAGAAGCACCTCGAAAATCACAACAAAAGCTTTTTTGTTTTTTTTCATCACTCCACATCCTTTCAATTTCCTTGAGGCGGATAAATGACAATACTTCTGCGCTACAATTATATTTTAACAGAAAGAGTAAAAAAGTCAATCGTGTTTTGATTTTAAAAAAAGTTAAAGAATCAATCCCACCTTTGCAGAGCGGGATTGATTCTTTGTTTGTGCTTATTTATATTTCGGTCTCGCAACATACGAGGTGTGGAGCACTTCGTGAGCCTTGTGGCTGCCGGGCTCGCCGAGGAACTCGTCATAGAGACGCTTGACTGCCTCGCTCTCATGCGACTTGCGCAGGTAATCCTGCTTTTGCAAGTGCTTAAGCGGGGTTTTGAAGTATATCGGTAAAATATTGACAAAATCGGTCGGAACATTATTATCCCTTATACTCAATATGATTTTGCAGGAAGACGATTTCTCCGGAATTCATGACCCGTATCTTCATATCAAAACGACGTTTAGTCCCAATTTCACCATATTGATTGACGGGAAAGTAATACCCGGACAGCGTCACGACATAAAAGTCTTCTTTGTAATCATACTTTGCCTGTTCTGTTCCATAGTTAATTCTGACAGAGGTTGTGCCACTGTAGTCGCAACAAGCGTTTACGGCATTTTGCTTGGCAATTTCTATGGCTCTGCTTTCTGTCATCTTTGCATCGGATGATGAGCCGCCGGAGTTGCTCTTAGAGCAACCGGCAACACAGCCGACGCAAATTAATAAGCAAGCAAATACTAATAATAAAGAAGTGAACCTTTTCAAAACAATCTCTCCTTCTCTTTACTTGGATTTTTCAAAAGTAATTGTTTTTTCCTGTACATGGATTTTTAACCCTTTTGATTCGGCGAATTTTGCTACAGCGGATTTGTGAATCAAATACGATATATCCTTTGGCATTGTTCTACCTGTTAGTTTCTTATATTGACTTTCAGACAGAGAAAAGTCGGTTGAAGATTCCAACATTTCCGCAATTTTGGAAAAATCAATTGACGGCATTTTTATCCTCCTTTCAAGAACATAATACTCAAAAATTGAGTAAATGTCAATACCGTATTTTTGAGTGTTTTATGATGTATACATCAATATATGAGGGGCAGAATGCATGAACTATCGTGAACGAATCAAAAATGTCCGTGAGGATCATGACTTAACTCAGGCGCAAGTCGGAAAGTTATTGGATAAGTCTCAGCAGGGATATAATCATATTGAAATGGGACGAGCCGAATTAAAAATTGATGATTTGATTCGCCTGTGTAAATTTTACGATTTATCTGCCGACTATTTGATTGGGTTGACAGACAATCCGATTTCTTATAAAAACGAGAAAAATGAATAGGGTAAAGGGACGCAGCATCTTTGAACCTCATAAACCGTACTTTGAAGCACGGTCGGGCTGGAACTTGGTTTAGAGATGGCAAAATCAAAAAAATAAATCGGGAGAATCCGCATTGGATTCTCCCGATTGCTTATTGTGCCTATATTATTTATATTTCGGTCTTGCAACATATGAGGTGTGGAGCACTTCGTGCGCCTTGTGGCTGCCGGGCTCGCCGAGGAACTCGGCGTAGAGACGCTTGACTGCCTCGCTCTCATGCGACTTGCGCAGGGGCATATCCTTGTCCGCCTCGTAGAGAGCTGCGGCTCTGCGCGCTCTGAGGTCGACAAAATTGCGCACGACTGCGTGCTGTATCGGCTGGCCGCCGCCGTTGACGCAGCCGCCGGGGCAGCCCATGATCTCTATGAAGTGGTAGTCGGCGGTGCCGTTTTTGACCTTCTCCATAATAGTGTTGGCGTTTGCGAGTCCGCTGACTACGCAGACCTTTATCTTCATGCCGTTGACGGTGTAGGACGCTTCCTTTATGCCCTCGGTGCCGCGAACCTCGGTGAAGTCGAGGCTCTTGAGCTCCTCGCCGGAGAGCTTCTCAACGGCGGTTCTCAGCGCCGCTTCCATAACGCCGCCTGTTGCGCCGAAGATAACGGCTGCGCCGGTGGAGTCGCCCAGAGGATTGTCAAACTCCTCGTCGGGCAGGTGCTTGAAGTATATTCCCGCGCTCTCGATCATTCTGCCGAGCTCTCTAGTGGTCAGCGAGTAGTCAACATCCGGATAGCCGGACGCCGCCTGATCGTCGCGCTTTGTCTCGAACTTCTTCGCCGTGCAGGGCATGATGCCGACAACGACGATATCCTTCGGGTCGATGCCCATCTTCTCGGCATACCAGGTCTTGATTATCGCGCCGGACATCTGCTGGGGCGATTTGCAGGTCGAGAGGTGATCGAGCATATCGGGATAGTAATGCTCGCAGTATTTTATCCATCCGGGCGAGCAGGAGGTTATCATCGGGAGCACGTCGCCGTTCTGGACTCTGCCGAGGAACTCATTTGCCTCTTCGACAATCGTGAGGTCTGCGCCGAAGTCGGTGTCAAAGACCTTGTCGAAGCCGAGACGTCTGAGCGCCGCGACCATCTTGCCCTGAACATTGGTGCCGATGTGCATTCCAAAGCACTCGCCGAGAGTTACGCGGATAGAGGGCGCGGTGTGAACAACGACGAACTTCTCGGGATCGTTGATAGCCTCGAGAACCTTTGCGGTGTCGTCCTTCTCATATATAGCGCCGGTCGGGCAGTTGACAATGCACTGGCCGCAGGAGACGCACGCCACGGAATCGAGCGGTCTCTCAAACGCCGAGCCGATGTGGGTGTCAAATCCGCGGGCGTTTGCGCCGATAACGGAGATGTGCTGAGCCTGACATGCTGCGACGCAGCGGCGGCAGAGAATGCACTTGCCGTTGTCTCTTATCATATGAATAGCGGAATCGTCGTATTCGTGAACGGGATTCGCGCCGTCGAAGCGCCCCTCGTCGTCAACGCCGAACTCCTTGCAGAGCTGCTGGAGCTCGCAGGTTCCGCTGCGGACGCACGAGAGACACTTTCTGTCATGCGTCGAAAGAATGAGCTCAAGGGTCATCTTGCGGCTCTTGCGCACGCGCTCCGTGTTTGTGAATATCTCCATACCCTCGTTAACGGGGTACACGCAGGCGGTCACGAGCGAACGCGCGCCCTTGACCTCGACCATGCAGATGCGGCATGCGCCGATCTCGTTTATCTTCTTGAGGTAGCAGAGGGTCGGGATCTCAATGCCGGCCATACGCGCCGCCTCAAGTATGGATATGCCCTTGGGTACGCTCAGGGGCATGTTGTTTATCTTTATGTTTACCATTTCCATGCTGTGTTGACCCTCCTTCCTTAACCTTTGCTGATTGCCTTGGCGCGCTTGCAGTTTTCCATGCAGACGCCGCACTTGATGCACTTCGCCGTGTCGATAGTGTACGACGGCAGCTTGTGCCCCTCTGCGACATAGTCGGTCTTGCCGATAGCCGAGACGGGGCAGTTTCTGGCACAGAGACCGCAGCCGATGCACAGATCCTTGTCAATTTTGAAGCTCAGCAACGCCTTACATACGCCTGCGGGACACTTCTTGTCGACTATATGCGCTATATACTCATCGCGGAAGAACTTGAGGGTCGCAAGGACGGGGTTGGGAGCCGTCTGACCGAGTCCGCAAAGGGAGTTTTCTTTGATGTAATGGGCGAGCTCTTCGAGCTTGTCCAGATCCTCGAGCGTCGCCTTGCCGGCGATGATCTTTTCGAGTATCTCCTGCATTCTTCTCGTGCCGATACGGCAGGGGGAGCACTTTCCGCAGGACTCGTCAACGGTGAAGTCAAGGAAGAACTTGGCTATATCGACCATGCAGTTGCTGTCGTCCATGACGATAAGTCCGCCAGAACCCATCATGCAGCCGATGGCGGTGAGGTTGTCGTAGTCTATCTCGGTGTCCATGAGGCTCGCGGGGATGCATCCGCCGGAGGGGCTGCCGGGCTGAGCCGCTTTTACCTTTCTGCCGTTGGGGATGCCGCCGCCGATGTCCTCGACAATTTCGCGCAGGGTCGTGCCCATGGGGATCTCAACGAGGCCGGTGTGCTTTATGTTGCCGCCGAGTGCAAAGACCTTGGTGCCCTTGGAGCGCTCGGTGCCCATGGAGGCAAAGCTCTCCGCGCCGTGCAGGATTATCTGCGGGATGTTTGCAAATGTTTCGACGTTGTTCTCGGTAGTGGGCTTTCCGAAAAGACCCTTTTCCGCCGGGAACGGAGGTCTCGGACGGGGCTCGCCGCGGTTGCCCTCGATGGAGGTCATGAGCGCGGTCTCCTCGCCGCAGACGAATGCGCCTGCACCGAGTCTTATATGAAGGTCGAAGTCGAAGCCGCTGTCGAAGATGTTCTTGCCGAGCAGTCCGAGCTCACGCGCTTCGTCTATTGCTATCTGAAGTCTCTTGACCGCTATCGGATACTCCGCGCGGACATAGATATAGCCCTCGGTCGCGCCGGTGGCGTAGCCGCATATCGCCATGGCTTCAACGATGCAGTGCGGGTCGCCCTCGAGCACGGAGCGATCCATGAATGCGCCCGGGTCGCCCTCGTCGGCGTTACAGACGACATATTTCTGATCCGCCTGATTCTTGCGGGTGAAGCTCCATTTCAGACCCGTCGGGAATCCGCCGCCGCCTCTGCCGCGCAGACCGGAGTCCTTGACTATCTGGATGACCTCGTCCGGGGTGTATTCGGTCAGGCATTTTGCAAGAGCCTGGTAGCCGTCCATGGCTATGTATTCATTGATATTTTCGGGGTCGATAACGCCGCAGTTGCGCAGCGCGACTCTCTTCTGCTTTTTATAGAACTGAGTCTCGTTGAGGCTCTTGACGGTGTCGCCGGCGACGGTATCATCGTAGAGCAGATGCTTGACTATTCTGCCCTTGATGAGGTGCTCGTCAACTATCTCCGGAACGTCCTCGACCTTTATCTGGCTGTAGAACGCGCCTTCGGGATAAACAACGACTATCGGACCCAGGGCGCACAGACCGAAGCAGCCTGTCCTGATGACCTTGATTTCGTCTGCGAGACCTTTTTCGGCGATCTCCTTTTCAAACTCGGCAATTATTTCTGCACTGTGAGAAGAAGTACAGCCGGTACCGCCGCAGACAAGAACGTGTGAACGATACATTGATTTTCCTCCTTGTTATTTGGCGATAGCGCCGACCGTGAATTCGCCGACGGGGTTGCCGTTGACGAGATGATCGCTGACGATGCGCGCGACCATTTCGGGCGTTACCTTGACATAGGTGACCTTTTCTTTGCCTGGTTCGAGAACCTCGACTATCGGCTCATACTGGCACATGCCGATGCAGCCGGTCTGCGAGACGGTGACATGGCTGAGATTGCGGCGTGCAATCTCGTCAACGAGTGCGGTGAGCACGGGCTTTGCGCCTGCCGCGATGCCGCAGGTAGCCATGCCGACGAGCACGCGGGTTGTGTATTCGTTGTCTTCGCGGATATTCATATTGGCCTTTGCCTTATCTCTTATTGCGTTAAGTTCAGCAAGTGATTTCATGGTTATTCCTTTCCCGGCGCCGGGCGCCGTCATATGGTTTTTTAAAGTAGCGCTGTGTTCTCGTCGATATATTCTTTCATCCACTGCACAACATCCGGATTGTCGAGCGGCACGCCGTCGAGGATATTTTTTATTTCCCGCGTGTCGAGCACGAATTCTTTTTCGTCGGCCGAGCGGCGGTAGATAAAATCCCTGTCGGTGTTCATTGATATGAGCACCGTTACCGTCGAGGTCATGTCCCCGAGGGGAGTGAAGTCTATGCTGTCCGAATGAAATACGGCTTTTGTGGAGGTGCCGACGCCTTTTTTTGAGGTTATCTCAAAACTGCCGCCGGTCTGCTCTGCCGCGAGGCGGAACAGCGGTATGCCCATGCCGACCTTGCGTGTTGTGCGCGTGGTGAAAAACGGATCGCAGACATTTTGAAGCTGTTCTTCGTCCATGCCGCAGCCGTTGTCGGAAACCGTGAGCGTGAGAAGATGCTCTTCTCTGCTTTCGCTGACATCTATTGTTATCAGCGACGCCCCGGCTGATATGGAGTTCTGGGCTATATCGAGAATGTTGAGTGACAGCTCGCGCATGGCGTTAAGCGTCCAGGTATTTGTCGAGAATGCCGTCTATCTGATCGGGAGTGAGTCTGCCGTAGACATCGTCGTTGATCGTCATGACGGGGGCAAGTCCGCACGCGCCGATGCAGCGGCAGGCTTCGATGGAGAAGCACGCGTCGTCACTGCACTCGCCGGGGCCGATGCCGAGTCTCTCGCTTATCTTGTCGAGGATAGCCTGCGAGCCTTTGACATAGCAGGCGGTTCCGAGACATACGGAGATGTTGTATCTGCCCTTGGGGCTCAGAGCGAACTGGGCGTAGAAAGTCGATACGCCGTATACCTTCTCGAGCGGAACATCCATTCCCTCGGCTATCATAGCCTGTACCTCGAACGGAAGATAACCGTAGATGAGCTGAGCCTCCTGCATGACATGCATCAGCAGGCTCTTGTCGCCGTTGCATTCTGCGATAACGGCATTGAGCTTCTCTTCCTGTTCCGGGGTGCCGGAAAAAGGTATCTTACTGATTTTTTTGAGCATTTGTAGCCTTTCCCTCCTTAGGTTTGAGAAAAATAACAGATAGGCAAAAAGGGGGTTCCTTTTCACATTAAGAGTAATTATATCATGCGGGTCTGAAAATTGCTACAGTTTAAGGAAAAAAATATCGATAAACTATATACCAATTACATACCCTGCAGGTAGTAATTACCTTTCAACAGATCAATGACCGCCTGCGGCGATGCGCAGGGGAGTTCGAGCTCGGTGCTCGCCGAGCCGACATTTTCGAGGCAGTGGGGCGCGG
>ERZ780067.456-NODE-456-length-14931-cov-6.16106_pt1 | contig 14931 bp, 8 predicted proteins | sample MGYA00511841_ERZ780067 | MGnify/ENA primary metagenome ERZ780067 (study PRJEB29588, sample SAMEA2143295) | human gut metagenome | biome: human gut; feature: human-associated habitat; material: faeces | place: Denmark | collected 2008/2010 ... | reverse complement strand
CGGGAGATGCCACAGAGAACTTCTGCTGGGCTGAAGCGGTACCAAGGCAGAATAGAAAGGAGCATATAATAAAAAGTTTATTCCGTATCATTTCTTTTGACTTTTACAGTGTATTCTACCAATGAGAACTCAATCAATAATCTTGCCCGAAACACTATAGCGCTTCACATCAATAGTACCATAGACAACCTCCAAAGAAGGCTTCCCATGTTTCCATTCAATAGTACCAAACCCAGTATCAGTACTGATGAAGCTCTTGAAATCGCCAATCTTCGAATCTATATACATCGTACCATCAACAGCATCATACCTTACTCCCGTAAGCCCCTGCAACATGCCATAACTGGCCATAGCACGCGCATACCAATGACCGCACTCTATCTCATCAAACGGATTTCTCACCCTTCCGTCATACCGCTTCCGGCATTCACGGACAATATCCAAACCCTTCTCCACTTCACCCTTCATCATCAGATGGCTCGCAACCTGATACTCGATACCGGTCCAGACCTCATTACTATATACGAAAGGCAATGACAGCATGCCGCCTTTTGGCCATGTGCAAAGTAAAAGACCGCCATCCTTCCCACAAGCATAAACTGGCCGCTGGGGATTGAAATGGTCCGTCAGATCATGTTTCAGATTATACTTGTGAACAGCTACCAGATGACTCTTTACCTTTGCATTGTCAAGTACCTCATCCAAACCACATACAGAAGCCATCCACATGCCCAAAATACCGTCGGACAAACAACCGGTACCATATTGGTATTTCGGTCCCTCCTTCTTGAGAAGTTCCATGGCTTCCTCCGAATAACCGCCGCCAAAGGACATTACCTCCACCGGATTGGGAGCCTGAAGGCCCTCCCACTGGATTTTCTGTATGAAGTACTCTCCATCAAAAAGAGAAGTCTCCATATACTTCTTGCCCTTAGCCAGTATAGCTGTATACTCCTTAACAGGTTCCTTCAATGTTTTTCCCATCTCAATAAATGCAGTCAAAGCACCCAAATAGAAACTGGTACACATTCCGTCTGGTCCCCAAAACTCAATATCATAAGTATTGTGATGCGGTTCTTCAAGATAGCCCTTACGCAAAGGGTCCCAGGTACGGATACAATAGTCAAGACTCTTCTTCACCAAGGGGAAGAGCTCTTTCATCCACTGGGTATCCCCGCTTATACGCCATTCACGATATACCTTCATGATGCCCCCCAACTGCCCGTCGGCCGCAGCATGGAAGTTATGCGGAGGTGCAGAAATAGGAAGATTGACTCTGAAGTTCTGATGGCCTTCGGAATTCTGTGCAACGTTGAATTCTGTCTCGCGCAAAGTTCTCTCCAAAGATGGGAACAAATGAGGCAAGGCCTGTGCATAGTTCCATACATGCGTACAGCTTCCGTGGCAGGAACCAAAAGAATCTTGGCAACCTTCCCAAGCCCAGAACCGTCCGTCCCACTGACGCAACACGGTAGGAGATTTTAAAATAGTCAGATTGGCGGCAACTGCCTCCACTACTTCTGCCGGCAGAGTGGAGCTGTAAAATGCATCACTGAACAATTCACTGTTTTTCTTCAACATTCCACTATTCACATCCCAATAACCAACAACGTCATGCAGGTTCTTGAAACGTTCCGAATACCAAGGTCTGTACACAGTCTCTGTATTCTCCTCATCCGCCAGAAATTGCTTTTCCTCTTCAGAAGAGTCTATCACCTGCCAATCACCCCAATTGACCCCCTCAAAATCAGCAAGCAATGTTGCTGCGGAAGACAAGCTATAAAGATTCTCGTTCTTATTGTCCGTCAAGACAAATTGGTCAGCAAGAATATGTCCCCAAGGATATACATCCAGGTCAATAACCTTCACAATGGCCTTCTTACCCTGATAGGCCTTCAGATCCCACACCACTTCATTCAGAGTCTCCGTCTGATTACCTACTGCTGTTTCTACAATCTTTCCGTCCACTACAAGATTCACGGAAGTACGGTCTGTCTGGTTACCTCCACCTACCAAAAACTTCAAGTATCTTTTTCCAATATTGAATTCCGAAGACTGAATGATACCCGTCAATCCGTCACCACCTTTATCGAATGAATTCAGCAATTGCCGACCGACAAAACCGCTTACAAGCTGCTGGCCGGAAGCTGTACCCTTGCAAGGACTTCCAACAAATGCCTGCCCCTCCTTTCGCGCAAAACCGATAGATAAATTGGAATCCGGCAGATACCAGCAGAAGTTTACTTTGACTGTCTTTGCCTCACCTGGCTGTAATGCCATCGGAACATAAACAGAAGCTCCTGGAACAGCACCGTCAACCGGTTGATTACTAGCAATTCTTCCATAACGGATGTTGTCCCAAACAACTGTCTGAGGATCAAACCACGCACCACGGAACCAACAATGGTCTACAACCGCATTATCATTATCCACATAGATTGCCAGTCCGGAACCCTCTTGATTGGATTCCAGAATAAATCCATTCCTTATGCCTTGGATAGTTCCCTGCCCATCTATGAAATTCTTCGTATTATAGGAAAATATTGCTTCAATGGCTTCATCCGAAGTATTCGTAAAACGGTATTCCAACACTCCCACCGGTAGACTGGAGTTATCTGCATCTGTTGGGATAAAAGGACTCCAGCCCGTAATCCTGGCTTCCAAAGGCATATCCTTATCTTTCAAATCTATCAAGGCAAAGGGGAAACGTGTCTGGAAAACGGCCTCCTCAAAACGAGGAAGGCCATATGTCTTATCCCCTCTACCCAGACCACTCTGGTCAGGACCGAACAGCTTCCAAGTCGGCACTTGGCCTTCCAACACCTTTGCCCCGTTCTGTACATCCTTCACACAAATAGCAGCAAAAGTATACGGTTCGTTCATCACATCCGGATGGTTTCTGAGCGAAACATGGGAAATGGCCCCCGTACCCTCAAGACAAAACATTCCGGCACCGATACCACCAATAGGGAATGCAATCTTATCCAGGTATGCATGCCCGTATTTATCGTTAAACAGTCTCTCACCACTGTTATGGGCCTGAGTTCTGGCCGGAAACAGCATAGCCACATTCAAAAAGGCTAATAAAGCTAAAGTCCTTTTTACCATAATGACAATTATTAAAAGTTAGTATTATTATTCTATTTTCCCGAATTTATCCAGGATACGATTATAGGCTTCGGCTGCTGCTCCATTTCCCCAATCATAGATTGTAAACTCACCCATACCTTCACCTGCCGGATTTGTACGGCCGCCATGCCCGTAATTTTCCATCATGAATCCATAATCCTCTGAAGCAAAGAACGGATGAACTTTTTCCCATTGCTGTTTGGTTTGAGGATTTTCAGTACAATACATCATTACAAAAGATGCCTTAAGTGCAGCATATCCCCGTTCTATATACTCTGGCTTATCAAGAAGTTTTCCATATTGAATGATGAGTTCGGAAAAAAGACTTTCGCGTGAATCATTCCATTCACCATCGGCATTCAACACACCAAAACCACCCAATACATTTACATACATGTATGGCGGCTGCCACGATGCTTGAGTCATCAGCAATTCATCAAGTGTACGCTGCCCATAATCAAGATATTCTTTATTTGAGGTAAGACGATAGCACTCCAGTAAGGCTTCAGCTGTCCAGAACATTGAAAAATTATTCTGTTTATGCATATTGTTCCGCAAAACCTTTTTACCTACCAAGTTATCCGAACCGTAACGAGAACAAGACCAATAGGTTTCAAAGTCTTCCCACTTCCCAACCGGGATAATTTCATGGATAACTGCATTCATAGCTTTAAATGCTGCCCGTTTATACTCTTCCTTATGTGTAAGCTCATACAGTTTAAGTAAAAAAGTAACTGATAAAGATGTTTCAGGAGAAGCATTCAAATGGTCCATCGGCTGCATTGTCTTTAAGTCAAGCCAGCCAGGGAAAAAACCATTTTCATACTGTATTCCAAGTAAAGCCATCGCATAATCTTCTGCATAAGCCAAAAGACGGGTATCTTTTTCTAATTCATCATACCACCGAAGCATCAGCAATGCTGTCCAACTCATATCAAAAATATGATACGGAGATTCTTTCGGATTCCAGGTATAAGGATTTCTGTTGGAATTTCCCCAATAATAGGTATTCCACCCCTTGCTCCGATTATACTTTTTACCATCAATCTCTACTTCATGCATTTCCGTACCGATAAGTCCATAGAAAAAACCATTCCTCTGCGGAAATGACAGAGCCAGTTCTTTTGTCAAATTTGCTTTTGCAAGAAGCTCCCTATTACCGATTCTTCTTGCATATCGATATAATCCACTTGCAGAACGCAATGAACTGAACCATGCCTGATTCCAGATAGAACGAAATTCACGTTCATTAATCTCTCCCGGATAATTAGGACTTTGTGTAACATTCACAATAAATACGGGAGCACCCACTTTTTTCCCATCTAACTCAAATTGCTGCCACACATTTTCTGACCATGAATTAAAAGCCCAATTATAAGTATGTTGCACATACTTTTCCAGGCTCTCCTTCACCGGATTACCTTTCACATATGCAGTATGCCCCCATCGACTCCACATAAATTCTAACGGCTTCTTGAAAGGATTCCGCAATACTTCCTTGCTATCAGAATACATCAAATAAAAGCCTATTTCAATATCTCCTTTTGGATAAGTAGTTTCTTGATCACGCTCAAACAGAACGTGTTCGGATACATGGTTATTGCACATTCCGAGAATAAGTGTATTAGAGGATGCGTCCATATCCATATACCATCGTACAGGAGTCCCCTTCTGCATAATATCCAAATCGGGGATAAGAATAAGAGTTTGATGATCGTCTGCTACAATAAGGGCAGGAGAACGGAATACATGTTGATCGATGACATTTCTATCAGTAGGAGTAAGATGTGGCGCCCAATGGAATGAAGGTAAAAAATCCGGCTTTACCGCTATACGCCAATCACCTTGTTGAACAGAGTTTTTAAGCGAAAAAGAAAGGTTTATGTACAAAGTGTTGTTATCTATCACTTTCACATGGCTTTTTCCTCTCTCAATTCCTAATAAATCATACTGTATAGCATCAATAGCTTTACTAAAATTCTTCGGAAAAACACCCTTATTCAACTCAATTCTCTCTTGTGCATCCCAATGCTCTTGAGCACAGATGCCTATGTTGGACATTATCATCCAAACAAAAGTTATAATTAATGTGCGTGTGTTCATGATATTATATTTGTCAATATAATTAAAACTCTCCCATATCAGCCAATTCAGCCTTCATTAAAAAAACATTATAAGGCATCCACATTGACATCGTAAAATATAAATTATCACCAGTTACCGAAAACGGATGAATGTAAGAACCATACAATTGGGCATACTCTCTACCATTAGCAAGCTCATAGGGTTCACTCCATGGGCCAGTTATGTCTTCTGCCGTACGCATAGTTATATTATATCTATCTGCATTGAAATAAGCAATTATCCATTTCTTATGTGTTTCATTATATATAAAAGAAAGTTCACCAACCTTATCTTCTATTAATACTGTTGCCTCATTTTCATTGCCTTTTATCCATTGATTAGTAGAAGCATTCCAATATTCATAAGCTGTCTTATTCTCAATATCTGTTTCATGAAATCGTGCTAATTTAGCATTGCTATCCCTCCCCGTTTGAGTACCTATCATATAAACATATCCATCTTTCTTAAAGTACCCTACCTGACCAAAAAAACTATAAGATGAGAAGGTTATATCTTTACATTTAGCCCATGTCAAACCATTATCAGCCGACTTATATATTCCCGAATAATTTGTAACCCATCCTGTCCAATTTCTCATATTAAAATAATGCACATAATCTATTCCATTAGCACGAATAGCAGCTGTTGGGATAGAAGTCCAATCACCATTACCTGACGAATCTTTTCCTCCATATATTATCTCGCGGGCATACCCTTTATCATCAGTAACCATATTGCTGAATGACAATCCATCTTCTAAATCATTATCCTCCGAGAAAGCCAGCACATTACTACGCCAACTCCCTCCGTTAGGTCCAGGATTAGCCGGATTAGGCTTAAAGTCATACCCAAAAGTATCACCAAAGAAAATTCCATATTTTCCGGGCTGCATCTCCCAAATAATGCCAAGATCTGTTCCTCCTACATTCCATTTTGTCGCAGTATTATTAGGACTTGGAAAGTTTTCTCCATTTATTATACTCCCTGTAACACGAGCTATACGAGTAACATTACGAATAAAAAAACCCCAACGGTTATCCACATTCAAAGAGAGCTCTTTCGACATATTACCATCTTTGTAAAAGGCAGCCAATACTAGCCGAAAATTCTGTGGATCTGTTTTTTGAATGGTATAATTGAAAATATAATCAGACGTAAGTTCGCTTTGATTTATCTTAGCTGAATAGCTGTCACCTACACTCTTTCTAACCAGCAAATAATCTATGGCATCAATATCCTTAAAATTCAATGTTGTTGATACAATTTTTGTATCCTTATTTGGAATCAAATAAGTATCCAAAGGTATAATTTCATCAATAGGAATATAAGTTTCAGTTTCTTGTTCAGAAGTACAAGAAACGAATAAAAGTATAAACGAAGAGAATGCTATAAATAATATGTTTTTCATGTCTATTGATTCATTTTTCAATTTATCGTAACCAGATAACCCATTCTTCTTATATCACGAATATTAAAATAGAGAGTGAGCTGACTCAGAAAAATACCAGTAAAAACCCACTCTCTATCATTAACTACAAAATTCTTCTCGAAACTATTCGACATTAACTATTACACCCTCAGAAGTAACAGTAGATGTACGTCCTGTTTCTTGGTTTTCCTCAGTAAAAGTACCTACCAATTTAACAATATAGCGATACTTTTTAGCAGGATCAATAGTGAAAGTATGAGAAGTCTCCTCATTTACCAAGGTTATTCTATCTCTATAAATGTTATTTTCCACTATTTGAATCTGTACTGAAATAGGACGTCTGAAGTCTTCTGGAATTACTGAAGGAATACTCCAAGTCAATGTCACTGCAGTAGCATTATCTTGATTATACTGCACATTCTCAGGCATAGGCATGAAATAATTCAAGCCCTTGTCATCAAGCACATCTCTGTCATAGCAGCTGGACAGTGATAACACTACCAACAATATTGTAAAAATGGTTACTATCTTTTTCATAATTTTCTTCTTAATAGTTAAACATTAATATCCCGGATTCTGCGTATAGTTACCCTTTGAATAATTCATTTGTGGTTGGGAAATTGGGAAGTACTCATCACGACCGGCAGTAAAACGAGCATCATTGAACCAATCGAAGCGAGTTCTTTCAATAGCAAAGTACTCATTCATTGTCTTTTCCAACAACCCCCAACGCTGCAAATCAAAGAAACGATGACCTTCGCAAGCAAATTCAAGACGGTTTTCCCACATTAAGGCTTTCCATGCAAAGTCCTTAGTCCAATTACAGTTAATACCCGGCTGATAAGTAGCAATATGATAATTCATTGTATATGAACCGTCAGCTTGAGTCAAACGAACCAAACTATTGGCAGCACGAGTACGAATCTGATTAATATATGGCAGGGCTTCCATTTCTCTATCCAATTGAATCAAAATCTCAGCTTTCCACAGCAACACGTCATCGTAACGAATCATCTTTTTATTCATAGAATTAAATTGCCATCCATCATAAGCAATACAACCACAATCAGGATGTGGCATATCTTTGATGGGTTTCAAGAAACTATAAGTAATCGGATCACGAGTAGCAGTTGAATGGAATAATAAATCAGGATCATACTTCCAAGGCTGTCCAGGAGCTACGATAGTATGGCTAAATCGGGGATCCCATGTATACTTATCAAAGTAAGGCTTAGCACCAGAATTAACGATATCCAAATTATAAGAACCATCTGAATTTTTAATATATTGACCATAATCATCCTCATTATAATCCTCGAAACGGGGTAAACCGTTTTCATCAGTCTTAAACGCATTAGTCAACGTATAGCTAGCATGGTTAAAGTCACAACACTTAAATACAAAATTACCAGGTTGTGTTTCGGGCCACATCCATGGATGATTCAAACCTTCAGCGCGATTAAATCGACCTGCCGTACTAAAATTATTATCAAGAGAAAATTGTAATTCCCAAATGGATTCTTTAGTAGCGTTATCATACTCTACCAAAAAGTTATTACCAAAATCAGATTCCAAACCTAGACGACCACCTTCTTGATCAATAATTTTATCAATATAAGGCAAAGCCTCTGCAAGTAATTCCTTATTGATATTTATCACCTGATGACGGTCATCCTGCTCGTAAGCCATATTTAATATTGTCCTAGCAACCATAGCAGTAGCAGCATTACGACTTACACGACCTTTATCCATCTGATCCAAAGGCAATAATTCTTCAGCTTTCTTAAAATCATCAAGAATACGTTGCCATAAGTAGAGATCATTCCCTTTATCCAGTTCACGGTTAGGCACTGCTTCAAAAGCATCTGACATACCTACTACATTCTCATCAATATAAGGTACATATTTCCAAAGTTTTTTCAAACGATACAACGTAAATGAACGGATAAAAAGCATTTCACCCATAAAACTGTTCTTATTAGGCAATTCTTCTTCCGTAAAATCTGCCATTCTTTGAATTGCTGTATTACATCTTTGAATAACTTGATAAGAATTATACCAAGTTCCATCCAATGCACCGGTATTAGGATTTACATAAGTAAAAAGTGATATATTACCAAAGGAACCTACGGCATCAGCAACACCACCACCACCTTTATAACAATCATCTGAACGCATAGAACCACTCCACCAATACATATAAGGAGAGGAATCCAATGAACCCATCTCACACATACGAGCATAGGCTGCTGTGACAAAACCTTCTATATCGCTAGGTTTGTTAAGTATATTTTGGTCCAAAACTTGTTTAGGATTGATATCCAAATATGAATCACAACTGCTGACTCCCAACAGAGAGCATAGAGCAATTGACAAGGTTATATATTTGCTTTTCATAATAATTTATTAATTAAGTTTAAAAAGAAACATTGATACCGAAATTGAAAGTAAACGGTGTCAAATAATGATAAGAAGGTCTTTCAGGATCGAAACTTGTATATTTGTCATCTCCCCAAAACTTCTTCAAAGTAAATACATTGTGTGCAGCAGCATACAAACGCAAGTTACTCATATGCATTTTTTGGATAAGTTTAGTCGGGAATGTATAACCTAATTCAATATTTCTCAACTTAATGTATGAACCATCTTCTATGAACCAAGAAGAGAATCTTTGTTCCTGATTGGCAGTATTATTCGAGATAGCCGGAATATCAGAATTCGGATTGTCAGGTGACCAACCGCCCAACATACGAGTTGCATGATTTTTCCATGCAGGATTGGTGAAAAGCCAAATATCACTCTCTTTCTTCCAGTCGCTATTTACATCATTACCGAACATACCCTCAAAGAACAAGTTCAAATCAAAGCCCTTATAAGCGAAATCAAAATTAAGACCTCCAAAGAAATCCGGGTCATAGCAACCTATCCAAGTTCTATCATATGTTTCATTGATTACACCATCCCCATCCAAGTCCTTGTAGCGAATACGTCCAACTGCTTTACCTGGCTGGTCTGCATGAGCATCAACTTCCTCTTGAGTTTTGAAAATACCATCAGCTACCAAACCATAAGCAGAATTTGGAGAACGGCCTAAAATCAAATCGTGTACACCATCACCAGCATACTTATTGATTACATTGGAAGGAAGGTCAGTCAATTCAGTTTTGTATGTACCAATATTGGCACTAACAGCCCACTGGAATTCACTGGAGGGGTCACTCTTGAAAGATACTGTAAATTCTACACCTTGGTTATTCATACTAGCACCATTAACCCAAGGTTCACCACCTTCACCCATTGCTGCGATATATGGAGTCTGGACCAAGATATCATTTGTTTTCTTATAGTAATAGTCAAAAGAACCAGTCAAACGTTGATTGAAAAATCCAAAGTCAACACCAAAGTCTGTTTGTTTGGTTGTTTCCCATTTCAAATCAGGGTTACCAATCCAAGTTCTTCTATAGCCAGACTGCAAAGCACCAGTTTCTTGTCCCTTAATAGGATAAGCAGTATCAAAATAATTAGTAGTAAATGGAGTAGTTGTGTAACCACGAGGTAATCCTTGTACACTACCATTCGTACCCCAACTGAAACGAATTTTCAGATCAGACAACCAGTCCGCATCTTCCATAAAAGTTTCATCCTTAATTCTCCAACCAGCAGAAAATGCAGGAAATATACCATAACGATTATTGACACCAAACAAAGAAGAACCATCACGACGTACAGTTGCAGACAACAAATATTTACCAGCATATGAATAATTGGCCTTAGCAAAAAGAGAGAAATAAGTATATTCATCAGCAGAACTACTTACATCAATTTCATCACCGGTAGCAACACTAAGACCGGCAAAATCACGATCTTCCAAATAAAGTCCTTCTCTACTTGCATAAAAACCTTCTTGTACATAACGGGTAAACTCACTACCAAATACAGCATCAATATGGTGTTTTCCAAAACTTTTATTATAGGACAAAGTATTAGTCCATACATAATTTAACGGATGGGACTGGTTATTTCTTACATAATTTTTATCATTGCCTCTAAAACCTGTCTCCACATAAGCCCCATCTACTGTTCTACTATAAGAGTTACCATAATTTATACCAAACTGAGTTCTAGCAGATATACCATTCCAAATATTCAAATCTGCAAAAACATTACCAATAATTTTCACATAATTATTGATATTATCTTTACCCATAGTCATTTTACGTACTGGATTATCAAAATCATCAAGTCCTGCAGGTCCTGCCCAATTACCATTTACATCATAAACAGGAACCATAGGTGGCATAATCATAGCCAAAAAGGTTTCCCATTGACTTTTATACTGCAAATAAGAAATAGCTAAGTTTTCTCCTACTTTCAAACGATCTTTAATCAAACTATATTCCGTATTAGCACGTACAGAATATTGTTTGAAAAAAGAATAAATTTGTGTACCTTGGTTGTTAGTATACCCTAATGAAAACAAACTTTTAGCTTTATCCGAACCATTAGAAATAGTCAACTGATGATTTGTAGAAACTGCTGTACGGAAAATCTCATCCATCCAATTTGTATCAGTTGCTTTTACCAATTGATTATTATCCAAATATTCTTTCATTTTCATATTATCCAATACCAGCATTCCATTATCACCTCTATGATACTCATACTCAAAGCCATTGGGTAATAATAGGCCTGAGCCATAAGCCCACTCATCATAAGCAGCAGCGCGGAAGGCAGCAGTACCCCATTCTGTGGCGTTCATCATTTCCGGTCTATTTATTATAGAACTTACAGAAACACTACCATTATAGTCAATGGTAGTCTTACCAGCTTTACCTTTTTTAGTTTGGACTAAAATCACACCACCAGAAGCACGTGCACCATAAATTGAGGCAGAAGCAGCATCTTTCAATACCTGAATAGATTCAATATCTCCTGAATTTATGTCACGTAGATTCAGACCTTCAGCTGGCATACCATCCAATACAATTAATGGAGTAACAGCTCCAGACAAAGAAGAAAGACCACGAATTTGAATGCCTATATCTTCTGCAGGATTACCGCCATTGTTGCTAATTTTCACACCGGCCATCTTACCCTGCATAGCTTTCATAACGTTAGCGGAAGTCTTCTTGATGTCTTTTGAATCCGCCAATGCAACCGATCCGGTTAAGTCAGCTTTTTTCTGAGTCATATAACCAGTGTATACAACGACTTCAGACAACATCGTAGCATCACTTTTCATAATAACATCCAAAGATTTCAAGCCTTTAACAGAATATTCTTCTGTTTTTTGACCAATATAAGAAAAGACTAACACAGCATTATCAGAAGGTATTCTTATCGAATATTTTCCCTCCACATCAGTCGTTGTACCTATAGTAGTTCCTTTAACGACAACATTTACCCCAATAAGAGGTTCATTAGTCCCTTCTTCCAGAACTGTTCCTTGTATTACTCTCGCTTGTTGAATCTCATTAGAAGTATCTACGCCATACTCAGATACTTGAATAGATCCATTTGTCCCCGATGCAGCGGTTGCAAGGGGCAAATTATCCCCTGCATACACTGCAAATGATAGCATTGATGCCAATGCTATGAAACCATTCCTTTTAAAAGAAATCCTCATAATACTTTGATTTAATAGTTAATAAAAAAACAACGTAATTTTAAATATCGGGTATACCCAATTTTACCATCTTGGAATTTCCAAATCGTCCTTGCTCGGCAAAGCCGGGAATTTGGCATGCGGCTCGGCCTGGTACCAGAAAGTGGTCGACGAGATATCCGACTTCTGGTTGTTGTAGCGTCCGTCATGACGCCATCCCAAATCCTGTATCGTGACTTTCAGGTCCTTGTCGAAGCGTATCGGGTCAAGGATATGCCAGCGGTACAGCCCGAAAGCGGTCACTGCACGGTACAGCCCGTCGGGACGGATTACCTGGTGCATGCCGGCATAAGGGGTGGTGAACTCCTGGTACTGGTGCGTCTTCTGGTTCTCGAAATTATACGAGCCGCAGAAGTAGTCTTCAGCCCCGGTTCCACAGATAGTCGGATATTCCTTGTCACCGTCCATGTAGAACTTGATTTCCCCTTCACCCCACCAGCAGTTGTCGTTTACACGCCACGCCAGGTAGGTACCCACATACTGTCCCTTGCCCTTCACACCGTCAATCAACGTGTGCAGCGACCCCTGGGTCGGGTTGGAGCGGCGGAACTGCGCATGGAAGTAGGCCTCGTCCTCGGGAACTTCTGTCAGGGTGTAGTTGATTTGGTAGTACAGACGCATCTCCTCGGCGGTGTTGATGTTCTCCAGCGTGATACGGGCTTTCTTGCGGAAAGGCATCTTCCAGTAGCAGTTGAAGGCGCTGCCCGGATTCACGCAGACGGCCAGTGAGGATAGCTGTGCATATTCATTGTATGCGCTGCAGAAGAAGTCACCCACCGGACATTCGACGGAAGGCTCCTTCTCGTCGTCCCAGTACATTCTCAGGATGGAGAAGCGCCAGTTCCCGGTCGGTGTCATCCAGATCTGCTGGATGGCTCCCGGACCCTCGATTTCCGCAATCGTGATTGTCTCTCCCGGTTTCACGATGATGAAGGGGTTTACCTTCCAACCCTTGCCCAGGTCCTTGGCCGCATGGTGGGCGTTGGCCACATTCCGCTGGTCCTTGTCCCTGACCGGGTCGGCCATGCCGCCCTTGCCCTTCTCGCCCGTGAAGTTCTCGGGGCTAATGGAACGTGTCTTCGCATCGGACAGTCTTGACAGGTTACCCATGTTCATGTCCAGACCGTTGAACGGGTAGTTGCTTTGGGCGTAAACACTCACGGTGACCATGCATAAGGCCGCTAAAATTAATGATTTGATTCTCATGTTTTAAATAGATTAATGGTTTGTATACTTAGTTAATGGTTTCAGCAAGTTTTGCCAGTTCAAGATATTTCTTGTATAGTTTTTCGTAGATGAGGGCTCTTTTTTCATCCGGCCGGTATTCAGCTTCGATGTCCGACCCCATGTGCCTTGTCGCTTCATTGATATCCTTGTACACCCCTGCGGCAACTGCCGCGAACATTGCCGCTCCCAAGGCACAGGTCTGTTCCGAGCGGACCACACGGATAGGCATGTCCAGCACGTCTGCCAGCGTCTGCATCACGAAGGGCGCCTTCTTGCTGATACCTCCGATGGCATTGACCGAATCAATGCGCAGCCCCTGGCCCTTCATATGCTCCACAATACGGCGGGAACCGAAGGCGGTGGCTTCCACCAGCGGACGGAATATTTCCGGGGCGCTGGTACCCAACGTGAGTCCCGCAACGGCACCCTTCCCGTTCTGGTCCGCATCGGGGGTACGGCGGCCGTTCATCCAGTCCAGGGCGACAACACCGTCCTCGGAGGGTTCCATGTCCTGGGCCTCACGGGTGAGTTCCACCAGCATGCCGTCCAGAACTTTCTGCCTGGCCTCCCCTCCGGGGATATCTTTCAGTGTCCATGCCAGCATTTTCCTGAACCAGGCGTAGATGTCTCCGAAAGCCGACTGTCCGGCTTCGAAACCGATGAATCCCGGAAGCACCGAACCGTCCACCTGGCCGCAGATTCCCTTGATACAGCGTCCGCCTACCTCGTCTTTGCCGGCAACCATGATGTCGCAGGTGGATGTTCCCATGATACGTGTCAGTATCCCCGGGGCGACGGATGCGCCTACGGCTCCCATATGGGCGTCCAGCGCCCCCACAGCCACCGGGAGTTCCTTGGGGCCTCCCCCCCCCCCCCACCCCCGGCGATTCCTTGGGGAAGTCCAAGCCTGTCTGCCCACTCGGGTGTCAGTTCCCCTGCCTTGGTGTCGCTGGTGTGGGTTTCTGTGAACAGATGGGGGAGCATTTCCTTCAAGGCCGGATTAAGTTCTTCGAGAACTTGGTGTAGAATTTGCATTAGAAGGCTTACGTCGAAGTCAACTTATTCGTTTTGATAATAATTTCACAAAAGGTACTTGGTGGGAACACCAGCCTACTAATGATACAAAACGTAATCTCATGCTAATACCATTTGATCAGCTACAACGTAATTCTAATTTAGTACAAAACCCTAAATAATACTATCATATTTCAAGCGGAATTTGAAAAATGTAAATTCCGCTTGTATTTTCTAACTAAATATATTATTATAAAAATGAGAAAACTTTTTATTATATGTGCCCTCCTATTCTGCCTTGGTACCGCTTCAGCCCAGCAGAAGTTCTCTGTGGCATCTCCCG
>ERZ780067.455-NODE-455-length-14945-cov-5.35312_pt1 | contig 14945 bp, 14 predicted proteins | sample MGYA00511841_ERZ780067 | MGnify/ENA primary metagenome ERZ780067 (study PRJEB29588, sample SAMEA2143295) | human gut metagenome | biome: human gut; feature: human-associated habitat; material: faeces | place: Denmark | collected 2008/2010 ... | reverse complement strand
TGTCGGCGTTATCGCGCTTACGGTGGGCATAGGCTATCTCGTCTCGAGCCCGTTGTTCAGAGCGTCGTCTTACAGTCAGATAATCGATGTCCGCACGGACAGCAACTTCGCCGATGAGATTGACAAGCAGGATGCTGAGTCCTTCAGCAACATCCCGAAGCTCGATGAGGGCGTCGCGGCTACCCTCGCTCCCAGAGCACTCGGTAAACTCGCGGAAAAAGGCTATGTCTCGCAGTTCTCGGTCTATCCGCTCTATACGCAGATAAACTACAAGGGCACGCCCGTCAGGGTCGTTCCGCTCCAGTATTCAAATATCATCAAGTGGCTCACCAACCGCACCGAGGGTCTCCCCGGATATATCGTAATCGATATGGCGAACGAAGTCACCACCTTCAAGGAGCTTGATGCGGGCATCAAGTATTCTCCCGCCGAGCACTTCGGCAGACTTCTCAAGCGTCACCTGAGAATGCAGTATCCGACCTATATGTTCGGCTCGAGCTCGTTTGAAATCGACGACGAGGGCAATCCCTATTGGATCTGCGCGCGAGTCGATAAGACCATCGGCCTGTTCGGCGGAACTGATGTCAAGGGAATCGTGATAGTCAACGCAATTGACGGCAAGTGCGAATATGTGCCGATAGAGACAGTCAAGAGCGACGCCAAGTATCAGTGGATCGACAGAGTCTATGACTCCGACCTTCTCGTCGAGCAGTACAACTACTATGGCAGATATCAGAAGGGCTTCTGGAACTCGATTCTCGGCCAGGAAGATGTCTATGTCACTACTGAAGACTACAGCTACATCGCTCAGAACGACGATGTCTATATGTACACTGGCGTTACATCAGTCACCAATGACCAGTCGATAACCGGCTTTATAATGATAAACCAGCGCACCAAAGAGGCTGTTTATTATTCGGTCGCGGGCGCAAAGGAACAGTCGGCGCAGGCTTCCGCAGAGGGTCTCGATGAGATCAAGGCGGCAGGCTACACGGCAACGTTCCCGCTGCTGCTCAACATTGATGGCGAGCCGACCTACTTCATGGCTCTCAAGGACGTCAGAGACGACGGCTCTCAGATCATTCAGAGCTACGCGCTCATCAACGTCAAGCAGTACACGAAGATAAAGGTCTACGGCAAGACCCTTGCCGAGTGCCTTGCAAAGTATGTTGACCAGCTCAAGGCGAACGGCATCAATGTCGATATCGATGCGAACCAGGTCGTCGATCCTGCGGATAACCCCGACGCGCAGGGCGATTCCGAGACAAAGGTGCAGACCGTCAACGGCAAGATAGCCGATATCCGCACCCAGGTCATCTCGGGCGAGACATATTATTATATCAAGCTCGAGGGCGGCGACGTCTATTATTCGATAGCCGCTTCCAAGTCGACAACCGCCGTTATCCTCAACAGAAACGACACTGTCACGATTCGCTTCAACGCCGGCGAGGGTGCAATAATCCCCGCAAGCGAGCTCGAAAAAGCGAAGAGCTCGAAAAAGCGAAATAAATAAAACATCATTACAAACAAACGCGCCGCCGCAGATATTCTCTGCGGCGGCGTTTAGTGTTTGGATTTATTTATCGCTTCTTTTAAATACCTTTCTTCCGCAGATTACGGCGAAAGTGAGATATGAAATTACATATCCTATAAACTCAAAGATGTGCATATATTTGTTTGTTATAAGATAACCAAATAAATATAGCGCTGTGAATATCAGTACGACTGCACCTGAGATAAACATTTCTTTTGTTTCGGATCCTTTTCTGAGTAGAAAAAAGAATGCAATCACTGAAACGGCAGCAAAGGCAAGACAAAAGAAGTGGTATATTATTTCAGAGCCGGTAACCCCGATATCCACGCCGAGCTTGCTGAGAAAGCCAGCCACAGCTTAGCGAACCACGGTGGGTGGGTATGAATATTTGAAAATACCGAAAGCGGTATATGCACCGCTCAGAATGTAGAGTATATAAAGGACTATCTTGACGGCGGACTGTTTTTTTCATAATAAAACCACCTTTAGCTGAGTGTTAAATTTGAATCAAGTGCAAATTTATATAAAAAGTAATAAAAGTCTCCTTTCCAATTTTTATAACCCATATCAAATAAAAATTGGAATGTGTTACAGGAATATAGTAACTTAAAAAGCAACCGATTTAATTAGCTTAAAGAAATATTATATATTTTTATTACAAATTACAAAAATACACAATTCAATTTGTATATTTGAACCAAAGAAATTTTGAGACGCGCAGAACCGCGATGAAAAAATCCCCCGTAGATTCGTTCCGCGGGGGACAGCTTTATTATATATCTATTCGGTTTATATTTTCGGCAGAGAGTCGCTTATTTCCACGGTAGCGTTGACATATGCGGCGAGGTCATCTGCTCTAAGTATTCCTGACCGCGCTCGGAGTCAATGGGTTCTCCCTTGACTGTGGAGAGCGGAATATCCGTTGAAACATCAAGAAACTCAAAGTGTATTTTGTCCGCCTTTACCCTTTTGGTGTAGCTGTAGCTTGAGCTAAGGTCAAATGTGACGGGACCGCCGTTGGGATTGGGATAAGGATAAGGAGCTCTCTTCTCACGAATAAAATACGCGTAGCTGCCTATAGGCAATTCCTTTTTGCCGAGAGTAACTTTGGCATACAGGCTGTGATTTTCGTCGTTTGCCATTGCCTCGATTTCATCGGCTTGAGCCGTTGTCGTTTTGAGGGAGTATGTTATGTTGAATCCCATGTCGTTGTAGTAGCAAAGGGTTATCGAAACATCCCCGTATTTACTTTTGAGCTTTATGTCGCCGCGAAATACATGAAAATCCGGATATTTGCTTGTAAAGGCGTAGGAGTTGCCTGTGTCGAAATTCAATATGTACTCGGAGCGCATTTTGTTCGAGCCGCAGGCGGCGAGGGACAGCATAAGGACGAGGCAAAGAGCTAAGCTTATCAATCTTTTCATAACACCGAGTCTCCTTCTGTGTTACTATATTATGTGTTCTAATTATGTGTTCTATAAGTTTTGCCTCCCTAAACTAAACCATCGGAATCTCCTCCTGTGCAGAAATGATATTTTTTATAAAAGTTTTAGTTGAGAACTTATCGCAACACAATGCTAACACAAATTGCCAATATTATAATTCTATCTAGTAATATTATATATTTTTGTTACAAATTACAAAAATATATAATTCGATTTGTGTGTTTGCAACAAAGAATTTATGCGGCGCGCAGAGTTACAATGCAGAAAAATCCCCCGCAGATTCGCTCCGCGGGGGACTGCTTTATTATATTATCTATCCGGCGTTATTGCTGAGAATGTGTTATGAAATAAATCAGTGCGATGACCCCCCGCCGTGACCGTTGCGCCGATAACGATGTTGTTTATCATCACTATGGTGCCGACGCCTGCGGCAACTCCGAGCACGCCTGCAAGGGCGATCGGAATCCACATGGCGGGCGACTGGCCGTACTTCGCGCCGATGTACCAGCTGTAAAGGCCCCAGCCGAAAGCGTCGGTGTACTTGTAGAGGTGAGTGTTGTAGCTCCACGGATCGTTCTCGTCAAGCTCGAAAATGCGGACAGCTCTGGTTATGTATCTGCCGTAGGACTGGAAGGTAACGCCGGGGCACATGACAAGGTCGATGCCGTCAACGTTGCCGATGAAGTTGTTGATGTGGTCGTGGCCGAAGGATGCCGCGATGACATCGCCGCGCTTTTTCCACGAAGCAAACTCGCCGGAGTTGGTGTTCGACGGGCAGGGGAACTCGAGCATCATGCCGGAAGCCTTGCCGGGCTTGAGCATGAGAAGCTTGTTCTGTCCGTTGAGCTTCTTGCTTATCGCGTTCTCGCCGCTGAACGGAGAATCAACGAGAAGCTCCGCGACCTCGGGAACGATGATGTGCTGGAAAGCGATGGAGGGAACGAGGTGACCCTCTTTCTCTTCGAGCGCCTTGCTGGTCTTTTCGTACCAGTCTATCTGATCCTGATGAACGTAGTCGTAACCGCCGTTGACTCTGTCGTAGTCGTTCGAGTCGATCATCCAGAGGTTGAACTTCGTCTCGCTGCCCTTGGAGGCATAGATAGGCAGGTTGTGCGTGCCGGTGCCGTACATCTCGGGCACTGCGTCATATGCGAGGCAGCCCGGGAAAGTCTGATAATATGCGAACTGCTCGTCGCGGCTGACGGGGCAGCCGTCGTCGTTGTCGTGGTTGCCGAAAACGAAGGTGAAGGGGATGCCTCTGTCAACAACGGGCTGAAGTATCGCCTTTATTCCGGCATAGACGCCCTCGGCGGTCTTAATCTTTCCGCCTGCAAGCTGGTCGCCGGTGAACACGACGAGGTCGGGCTTCTCTGCGTCGAGAGCTTTTTCCATGAACATTATCATGGCTTCTCTCGGTATGTCGATATCCTGCGTGTCGGAAATCTGCATTATCTTGAGCTTTCCGTCTTTGTTGAAGCGCAGAACACCGTTGTCGTCGACTGCCGCAAAAGCGGGCGACGCCGCGGCTATAAGCATCGCCGCGCAGAGCACAACGGCGAGCAAAGCCTTGATTTTCTTACTCATGACTCTTTAATCAATCCTTTCTTTTCTCAGTATGAGCAACATATTAAAGCCTAATTATTATATAACTAATATAACCAAAAATCAATCTGCAAAAGTCATAATTTTTATGTGCATTTTTGAGTTAGAATAGACAAACCGGGTCCGCATATATGCGCAGACCCGGCAGTTTGCAGGTTGAATTTTCAATAAGCGTAAGAATAATGCCGATTTTTGGTTTAATCTCGTAGGGGTTGGCGACCTCGACAACCCGATGCCGCTTTCAGCAGCACTGTTTGAAAAAATTTTTTGCTGTGGCTTGCGTTTTTTACGGCAGAATTTATTCGCCGGAAGTCGTCTCTGTTTTCTGGCTGTCCCCCTGACCCAATTTGTTCATCGCTTCGAGCGGGTCAACGGTCTTGCCGTTTATCGCGACGGTGAAATGGAGGTGCGCGCCGTCCGCCGCTTCAACCGGGACTGTGTCGAGTGTGCCGATATGGTCGAACTGCTCGACCTCGTCTCCCGCTTTCGGCAGATTCTTGTCCGAGAGTCCGCAGTATCGTGCAACGAGCCCCTTGCCGTGGTCGATTTCGACCACGTTGCCCCAAAGCGGGTCGGAGTAGACCTTTGCCACGCGCCCGTTCTGTATCGCGATAACGTTGTGACCCCGCCAGTCGTTCGTCGTCTTGTTTTTCACCATTTCGCCCGCGCTATAGTCCTTGCGGATGTCCGTGCCCATCGGCAGAGCGTAGCTGCCGGTATATGGCGTGTTTTTGCTGTCATTTTCTTTTGTCGTCTGCGCGGGCGCAGTCGTTCTGTCGTCGGGGACATTCTTCACGGGGTTGTTCGCCTGCGTCAGCGTCTCCTGCGGAACGGAGTAGTCTATATTGTACTGTCTCGAAGAATGCTCCGTCGAATTATTGTCCGTTGGCGTTTTTGCCACGCGCATCGCGCCCCATACTCCCGCACCCGCCGCAAGAATGCAGAGCGCTGCGAGAATGTATATTCCCTTCGATCTGAAAAAGCTCTTTTTGTTGAATGAATTGTCTATCATATCTGCCTCGTTTCTCCGCGTGCGGTGTCACGGTGTTTTTTCATTCCTATTTTTGACCGCGCCGCCGCGCTTTATGCGCAAGGCAAAATTTATGAAAAATATAAAAATAAAAAACGAAAAGACGCCCACCTTTCGGTGAACGTCCTTCCGTAATGAGGGGTTCGATGCAACTTTTAGCATCTGGTTTGAGGAGGGGTGATGCCTGACGAACTCAGGCACCGCACACTGCAGGGTGCGGCTCCCTGCCCTTGTGTGCAAATCTATGATAACCGAGGTTTGTTAAGCCCCTGTGAACAGAGTCTTAATAATCAGAATCAATTTTGTTAAGACCTTCGTTTCGTGCGACACTTCGGGGAAAAGTGTTTTTCTGATTTTGTGAACTTTGCCCAAATCTGCGGCTCAAATTTCGGCATCCGCTGCGCGAAAGATTCTGCCGATATGCCTTGAACTATTTATTCAATTGTTTATAATTAAACTGATAATAAAGGTATATATAATATATCTTGAACACGATAGGAGAAACGATATGGGAAGAAAAGTCAGAATAGGCATCATCGGCTGCGGCGGAATCGCCAACGGCAAGCATATGCCCGCGCTCAAAAAAATTGAAGAGGCCGAGATGGTAGCTTTCTGCGATATCATTGAGGAGAGAGCCGTAAAGGCAGCAAAGGAATTCGGCGTCGAGGGCGCAAAAGTCTATACGGATTACAGAAAGCTGCTCGAGGATGAGAGCATCGAGAGTGTTCATGTCTGCACCCCGAACCGCTCGCATTCGTTCATCACAATAGACGCGCTCGAAGCGGGCAAGCATGTCATGTGCGAGAAGCCCATGGCAAAGACTTATGCCGAGGCGAAGAAAATGTACGAGACTGCACAGCGCACCGGCAAGAAGCTGACTATCGGCTATCAGCAGCGCTGGAGACCCGATTCGCTCTATCTCAAGGAGGCGTGCGACAACGGCGATCTCGGCGATATCTATTACGGCCGCGCCATCGCGCTGCGCCGCAGAGCTGTTCCGCAACGCGTAGGAGCAGGGCGGCGGTCCGCTTATCGATATCGGCACCCACGCGCTCGATCTTACACTCTGGATGATGAACAACTACAAGCCCAAAATGGTCGTCGGCAATGTCTATAAGAAGCTCGGCAATCAGGAGCGTTCCGGCAACGCCTGGGGCGATTGGGATCCCGCGCAGTACACCGTCGAGGATTCGGCTTTCGGTTTCGTCACCATGGAGAATCGTCACCAGTGAACATAGCGCTACCATCTCCGTCGAAGCGAGCTGGGCGCTCAATATCGCCGACCCCAACGAGGCTGTTACATATCTTTGCGGCGACAAGGCGGGCGCGGATATGCGCGGCGGACTTCATTTGAACTATGTCAAATACGGCCGCCAGTGCATCGAGACCCCGAACTTTGAAGCCGGCGGAGTCGCATTCTTTGAGGGTGCGACCAGCGACCCCTCCGAGCTTGAAGCCCGCGCCTTCATCAACGCCATTATCAATGACACCGAGGTCAGCACCAAGCCCGAGCAGGCACTTGTTGTAACGCAGATACTCGAAGGAATATATGAATCTGCCAAGCAAGGCAAACCTTTTTATTTTGAGTAATATCACGCACATTGACTGCCTCGCGAGGGACTTGAGTATTGACATACACTGCGCCCCTCGCGGCACAGCCACTGCACGCAATCTTACTCAAAATACGTTGTGTCATATCACGCACATTGCCTGCCCCGCGAAGGGCTTGAGTATCTACATACACTGCGCCCCACGCGGAACAGCAGTGCCAATGTGAATTTACACTTTAAATTTTATCTCAAACAGGAGAAGAAACATGAAAATTGCAGTTCAGCTTTACAGCCTGCGCGACATTATAAAGGGCAGCGGCGAAAATCTTCTCGCCATTCTTCCGCGCGTCAAGGCTCTCGGCTATGACGGCGTTGAATTTGCCGGATATTTCGGCGTTGATGCGGAGACTCTGCGCGCGGCGCTCGACTCCGCCGGGCTCGTCGCCGTCGGTACGCACATCGCCATTGAGAGCTACTCGCCCGAAAACTTCGACAAGACTGCGGAGTTCTGCCGCACACTCGGCATGAAAACCATGGGCATGGGCGGCGCCGACCACGAGACCCCCGAGGAGCTCAAGGCGACCTGCGCCGAGCTGAAAGCGGCGGACGAGCGGGCGGCAAAAATCGGCATGAGCGTCTATTATCACAACCACTGCTCGGAGTTCGAGCCGATTTCCGACGGCGTTATTCCGTTTGATGAGCTGAAGAAAGCCGCTCATCTCGAGATAGACACCTACTGGAGCTTCGTCGCCGGCCAGGATAACTACAAGCTCATCACCGAAAACCGCGACAGGATAGCTCAGCTCCATGTCAAGGACGGAATAGGCCACACTCCCAAGGCTCTCGGCGAGGGCAACTGCGATATCCCCGAGGTCGTTCGCGCGGCAAAAGATATCGGCATCGAGTGGCTGATAGTTGAAAACGATGATCCCGTGCCGAACGGTCTTGACGACATCGGCAGGAGCATAAAATATCTTAAATCCATCATCTGATTTTTAAAGGAGAGATAAAAAATGAAGTTAGGCGTATTTACCTGCCTTTTGGGCAACCTTCCGCTCGAAGAGGCTCTCAAGTATTTCAAATCCAAGGGCATTGAGATGGTCGAGATAGGCTGCGGCGGTTACCCCGGCAACTCCCATGCCGACCCCCCGACCCCCACACCCTGCTCGCCGATCCTGCGGCTCTGAGCACCTTCAAATCCACCGTCGCGGACAGCGGCCTTGAGATAAGCGCGCTCAGCTGCCACGGCAACCCCGTCCATCCGAACAAGGCTATTGCCGCCGAGTTCGACAAGACGATAAAGAACACCATCCTTCTCGCCGAGAAGCTCGGTATTCATCAGATCAACACCTTCTCCGGCTGCCCCGGCGACCAAGAGAACGCGAAGTATCCCAACTGGGTCGTCTGCCCCTGGCCGAACGACTTCTCCGAGATACTCGAGTGGCAGTGGAACGAAGTACTCATTCCCTATTGGACTAAGACCGTCGCTTTCGCCAAGGAGCACGGCGTCGACAAGATAGCCTTCGAGCTTCATCCTGGCTTCTGCGTCTACAACACCGAGAGCATGCTCAAGATACGCAAGGCAGTCGGTTCCGAACTCGGCGCGAACTTCGACCCGAGCCATCTTATCTGGCAGGGCATGGATCCCATTGCCTGCATCAGAGCGCTCGGCGATGCGATATTCCACTTCCATGCCAAGGATACTAAAATCGACAAGTACAACACCGCCGTCAACGGCGTGCTTGACACCAAGCCCTATGCAGACGAGATTCACCGCTCGTGGATATTCCGCTCCGTCGGCTACGGCAACGACTACGCATATTGGAAGGATATGATCTCGAACCTGCGCATGGTCGGCTATGACTACGCTATCAGCATCGAGCATGAGGATTCCCTCATGAGCCAGGACGAGGGCCTTTCAAAGGCAGTCGACTTCCTCAAGGATGTCCTTATCACCCAGAACACCGGCGATATGTGGTGGGTGTGATAAAACTTTTCGCGAAACAAATTTATATCGGGAGTATACAAAACAATGGATAAGAATAAGAAGATAGGCTTTGCCGTTATAGGCTACGGCGGAATGGGCAGCTGGCATGCGTCGACCTGCGCGGACGATTTCAAAGACACGGCTGAACTCATAGGCATCTATGATATCAAGCCCGAGAGGCGCGCGGCTGCCGAGGCTGAGGGCATTCACGCTTTCTCTTCGCGCGAGGAACTGCTCGCCGACGATAGAATCGACCTCGTCACCGTTGCAACGCCCAACGATGTACATAAAGAAATATGACGAAAAAAAATTACCCATAGCCGCTATGGCGGCGGGCAAGAATGTTATCTCCGAGAAGCCCGTGGCGCTGAGCCAAGAGGAGCTCGAGGAGATGATAGCCGCGTCCAAAAAGTACGGCAAGCTCTTCACCGTCCATCAGAACAGACGCTGGGATCCGGACTTCAAGTGCGTCCAGAAGATCCTCGCGGATAACGAACTCGGCAAGGTGTTCCGCATCGAGTCACGCGTTCAGGGCTCGCGCGGCATCCCCGGCGACTGGCGCAACCAGAAGGCGCACGGCGGCGGCATGGTGCTCGATTGGGGCATCCACCTGCTCGACCAGGCGCTGCGCATCGGCGAGGGCAGAAAGCTTATCTCCGTCTATGCAGAGCTGACAAATGTCACCAACGAGGAATGCGACGACGGCTTCAGAGTCACGCTTATCTTCGAGGGCGACCTTTCGATGTATGTCGAGGTCACCACGAGCAACTTCATCGAGCTTCCGCGTTGGTATATCCTCGGCGAGAACGGCTCCGCCGTTATAAATGACTGGGATCTCAACGGCGAGATAGTCAAGGTCTCCGATTGGGAGAACCGCGACGCAGTGCCGATCCTCGCGGGCGTCGGACTGACAAAGACCATGGCTCCGAGAACCGATGATACTATCAAGCACTATCCGCTGCCCAAGGTCGATTCGAGCTGGACTCAGTTCTATGAGAACGTCTTCGCTGCTCTCAGAGGAGAAGAAGAGCAGCTGATAACGCACGACCAGCAGCGTAGACTGCTCAAGCTCGTTGACGCCATTTTTGAGAGCGGAAACGAGAACAAGGTCGTTTTCTTCGACAAATAATATCTTATATTTCGCCGCGCAGCGAAAGCCGAAAGACTTTTACCGCACGGCGATTTTTGATTTGGCAGTAATTCCTCTTTAGGTCTCGTTATATTGCATGGCGGGCTAAATTTTAGTGCAAAGTGCATAAATTACGGCTTTTGAATTTGGCTATAATAATCAAGAAGTAGAGATTTGTGAACAAAAAATGAAGATTTGCTTCCGGGGATTGACTAATGGTCATTTTTGTAGTAAAGTATCTCACGCAAAAGAAAGTGACCGGCAGTCAGTTCGGAGGTGAACACATGGCGACGGTTGAAGAAAACAAGACCGAGAAGCGGTCGAAGCTTATGGAAGCGGCTCATTCGCTCTTTACGAGCGGCAGCGCGCTCAAGCCTCCGACGATAGATGAGGTCGTCAAAATGGCGGGCGTTGCCAAAGGTACGTTTTATCTGTACTTCAAAGATAAATACGACCTTATGGATCAGCTCTTTTTGAAAAAGCTCGCCGAGTGCGTCAATTCCGCGCTCTTTAAAACGCGGCAGCAGCTCGCCGGCAGGCAGGTTGAAGACGCCGAGCGCGTGAACGCCTTTCTCGATAACGTTTTTATGTATATCGATGAAAACAAAGCGTTTCTGCCCCTCATCAGAGACCGCGTCTCCTCGTGCTACCGCCTGATGCTCAAGGGCAGGGAAGCGGAGCTCAAGGAAGCATACGACAGCCTCGTAAAGCTGTTCCTGCGCCACGGCTTCACGGAATACGAGAGCGAGATGAACATATATATGTTAGTCTCGATGCTCGCGCCCGTCAGCTGCGACAGCGCGATCCAGGGCGAACCGTATAAGCTCGATGAAATAAAGAGCGGAATGCAGCGCCTTACAAACAAACTTTTAGCATAATAAGGAGGAAAGGGATATGATATCTAAAAAGTTAGCAAAGTGGATAGCCTACCATCCCAAAACTGTTCTGATAGTTTGTCTTATCCTGATAATCCCGTCGATAATCGGATATTTCCTGACGGGCGTCAACTATGACATTCTGTCATATCTGCCGGAGAACCTTGAATCCGTTCAGGGCGAGCAGATACTCGATGAAACTTTCCACAATTCGGCGAGTTCATTTATTATAGTAAAAGACACCGAGCCCAAGGATATCCAGAAGCTCGAAGATCAGATCCGCCAGGTCGAGGGCGTCAGCAATGTTATCGGCGCTACTGATATCGCGGATGTGACGATACCGAAAGAGATTCTTCCCGAGGTTCTGACCAACGTCTTCTATTCGCAGGACGGCAGCTCAACGCTGATAATGGTTCAGTATAAGAACTCCGGCTCGTCTCAGGTGACTATGGACGCTATTGCCTCCATACGCAAGATAATGAACAAGAATATGCTCCTGAGCGGTCTTTCGGCGATAACCGTTGACACAAAAGACCTGACAAACAGCCAGGCTCCGCTCTATGTCGTAATCGCCATCGCCCTCGCGCTTATAGCACTGTCGTTCACAATGACTTCGTGGGTGCTCCCGTTCGTGCTGCTTGCGGCGCTCGTCACCGCGGTCATATACAATATGGGCACGAATATAATCTTCGGCGAGATTTCGTTCATAACGAAGAGTATCGCCGCTATCCTCCAGCTTGGCGTTACAGTCGACTACTCCGTCTTCCTTATGGACAGATTCGAGGAGGAGAAGAAGCACCATGACACGAAGAAGGACGCCATGGCTGCGGCAATCGATTCGACCTTCCTCTCCCTTATGGGCAGCTCGCTGACAACCGTTTTCGGTTTCCTCGCGCTGTGCTTCATGAGCTTCACGCTCGGCAAGGATATGGGTCTTGTCATGGCAAAGGGCGTTATCCTCGGCGTTATCACCGTCGTTACTTTCCTGCCCTCGCTGATACTCATGCTTGACAATGTCATTGAAAAGACAAGACATAAGAGCCTCGCGCCGAAGTTCAATAAGATAAGCGACTTCGCGATAAAACACAGAAGAGTTATGGCGATAATCTTCCTCGTGCTCTTCATCCCATCCTACTTCCTGCAAAACAACGTCAAGAAGTATTACAACATGGATAAGGCGATCCCGCAGGATTTGCCGTCAATATCCGCTCTCAATACGATGAAGAAAGACTTCAACATGGCAACGACCCACTTCATCATCCTTGACGATAAGATAACCGAAGCGAATATAAACGCGCTGACGAGCGAACTCAACAATGTCGAGGGCGTCACGAATGTCCTCTCGCTCAACAGCTTCATCGGCACGGCAATCCCGAGCGCAATGCTCCCGGATTCGATAAAGGAGATATGTGTCCAGGACGGCAAACAGCTCATGATGCTCAACTCCTCTTACTCGGCTGCGACCGACGAGGAGAACGCGCAGATTGAAAAGATAACCTCGATAGTCAAGAAGTACGACGAGGGCGGAATACTGACGGGCGAAGGAGTCCTGACCAAGGACCTGATAACCGTCGCCGAAAAGGACTTCGTCGTCACCGGAGCTATCTCTATGCTCGCGATATTCATTCTTGTCGCGATAGTCTTCAAGTCCCTGTTGATACCGCTGATACTCGTCGCGTCGATAGAGCTTGCAATTTGGGTCAACATCAGTATCTCGACCCTGACGGGCACTACGATATGCTTCATCGCGCCGACTATTATCAGCTGCGTGCAGCTCGGTGCAACGGTCGACTACGCAATACTCATGACAACGAGATTCAGAGAAGAACTCCAGAAGTGCGGCGATAAGCTCAAGGCTATCAAGATAGCCGCGAAGGAGTCGAGCCGCTCGATATTCCAGAGCGCACTCGTGTTCTTCAGCGCAACATTCGGCGTCTACTGTATCTGCGATATAGATATAGTCAAGGGTGTCTGCCTCATGCTTGCAAGAGGTTCCGTTATCAGCGCACTCGTTATCATGGTTATGCTTCCCGGCATCCTCGCCATCTGCGAAGGCGCTATCAATAAAACATCCATCGGCTGGCGCGTTCCCCGCGTTAAAAAGGAGCGCAAGAGCCGCAAGGCAAAGGCTTGAACAAGGAGGGCAATAAAATGAAGAAAAACTTTATTCTCAAATCGGCGCTCTGCCTCACTCTCGCGGCGAGCATACTCACCATGGGCGCCTGCAAGAGCACCGGCGACAACGACGACACTGCCGCCACTCCCTCGGCGTCCGGCGATGAGCAGGCCGCGCCTGTATATTACACCGATGTGCCCGGCTCCGTGAAGAAGAGCGAGACCGTGTATGTCAACATGGACAACAGCGGCGATGTCAAGGATATCACCGTCACCGACTGGCTCCACACCGACAAGGGTCAGGTCAAGGTCAGCGACACAAGCTCGCTGAAAAACATCACCAATGTCAAGAGCAACATCAAGCCCGTCAGCGAAAACGGCGGCATCACCTGGCATATGGACACGACCGACCTCTATTACAGCGGCAAGAGCAACAAAGAGCTGCCTGTAAAAATCAACATCAAATACTTCCTCGACGGCAAAGAGATGTCCGCCAAGAAGATTTCCGGCAAGAGCGGCAAGGTCGAGATAAAGATCTCCGTTGAAAACAATCTCTACAAGACCGAGAAGATAAACGGCAAGCAGGTCAAGATCTACAATCCCATCGCGGTTGTCGGAGGCATGATTCTTCCCGAGGGTCAGTTCCAGAACATGACTCTCACAAACGGCAAGCTCGTCGGCGACGGCACAAAGGAAATCGCTCTTGTTGTCAGCATGCCCGGCATGAACGAAACTCTCGGACTCGACAAACTCAATATCGAGGATCTGAACTTCGCCACGGAGTTCACCCTCTCCGCCGAAGTTGAGAACTTCTCGCTCGGCAATATGTACTTCGCGGCAGTGCCGATCTCCATGCTCGGCAGTGAGATTCAGCTGCCCAACAGCCTGAACGATCTCCAGACCACTCTCGGCCAGCTCAAAGAGCTTGAAAAGGCTCTCAACTCCATGGATCCCAACAAGGTCATAACGAACCTTATGACCAACAAGACGAAGATAAACGAGCTCGTCAACACGATGAACGAGGCAGTTGAGCTCTATCAGAACAACCGCGTCCTCTTCGAGATTCTGCCCAAGTATATGACCGAAGAGAACATCGCGAAGTTCAAGAAGCTCTTCAACAGCCTTGACCCCAATGAGCTCAAGGAAGTCATAACCCTGCTCAACAACCCCGTGCTCCAGAAGTTCTTCAAGAACCTGCCCGAGATAGCAGAGAACATGAACGATGTCCTGCCTCTTATCGAGGAGTTCTCAAAGGATATGTCCGACCCCGAGGTTCAAAAGGCAATAAACAACCTGCCCAAGACCCTCGAGCAGCTCTCCGAGATACAGAAGACCATTGACGACAATCAGGAGCTCATAGACGGACTCGCCAAGCTCATGAGCAAGGAGAATGTCCAGAAGCTCAATGACCTCATCGACAGCATCGATTCCGGCGACTATGCAGGCAAGCTCCAGAAGTACGGCGTGCTCGCCGAGGATGCCGACGATCTTATCGCGAAGCTCCAGTCGATGATTTCTTACGGTGCATCGTATGATATCTACACCGAGAAGACTGCGGGCACCGAGTCGAACGTCATGTTCATCTATCAGACCACGCCCATCGCTTCGAGCAGCAGCGCTTCGACCGCCACGACCGACACCACCGAGTCGCTCCCGTGGTACAAAAAGATATTCAAGA
>ERZ780067.448-NODE-448-length-15104-cov-7.25105_pt1 | contig 15104 bp, 10 predicted proteins | sample MGYA00511841_ERZ780067 | MGnify/ENA primary metagenome ERZ780067 (study PRJEB29588, sample SAMEA2143295) | human gut metagenome | biome: human gut; feature: human-associated habitat; material: faeces | place: Denmark | collected 2008/2010 ... | reverse complement strand
TCTTTTTCTATAATAAAACAAAGAGACCGCCCAAAATCTCTTTTGGGTCGGCCTCGTTTTATCTCCGCTTCCCGTCAAACGGGAAACAGCAGCACATCACTTCTTCTTACTTTTTCACTACACGGAAGCTCTTCGAACCCTCGTCGGTAGTCACAACCAGAATCATGCTACCGGCAGGAAGCGTATTGGCTTCTATTCTGTTTTCACCTTCGCTCACGGCTACACGTTTCAGCAAACGACCGGCCAAATCGTATACACAGGCTTCGCCGGCGGCTGTCGAGTTGAGGTTGATCTCACTCGTAAACAACGTGGGATAAACCGTCATTTGGGCAGCCCGATTGCCATCGATTGCCGAAGGAATATCTTCGAACTCAGCTTCAATATCGAGGCTTTCGGCCGGTACATCAACGGTGAGTTTGTTGTCCACCACGTCGGCCGTTCTATCGACCGAGTTTACCATGAGGCTGGCTACCTGGTAATTCTCGTCGGGAATCAAGGTAATCTCTACTTGTTCACCCACGATTATCTCGTCGTTGTTGTTGAGCAAAGCATCTTCACCGGCATAGCGAACCTCGATGGTACCGTTGGCGGGCGAGTTGAGAGTCAACACGGCCAAGTCTACGGGAGCAGGCTCCACGATATTCATCACGAAGTCGTAGCAACCACCCTTGTCGATAGCATCCATAGCCGTGTGCTCGTGGGCCGACTTGTTGTGCCAGGCATCGGAGAACTGGATTCTCAAGCGGGTTTCGGCAATCTTGGCATCGGCCGGTACCGTGATGTTGACTGTAAAGTCTTTCAGCATCGTGTTACCATTGGCCGACAAGGTAGCGTTGGTATCTTCGTACGAGTCAATACCTACCTTGGTAATCATCTCACCCTCGTCATTGAAGTCGTAGTCGCGGTTCCAGTCGGCAAAGAGAACGGCATGACACCAGATCATCTGAGCCGTACATTGTACACGCAGCGTAAAGGTCTGACCGGCCTCTACCGTAAAGGGAGCCTGCGTATCGATAAACACGGTCGAAGGTTTGCTCGACTGGGTGTAATTCAGATTTTCAACGGCATCGGTCGTAGTGGCCGAAGTTACATAACGATTCTCGGTCGCATGAATCGTACCGGTAGGTTGTTCCCATCCGGTCAGGAAAGTATAGGTAGCCGAGGCCATCACACTGTTCGACATGCCCTCTTTCACGGCAATGGCTTTGACGGTAACCGTCTCGTTCAACGTAATCGGGCCTTCATAGAGGGTCGATTCGGTAGTCGGAGTCGTATCGTCGAGCGTATAGTAGATTTGAGCATCTTCGGTCTCGGTCGTAATCGTGAGGATTTGTTCCTCGGTATAGTATCCACTCTCCAGCGAGAATACGGGAGTAGCGACAGCTTCCATACCCGAAGGTTCGGTATAGGTATAGGTATCGGCGTTGTCGGTGAGCCAGTCGAGCGAAACATTCAGGAAATAGGTGCTGTAATCTGTCGTGTTGTAGTTCTCTTCGACATATACACCTATCGTACCATCCTCGAGAATAGCGATTGACGAGTAGGCCGAACCGGTAGCGCAAAGCGTCTTCTTCACGGGCCAGGTTTCACCTTCGTCGTAGCTGAGGAAGAGCGATACGTTTTGTCTTTCGGTAGCGTGGTTGGGAACCGTGTGCAGAATGCGGTCCTTGTCATAGCCGTCGAGTGTAGAGGTATATCTGACGATGTCGCCGTTGCAGTTACAACATATTCATGAAATGTATTGCATCTCCCCGTACCTCAGTCCTCAGACATAACACTATTCATACACAAAGCCTCTAAACACCCTATCGATACAATGCCCCTGCCTCATCACATATCGCCCCGTTACAGATACACGACCAGGATAAAGGCCCCGATAAATAAATATCTTTATTTTATAGACCAGAATTTTCGAGACGACACCCATTAGGCATCTACCCGCATGCGCCTCGATTTATAAACGAAAAAGTCTTAAAAAAAGAGGTCCGAGACCTTTACAGGCCCCGGACCTCCCGGTTTTTATGGTGCGACTAAACGCGTCTTGTGTTTTTAGTCTTCCTGTTCAACACCCCATTGCTGTTTGGCCAGACGACGGTAGTTGTTGTAACGCCATCTTGCATTGTCTTCGGCAGCCTTGAACAGTTCGGCAGCCTCGTTGGGATATTGTTTCATCACCGAAGCGAAACGAACCTCGCCTTTGAGGAAGTCTTGGAACTTCGACCAGTCGGGCTCTTTGCTGTCGAGCGTGAAGGGGTTCTTGCCCTCGGCTTCCAACTCGGGGTTGTAACGCCACAGGTGCCAGTAACCGCAAGCTACGGCAGCAGCCTCTTCGGCCTGCGATTTACCCATACCGGCCTTCAGACCGTGGTTGATACAAGGAGCGTAAGCGATGATAATCGAAGGACCGTTGTAAGCCTCGGCTTCGCGGATAGCCTTCAAGGTTTGAGCCTGGTCGGCACCCATGGCTACCTGAGCACAGTATACATAGCCGTAGGTCGAGGCGATAAGGCCGAGGTCTTTCTTACGTACGCGTTTGCCGGCTGCGGCAAATTTGGCGATGGCGCCGACAGGGGTAGCTTTCGAAGCCTGACCGCCGGTGTTGGAGTAAACCTCGGTATCGAGTACCAGCACGTTGACATTCTTGCCCGAAGCCAATACGTGGTCGAGACCACCGAAACCGATGTCGTACGAAGCACCGTCGCCACCGATAATCCATTGCGATTTCTTGATGAGGTACTGGCTGAGCGATGCAATCTCCTTGCAGATTTCGCACTTGTCGGCGTTAGCCTTCACGATGGGCGTGATTTTGGCCTCGAGCTCGACGGTGCGGTCGGTATCCTCACGGTTGGCAATCCAGTCGGCAAAGAGCTCTTTGGTCTCGGCCGGACAGCTGTCGCTTTCGATAGCCTGGTTCATGAGTTTGGCCAGACGGTCGCGCATCTTCTCTACGGCGAGCGTCATACCCAGACCGAACTCGCAGAAGTCTTCGAACAACGAGTTGGCCCAAGCCACACCTTTACCTTTTTCGTTGGTGGTATAGGGAGTCGAAGGAATCGAACCCGAATAGATCGACGAGCAACCCGTGGCGTTGGATACCATCTCACGGTCGCCGAAGAGTTGCGAAATGAGTTTCACATACGGAGTCTCGCCGCAACCCGAGCAAGCGCCCGAGAATTCGAACAACGGCGTAGCGAACTGCGAGTTCTTCACATTCGACTTGATGTCTACCAGGTGTTGTTTGCTCTTCACGTGATCGGCGCAATATTCCCAGCGGGGAGCTTCGCTCAACTGGCTTTCCAGATCGGCCATCGAGAGAGCCTTGCCGTTCTTGTTGCCCGGACATACGTCGACGCAGTTGCCGCAACCCAGACAGTCGAGCACATCGACCTGCATGCGGAAGTGCATGCCCTTCATCGTGGCAGGCACCTTCATCTCGAGCGTCTCACCCTCTTTGAAAGGCGAAGCAGCGAGCTCGTCTGCATCGAGAACGAACGGACGAATCGAAGCGTGAGGACAAACGTAGGCACACTTGTTACATTGGATACAGTTGGCGTTGTTCCATACGGGAACGAAAGTAGATACACCGCGTTTTTCGTATTTGGCGGTGCCGGCAGGCCAAGTACCGTCCTCGATACCCGAGAAGGCCGAAACGGGCAGGTCGTCACCGGCTTGTGCGTTGATGACTTTCACCACCTTCTCTACAAATTCGGGAGCCTTGCTTTCAACGGCCTCGTCGTCGGGGAGGTTGGCCCATGCGGGATCAACGGTAACTTTTTCGTATTCACCACCACGGTCTACGGCAGCGTAGTTCTTGTTGACTACATCTTCACCCTTCTTGCCATACGACTTCACGATGAATTTCTTCATCTGCTCGATAGCCAGGTCGACCGGGATAACCTCGGTGATACGGAAGAAGGCCGATTGCAGGATGGTGTTGGTGCGGTTGCCCAAACCGATTTCCTGAGCAATCTTCGTAGCGTTGATGGTATAGAACGAGATGTTCTTCTGAGCCAACGTACGTTTTACGTTGTTGGGCAGGTGTTTTACCAGTTCGTCGGCCGTCCAGATGGTATTGAGCAGGAAGGTACCGTTGGGACGGATACCGCGCAATACATCGTACATGTGCAGGTAGGCCTGAACGTGGCAAGCCACGAAGTTAGGCGTATTTACCAGGTAGGTCGAGCGGATGGGGGTATCGCCGAAACGCAGGTGCGAGCAGGTGAAACCACCCGACTTCTTCGAGTCGTAGGAGAAGTAAGCCTGGCAATATTTGTCGGTGTTGTCGCCGATGATTTTTACCGAGTTCTTGTTGGCACCTACCGTACCGTCGGCACCCAAACCGTAGAACTTGGCCTCGAACATGCCTTCGCCACCGAGAGCCAGCTCCTCTTTCGGGGGCAGCGAGGTAAAGGTAACGTCGTCGACGATACCGATGGTGAAGTGATCTTTAGGCTCGGGCAATGCGAGGTTTTCGTAAACCGACAGGATTTGAGTCGGGGTAGTATCTTTCGAAGCCAAACCGTAGCGGCCGCCTACGATCAGCGGGGCATCGGCCTTGCCGTAGAATACGTCTCTTACATCGAGGTAGAGGGGCTCACCGTTCGAACCGGGCTCTTTGGTACGGTCGAGTACGGCAATGCGTTTTGCCGTCTTGGGCACAGCAGCCAGGAAGTGCTCGGCCGAGAAGGGACGATACAGGTGAACGGCTACCAAACCTACCTTCTCGCCCTTGGCCATGAGGTAGTCGATAGCTTCGCGGGCAGCCTCGGTTACCGAACCCATGGCGATGATTACGCGGTCGGCATCCTCGGCACCGTAGTAGTTGAACAGGTGGTAGTCACGGCCCGTGATTTCGTTGATTTTCTGCATGTAGTCCTCTACGATAGCCGGTACAGCCTCGTAATATTTGTTGGAAGCCTCACGATGCTGGAAGAAGGTATCGGGGTTCTCGGCCATACCGCGCATAACCGGTTTCTCGGGGTTCAAAGCGCGGGCGCGGAACTCGGCCAAAGCCTCTTGGTCGATGAGCGGAGCCAGGTCTTCGTTGTCGAGAGCTTCGATTTTCTGAATCTCGTGCGAAGTACGGAAACCGTCGAAGAAGTTGATAAACGGTACACGCGAACGAATCGTAGACAAGTGAGCGACACCGGCCAGGTCCATCACCTCTTGAACCGAACCTTCGCACAACATGGCGAAACCGGTCTGACGAGTCGACATCACATCCTGGTGGTCACCGAAAATAGAGAGTGAGTGAGAGGCCAATGTACGAGCCGATACATGGAACACGCAGGGGAGCAACTCACCGGCAATCTTGTACATGTTGGGGATCATCAGCAAAAGACCTTGCGATGCCGTGTAGGTAGTCGTCAAGGCACCGGCCTGCAACGAACCGTGAACGGCTCCGGCAGCACCGCCCTCCGACTGCATCTCTTGTACGAGAACCGTCTCGCCGAAGATGTTTTTACGACCGGCAGCAGCCCATTCGTCTACATACTCGGCCATCGTCGAAGAGGGAGTGATAGGATAGATGGCAGCCACCTCGGAAAACATATACGAGATATGTGCAGCGGCTTGGTTACCATCACAAGTTAAGAATTTTTTCTGTTTACTCATCTTTACTGTTATTAAGTAATTAGTATTGTTTTTTCATCTCTATATCAATATACAAACCCAAACAGCCACAAAGGTATCAAGTTTTCGCTTCCAATCTTCATATTGTCTATGGCATAATAGAAATTGGGATTGATGCGGCTGCGGGGCACATTGCCCTGGACACGGAACAACTGCTCGCGATTGACCAGGAACTGCGCGTTCTTGCTGCCCATGTTCAACCGGTGGTCCTTGTGCAACGTGTTGTAAAAGAAGGTCTCGCGCACGGCTTGGTCGTTGACTTCGACCGAGCGGTTGGAATATATGATGTTGGTATTGTGCATATAGACCATGGCCGGCTTCTTGGGGAACTCTTCGCCATCGCGATAGAGCATGTTGATGAGCCGGGCATCCTTCAGGCTCTTGATGTAGTTCATCACCGTGGCCCGCGAAATCTGTATGTCCTTGCTCAACTGACTCACATTGGTGGGCGCCGGCGACTGCACCGAGAGCAGGTACATGAGCCGCCGCACCTTGGGCAGATACGACAACTCTATCTGCTTGATCAGGAGTATATCGACCTCCATAATCATGTTGATGTTCTTCACCAGATTTTCCGAGAAGTTGGTCTTATCGAGGAAGAACGGATAGTAACCGTGGTGCAGATAGCCGGGGAAGTAATCGAGCGGATTGACCTGACTGCAAATCTCTTGAGCTATCGTCTTGTGATGGGCCATGATGTCGTCGAGCGTGTAGGCGGGGAACCGGGTCGAAGCCATCAGATTCAGATACTCTCTGAACGAGAAGCCCCGCAGGTTGTACGAGTCGACCAGGCCGGCCAGCACGGGATTCTCCTCTTTCAACCGCATCACCGACGAACCGGAGAAGATAATCTTCAACTCGGGGAAAGTATCGTAGCAGTATTTCAGCTCTTCGGACCATCCGGGATACTTGAACACCTGGTCGATGAGCAGCACCCGGCCGCCCTGACTGTAAAAGCGCTCGGCAAACTCCCTCAACGTATGCTCCGTAAAGTATAGGTTATTGAGATTGATATACAGGCACGACCGGTCCAAGCCGTAATTTTCCTTGGCATACTGCAACAGAAAGGTGGTCTTGCCCACTCCCCGACTGCCCTTGATGCCTACCAGACGGCTGTTTTTGTTGATTTGATACATCAAGTCGCGTTTGACCGGCGACTCGACATGCTCAACGAGATACTTGTGTGTTCTATAAAACGATTCCACGGCTTCTCTCTTAAACAGGGGGCAAAGATAATAAAACCCGACTATTTTGGCAAGCCGACTTTGCAATTTATAGTGAGATTGTGGAGTTTACATCCGATTTTAACATTCTTTCAACTCTCTCTGTTCTCTCGATTTTCATCCCCTTCTCCCACCCGACGGGGCTTTGCGAGACACTCCATTCAACCGGGAGAGCCTCTCTCAAGGAGAAACAAAAAAAGAGAGAGGCTGCCATTCAGCAACCTCTCCCCCTATTGTGTTTTGTTCTCTTGTGCAGTAATTACTCAGCCGGCGAAATAGTAGCGGCACGGTCGAGGATATAAGAACCGAAGCGATCGAGTTTGGCATCGCTGGTCTTTTGCTCCAGTTGGTCGGGATTTACACCGTAAGAAACCAAAGCATCGTAAACTCTTTCGGCACGAGCCTTGCGCAGTTTGGCATTGAAGGCAGCCGTACCCGTTTCGCTGTCGGCATAACCGGTGATGACATATTTCTTGCCTTCGTTAGCCTTGATGGCTTTCGCTACGGCTCTCAACACTACGCGGTCTTTCGATTGCAGTTCCGAGCTGTTGATGTTGTAGTAAACCGTAACTACGGGAGCAGGTTCTTCAACCACTTTCTCGGCCGGACGATTCTTGCACTCGGCCAATTGTTGCTCGAGGTTGGCAATCTTGCGGTTGGCATCGCGCAACTGAGCTACCAGAGCATCGCCTTCGGCATCGCTATATTTGCCTGCAACCGGTGCTACAACAGGAATCTCGGGCGACTTCCATCCACGATCTTTGAATTTGTAGGTTACACCTACCAAAGCCGAAAACGCTTTGCCGTGATTTCCTTCATTAGAAACGGTCGTTTCCAATACGTCGAAACGCAAATCGAGGTTGATGGCCCAAGCATCGCTCAAGCGGAAGCGGTTGAGCAAACCACCACGCATACCCATGTTGGCCCAATTGGGAATATCACCTTCGCCCGATATGCCTACAGGGACACTCATACCGACGTACAGGATAGGCGAATAAACGCGTTCGCGATAACCACAGAACAGACTCGCCAAGTCACCCATCACATCGAGACCGGGAACAATAAGGCCATACGATTGTTTATAATAGGTGTTGTCGAGCATCTCTCCACTGAGACCATTACCCCACAAAGCAGCACCTTTGATTCCGTAATAATCGGCGCCCAAACGCAAACCGATAATAGGTGAGAACCATTTCTCAACATTCAGTCCAAACACAGGGGCGATACGTTTGCCAAAAGAGGCATTACTATCAAAACGTCCCAAGCTAAAATCGGCTCCGCCCTCAAGCGAAATCATCCAATTGTCCTTAAAGCTATTCAAGACAATCTCTTTGGAAGATTCTGTTTTAGCTTCCTCCTGGGGAGCTGCTGCAAGCATTGCCGGCGTTGCTACTCCAGTAGCCATAAGCAAAACCGCAAATACAGTCTTCTTCATACTTTTTCCTTTTTTTAATTAAAACTACTTTAATATCGGCAATCCGACCCTCTTCTTTCAAGGAATAGAGCAGATTGCGTCATAGACCCAACTAAATTTTCGGATAAAGGTACACGTTTTTTTTTACTCAGCAAACAATTTTTATTTAAATTTACAAGAAAATCGCTTCTCCGTATTCCAGAGAAGCGATTTCGGTCAAATATGGCAATAGTTTCAACCTTTATTTACCAATGTATGAAGCTATTTCGTGCGCAATATGATCGGGTGTAAAGCCCAATTTCTCGTCGAGCACCTTATAGGGAGCCGAATAACCGAAGCGGTCCAGCCCGTAAATCTTACCACCTGTACCCACAACCGGCAACAGCGTCGAGGGCAAACCGGCCGTCAACCCGAATACGGGCAAGCCGGCAGGGATTACAGCCTCGCGATACGACTGCGGCTGGTCGAGGAAGAGCCCGATCGAGGGCACCGATACGATTTGTACTTTTACTCCCTGACCGTGCAGTATCTCGCTCGCACCGACCAGAGTCGACACCTCTGAACCGTTGGCAACCAGCACCACATCGGGGTTCTCGTCGCGCATCAACACATAGGCGCCCTTCTCGGCCTGCAAGGCATCGGCATAACGGTTGCCCGTAGCCGAAGGCAGGTCGGGCACATCCTGCCGCGACAGAATCAAGGCCGTAGGCGTATCGTTGTTCTCCATCGCCAGCTTCCAGGCGACCAACGTCTCGGCACTGTCGGCCGGGCGCAACACCAATACGCTGTTCTTTCCGCTGTGGTTTTTCAGCTGTTCCAAAAGCCGGATTTGTGCCTCTTGCTCTACGGGCTCGTGAGTAGGACCATCTTCGCCCACCCGGAATGCGTCGTGTGTCCACACATACTTCACCGGCAGCTCCATCAGGGCAGCCATGCGCACGGCAGGTTTCATATAGTCCGAGAATACAAAGAAGGTACCGCAAGCGGCCTGCATGCCGCCGTGCAGCAAAATGCCGTTCATAATCGAAGCCATGGTGAGCTCGGCTACACCGGCGTGCAGGAAGGCACCTTTGAAATTTCCTTTCGAGAAAGCACCGGTCTTCTTCAAGAAGGCCTCGGTCTTGTCCGAGTTGGCCAGGTCGGCCGACGAAACCACCATGTTTTTCACCCGCTCGCCCAGATACGAGAGCACGTTGGCCGAAGCCGTACGGGTAGCCACATTGGGCTTGTACTCAATCGAAGCGAAATCGAGTTCGGGCAATTTGCCGGCATAGAAGTCGTGCAGCTCGGCAGCCAGTTCGGGATTCTCTTTCTCCCAGGCAGCCTGCACGGCCTTGCGCTCGGCCACAATCTTTTTCAGCTCCTCGGCCCGACGGGCATACAGGTCGGCTACCTCGGGGAATATCACGAACGGATTCTCTACGTCTCCGCCCAAATTTTCAACCGTCTTTTCGTACGAAGCGCCCGATTTGCTCAAGGGTTGCCCGTGCGTAGAATATTTACCTTCGAACTTCTCGCCTGTAGCCGTCACGCAGCCACGGCCCATGATGGTCTTGCCAATGATGAGCGTGGGGCGTTCGGTCTCGCGGTTGGCCAGAGCCAAGGCATCGCGAATGGCCGCAGGGTCGCACCCGTCTATCTCGATGACATTCCAGTTCCACGCCCGATATTTGGCAGCCGTATCTTCGTCGGTCACCGCATCGGTATCGGTCGAGAGCTGCACGTCGTTGCTGTCGAAAAACATAATCAGGTTGTGCAACCCCAGGAACCCGGCTACACGACCGGCTCCCTGCGAAATCTCTTCCTGTATACCACCGTCGGAGATAAACGCATAGATCTTATGGCTGCACCACTCCCAGAAACGAGCAGCCATGAAGCGCTCGGCAATCGCTGCGCCCACAGCCATCGTGTGCCCCTGCCCCAGCGGACCCGAGGTATTTTCGATACCATGTTTCACATCGACTTCGGGGTGCCCCGGCGTAATGCTGCCCCACTGGCGGAACGATTTCAAATCGTCCATCGTATAGAAACCCGCCATCGCCAGCACGCTGTACAACATAGGGGACATGTGCCCGGGATCCAGGAAGAAACGGTCCCGATTGATCCATTGCGGATCCTCAGGATCATACACCAGAAACTCGGAATACAACACATTGGTAAAATCGGCACCACCCATGGCTCCGCCGGGGTGTCCCGATTTGGCCTTTTCAACCATTGCTGCCGTCAATACTCTTATATTGTCAGCCGCTCTGTTCAACAAGCTCGTATCGTTCATGGAATTTTTTTTACAAAAATAATACAATTCGCGAGTATAAACCTACAAAAACAGACAAAAGTTCTCAAAAAGAAAAAGAGAGCGAGGCTCCGGCCCCACTCTCTTTTATCTATATATTTATGCGATAGACAAATAGTCGATCAATCTTCGGTAGGAATATCGGTATTGACATTCTTGCAACCGATCAGGCCATAGTACAGCAGGTATGCCAACATGGCAATTACCAGCCAGTAGCTGGCCAGGTAGCCGAAGCTGCCCGAGAGCATGTTCTGGATAAACGGCATCACACCGCCACCCACTACCATGGCCATGAAGATACCCGAAGCCTTGGCCGTGTATTTGCCCAGACCTTCGACTGCGAGGTTGAAGATACCACCCCACATCACCGAGGTGCACAGACCGCAGAGTACCAGGAAGAGGGCACTCAGGGGAACCTTGGGCGTTTCGAGCGATTTCATCACCGACTCGGGAGTCATCTTCTCCGTAGCCAAGGCTGCGGCATTTTGCTCCAGGAATTCGGCAGAGGGATTGGCCACGAAAGCCTCGGCCTCGGCAGCCGGGATACCGGCATTCTCCAGAAGCTCGACGGTCTTTTTGGCCGGGTCGTATACAAACTTCGGTACATCGAAACCTACAGTTTTGGGCGTGAAGATGGCAATCAACGTGAGGACAATGGCTACCGACGAAACGGCTATCAACTGAGCGCGGGTCGAAACCTTGCCGCTGATCAAGCTACTCAAGAAACGGCCTACCAGCATCAGCAACCAGTAGATGGCCACGATGGCACCACCGATGGCGGCCCCGTTCACCAGAATACCGGCACCCTTGGCACTCGTATCGGCCATGAAGAAGTTCAACTGAGCGGGGATACCTACCTCGATACCTACATAGAGGAAGATGGCAATCACACCCAGCAACGTGTGACGGAAGGCCAGCGGGCTATGCTCGAATTTCTCTTGGGGCTCACCCTTCTTGGCCAAGTGAGGTTCAGGGATGGCAATCGCCGAGATGATAATGAACGAAACGGCAAACACGGCCATGGCGATGAAGAGCAGCGGAGTCACGTCGCTCATGGCGGTCTTGTCGGTTACCGAACCGATGAGCACACCCACGAAGAGCGGGGTAAGCGTAGCGGCCAGCGAGTTGAGGGTACCACCGGTTTGAATCAACTGATTACCTTTGTTACCGCCACCACCGAGCAGGTTCAGCATGGGGTTTACCACGGTGTTGAGCATACATACGCAGAAACCGCAGATGAAGGCACCCAACAGATAGATAATCAGGTTCAGATACACCTCTTGTCCCCCTACGGAGAAGAGAGCCGTATCGGCACCCACAACACTCGACAAATACTGAATAAAGAGGCCCACGAAACCTACGGCCATAGCCGTAAGAGCTGTTTTCTTGTAACCGATTTTCACCAGCATCGTACCCGCAGGTACACCCATAAACAGATAGGCCAAAAAGTTCATCATGTTACCCATCATGCCGGCCCACGAATACTGGTTACCCCAGATAAGTCCAAACGGTGCCGCCAGATTAGTGACGAAAGCAATCATTGCAAACAGGAACATCATTGCGATAATGGCAATAATTTTCCCCTTGTTTTTCTGATCTGTACTCATTTTATAAGATTTTAATTTTAATGTATTTAGAATAATATAAATGTCTCTATTGATATATGTGTGTGTCTATTCACGTGAATTCTTTTTCGGCCTTCTGTTTTTCTGGAAAACTTAAAATTAAGGACAAAAGTAATGCTTATTATTCAGCTACGAACACAACAAATATATGTTCTTAAACATAAATTTCATGGTCAAACACTCTTTCAAGCAGACGAGCGGGCCTGCTCAATAGACCCGCTCGCCGAATATCGAAGTACCTATGCGCACCAGCGTACTGCCATGCCGCAGAGCCAGCCGGTAGTCGTGCGACATACCCATCGACAGCTCGGTAAAGGCTGCAGCAGCGTCGACCGTACCCGAGGCCCTCAGTTCGTCAAACAGACTCTTCAGCTCGCCGAACTCCCGGTCTACCTCGGCCTCGTCGTCGGTGAGCGTGGCCATACCCATGAGACCGCACACCCGCACATGCGGATACCGCTCCAGGGGCTTCCCGCTCAGCCACTCGCGGCACGACTCGGGGGTGAATCCATACTTGCTCTCCTCGCGGGCCACATGTATCTCGAGCAGACAATCGACCACCCGGCCGCACTTGGTTGCCTCGCTGTCGATCACACCCAGCAGCTTCTCGCTGTCGACACTGTGAATGAGGGAGATGAAGGGGACGATATATTTCACCTTGTTGGTTTGCAGGTGGCCTATGAAGTGCCACTCGATATCCTTGGGCAGCGCCTCGTACTTGCCCACAAGCTCCTGCACCCGGCTCTCGCCGAAGATGCGTTGCCCCGACTCGTAGGCCTCCATCAGGGCCTCGGCGGGGTGAAACTTCGACACGCCCACCAGGCGGGTACCCGCCGGCAGCTCCTGTCGTATGTTGGCTATATGTTGCGCAATTTCGTTCATCACTCTTTCGGTCGGTCCTCCTCCTGCGTCTTGCCTTCGGGATTAAACGGATAGACATCCATGAGCGGGGTCTCGGCAATCGACACGATTACCCAGTCGGCCATGGTGCCCTTCATGCCAGCATTCAGATTCTTGAGTGCGGTCTCAAAGTCGGCAGCCTGCACCAGCATGTACGATGCGGTGCGTTTCTCCATGCCGCTCTTCTCGTCGAGGGTGATGAAATTGATTTTACACTTGTACCAGCGGTCGCCCGTCTCGTCGAAGAAGAGCTCGCTGAAGTTGGCCCGCTTCACGGCCGACACCGAAAACTCGCCCGAGATAAAGGGCGACACCTCTTCGATGATGCGTGCCTCGGCCTCGGTAAAGGAGAGGGCATCGACCAGATAGGGTTCCGTTACTTTCTTCTGCATGCCGTTTTCCAGCATCTTGTCATATTTGACTCTGCATTCAAACCAGTTTGCCATACGTTTCTATTCAAAAAAAGGAGGTGCTGCGCACCCCCGGTGGTTCATTATATCGGTTAATATTCTATTTTGTCGCTTTTGTTCTCCCACTTCTCGAAAGCCTTGATAGCCTCGTCGTGCATGAGGGGGATGGCCTTCAAGTGCCGCTCATCCATCGGCAGAGCCAGCTCGTCGTAAATAAACGAGTCGTCGAACCCGATAGCCTTGGCGTCGGCCTTGGTGTTGCCGTAATAGACCTTGTCGAGGTGCGCCCAATAGATAGCCCCCAGACACATGGGGCAGGGCTCGCACGAGGTGTATATCTCGCACCCGCTCAGGTCGAAGGTACCCAGCACGCGGGCCGCCTCGCGAATGGCATTCACCTCGGCATGAGCCGTGGGGTCGTTCGAGGCCGTCACCCGGTTGGCGCCCCGGGCGATTATCCGGCCATCCTTCACGATTACGGCACCAAAGGGACCGCCGCCATGGTCGATATTGTCGAGCGAAAGGGCTATGGCCTCGCGCATAAAGGTATCTTTTTTACACATATCTTCTCTATTAAAAACTCAAACATGCGGTGCCGGTTACCCGACAGGCCGCCTCAAGGGTGCATCTTCCCTCTTGGGTATACAAAGATACGAATCAAATCGGGAGAAACAAAAGAACTCCCGCCGAAAAAGAGCCACCCGCCTCCGATTTCAATCGGCATCGGCCTCCTCCTTCAGGCTCCGGTTCACCTGGTCGATATAGTCGAGCAGTTCGTCGCGCCCACTCCCCCGTTCCGACGAGGTGGCGAAGACCGGGGGCAACTCCTCCCACGTCTCGAGCAGCACCTGTTTGTAGTGCTCGATGCCCGACTTGAGGGCCACGGGCCCCACCTTGTCGGTCTTGGTAAAGACGATGGCAAAAGGCACGCCGTTCTCGCCCAACCAGTGTATGAAGTCGAGGTCTATCTGTTGCGGCTTGTGACGACAGTCGAGCAGCACAAACAGGCAGGTGAGCTCCTGACGATGGAGGGCATACCCCTCGATCATCTTGCGCAGTGCCTCGCGGCTCTCCTTGCCCCGGCGGGCATAGCCGTAGCCGGGCAGGTCGACCAGATACCAGCTGTTGTCGATGAGAAAGTGGTTGATGAGCATCGTCTTTCCCGGCGTGGCCGAGGTCATGGCCAACCCCTTCCGCCGGGTGAGCATGTTGATGAGCGACGACTTCCCCACGTTGGAGCGTCCGATAAAGGCATACTCGGGCAACCGATGCGACGGGCAATCCTGCACCCGACTGCTGCTCACCACAAACTTGGCGTTTTTTATCTCCATATCAATCTTTTTTCAGATGTTCAGGGAGGACAAATATACTGACTTTTTCCGGATTTCCTACTTTCATCCCCGGTTTGTACGTCGAGGACAACCGGTAACACGCTCAATCTCAACCCACCGCACGGCATACCGGGTGGATACCGTATCGAGGTGCGGTATGACCAGTACGTCACCCCGCGCTGCGACGCGGGGTCCAGAGAGGAACGTAAAAGGGAATGTATTCTGCGGGCTCTCCTGCCCGAGCTTTTTCTGGATACCACATCAGGGGGCGGTATGA
>ERZ780067.443-NODE-443-length-15240-cov-5.06638_pt1 | contig 15240 bp, 12 predicted proteins | sample MGYA00511841_ERZ780067 | MGnify/ENA primary metagenome ERZ780067 (study PRJEB29588, sample SAMEA2143295) | human gut metagenome | biome: human gut; feature: human-associated habitat; material: faeces | place: Denmark | collected 2008/2010 ... | reverse complement strand
AAGACATCAACAACCCCTCGAAAAACTACCCCAAGGCGGTATTCATCGGCTCGGCCATCACGGTGCTCATCTTTGTGCTGGGTACCTTTGCACTGGGTATCATCATCCCGCAAAAAGACATCAACCTCACCCAGAGTCTGCTGGTCGGATTCGACAACTATTTCAACTTCATCAAGGCCTCGTGGCTCTCGCCGGTCATTGCCATCGCACTCGCCTTCGGTGTGCTGGCCGGTGTGCTCACCTGGGTGGCCGGCCCTTCGAAAGGTATCTTTGCCGTGGGCCGCGCCGGGTATCTGCCCCCTTTCTTCCAGAAGGCCAACAAGATAGGCGTACAGAAAAACATCCTCTACCTGCAAGGTGCCGCCGTCACGCTGCTGAGTCTGCTCTTCGTCGTGATGCCTTCGGTACAGAGTTTCTACCAAATCATGTCGCAACTCACGGTGGTGCTCTACCTCATCATGTACATGCTCATGTTCTCGGCTGCCATCTACCTGCGGTACAACATGAAGAAGAGCAACCGCCCGTTCCGCATCGGCAGCAAAGGCAACGGCATGATGTGGTTCATCGGCGGACTGGGATTCCTGGGCTCCCTGCTGGCCTTCGTGCTCAGCTTCATACCCCCCAGCCAGATTTCGGTAGGCAGCAACGCCGTGTGGTTCTCGGTGCTCATTATCGGTACCCTCGTCGTGGTGATTGCCCCCTTCATCATCTACGCGTCGCGTAAACCCAGCTGGACCAACAAGGAGAGCCAGTTCGAACCCTTCCACTGGGAGGAGACCGCTGCCCCGACCACAACTCACCCCCAAAACTCGCAACCCACAGGGACTACTCCGTCGGCATCCGGTCGAGGGGCTACCGCTTCAGCCCAACCGACTCCGGCATCACAACCTCATTCGAAACCGACCGTACCGACAACCGACCCGAATGCCGGAACGAAAGGCTCTACCCCGCCTCAACCGTAAACGGTCTCGCTACAAACCCATACGAAAAAGCCGGCGTCCTCTTCTCGAAGACGTCGGCTTTTCATGCGTTCAATGATCCTTATGCCATCACTCGGCCGGCTTGACATTCCACACAAAGAGTGCCAGCACAAACGAGAGGATGGAAGCTCCTATCCAGAAAATCGATACGGGCAGGAAATCGTAAGTGACCACATCGCCCGATACCGTTTTGAAGTTCTCGATGAGCGTACCCGAAATGACATCCTGCAGACCGGCGGCTATGTAGCTGGCCATGCCCACTACACCCAAGGCTGCCCCCGTAGCGTTGCGGGGAACGATGTCGACCGCCATCAGTCCGCCCAGGAAGCAGATGAGCACCCCGATAGCCACCCCGAAGAGCACCATGCTGATGACATTCAGCACCAGACTGTCGCCGCCCAGCAGGAAGAGGGAGAGCCCTATGGTGTTGAGCACCCCGAAGATAAAGGCCGGCATGTTGCGCTTGCCCTTGAAAAACTTGTCGGAGAACCACCCCGAAAGCACCGTGCCGAAGATACCCAGCAGGGCATTGATGCCGATAACCGTCGTGGCCAGTTCGAGCGAATAGCCCTTCTCCATCTCGAGAAAACGCACGCCCCAACTGTTCACCGCATAGCGGCTCACATACATGAAGGCACTGGCCAGGGCCAGAATCCACACGTAGGGATTGCGCAAAACGCCTTTCTGCGCCTTGTCGGTCGACTCCTTGGGCGGATTGCCCACATGGGGCAACCCCTTGCTCTCGGGGCTGTCGTGCAGGAAGAAGATGATGATAAGCACCCCTATCGCCCCAGCTATGAACGAGCCCATAAAACCAGCCTGCCAGCCCAGCCAACCGACGACCGACCCGACGAAGATGAAGGAGAAAAACTCGCCCAGATTGTGGCTTGCACTGAAGAACCCGTAGTAGGTTCCCCGCTCCTTGGGCGAAAACCAGCGCGACAGCGCTATGATGGCAGGGCCGGCACCCATCGACTGAGACCAACCGTTGAGGGCCCACATGATGAAAAAGCAGACAAAGAAGGCCATCGACGAAAGTCCGATGATACCTTTGGCCAAACCCAACACCCCCACGATGAGGTTGGCTATGGACGAGACAATGAGCCCCGTAGCCATAAACCGCTTGATGTTGGAGTGGTCGGCCATGAAACTGTTCACAAACTTACCGATGGCATAGGCAAACAGCAACGCCGAGCCCACGATGCCCAGCTGTTGGTCGTTGAGCATTCCGCTCTCGACAATAGGAGTCTTCACCACATTCAGCCCGGTGCGACATACATAATACAAACTATACCCCAGGGTTCCCGCAAAAAAACTTTGCAATCTCAATTTCTTCGTCAACTTGGCAGCCTCTTCATCGGTAAGCGATGCCGGCCGCTCGGCCGGGGGCAAGGCCCGATAAAAGTCGACGACTTTTCCCAGCATTTTTTTCAACATTTCTCTAGCGCTTTAATTAGATTTAATAATGTGTGTTTCGTTGCTTTTCGCTTTCGTTTCGTTTTATACGCAAATATAAAAAATATACCTGACAATCGGGCTATCTTTCTCCTCGAAATATACTCATCGGACACAATTCTCCAAGCCTCAGGTATAAGCAACCTTTTTCTCCATGCAGCGATTGCAGAGTGCTACGACACAAACCGATAACGAAAAACCTTCTTTTTCCTTTGTTCTTCGCCCGGTTTGATTTATCTTTGAAGTGGTGACCCTGACAAACAAAACAGACTGCCCCAAACAGCAAAACCATGAATGTACATCTCCTCCTTACTATTCTGGTTATCGTGCTTTGTGCCGGTTCGTGCGTGGCCCAATCGTGGTACACGGGTGAGGAGCCGCTGCGCCGGGCTGTAATTCAAAAAGATGTTTTATCGGATTGTAACCGCAATGCCGACAGCGATGTGGTGAACGTAGTATCTACCGGCATTGTTCCGGGCGAAGGAATGCGTCCGTCCATCACGGTCGAGCTGGCCAATCGCCACAACCGAACGGGCAGAAAGTATGCAGTCTATCGGGTCGACGACTCTGGGCAGAGCTGGAGGGCGGGGTAGGGGGATGCCGCGATAACCAAAACTACCACGCCGTACTGATGCGGGCCGGAAACGACGACTTCTACGGCTACCAGCTGCCCGAACTGCAATTTACCATCCTGACCGTAGCCGATGGCGACACCTTGGTTCACTCCCATTGGCAGCGAATCGCCTCATCGGCCATCCGCCCCGAGACCGACTACAACCGGCTGCACATTGTCCCTACCCAGGGCGGATACGAAATCTTGCTGGGCGACGAGCGCGAATGTCGCATCGGCTTTTGCCGCGACGACCGCCTCTTTGGCGACCGGGCGGGTATCTACGTGGGGCGCGGAGCCTGTGTTGAGCTGAAGTCGTGGAAGGTTACACCGTGCGAATATCCCGAACGACAGGTCGTCTGGGAACCCGAAGCCCTGAACGAGTACCTGCGCCACAGCACCGACCCCACCGAAGGGGTCTATGAATTCCTGCAAGCCTCCTCGTCGAGCCTCAACACCCGACTGGGCGGCAACTACCGGTTGGCCCTGGTGGCTAACGGGACCAACTACCTGCTCGTCTACGAGAGCGGGGCCCAGCGATTCAACGACCAATGGCAAACGGGCATGGTGAAGGCGGTACTGCGACCGACAGGACTCGCCAACCTCTTCGACGTCACCTGGTTCGATGCCGAACACAAACCGCTCAAAGAAGGGGTAAAGGCCATGATAGGCGACAACGGGGTACTTACCCTCCACTTCAGCCGCGAGGGAGTAATCATCGAATGGAACCGGGCCTTCGGTCCCAAAGAGCAGGCTCGGGACGCCCGGCAATCCGACGGGAACTACCCCACCCCCGGCTCGTCTGTCATTCCCTAATCCCTGCCCCTCACGCAACGGAGTCTCCCGTATCGGCCGCGCAGAGAGAGAGTCTGCGGTCACATCCTCCCCCCTGTTTCCCTGCAAACGCAAACAACAAGGGCGGCCCCGCTGTCGGAACCGCCCTGTGCAGTATGGTTGAACTTGTATTCGTCTCGATTAGTACGAGCGGGCAAAGAGCACGCGGCGAGCCGATGGCTTGCCGGTAACCATGCAGACGCCCGGCGTGGTATCGCCATCGAACGGGATACAGCGAATCGTCGCCTTGGTCTCCTCCTTGATGCGCTCCTCGGTCTCGGTCGTGCCGTCCCAGTGAGCCAGGATAAAGCCGCCCTCCTCGATCTTCTCTTTGAACTCGTCGTAGCTGTCGACCGTAATGGTGTGCTCCTGACGGAACTTGAGAGCCTTCTGGAAGATATTGGCCTGTATCTCGTCGAGCAGACCTTTTACAACCTGCTCGATGTTGTCGACGGGCAACGTCTCTTTTTCGAGCGTATCGCGGCGCATCACCTCTACGGTGCCGTTCTCGAGGTCGCGGGCTCCCATGACCAGACGCACGGGCACACCCTTCAGCTCATAGTCGGCAAACTTGAAGCCCGGGCGTTTATTGTCGGCGTTGTCGTATTTGACCGAGATACCCATGGCGCGCAACTTGCCGGCGATTTCGTCGGCCTTCACGTCGATGGCGTGCAGTTGCGCGGCATTCTTGTAGATGGGGATAATCACCACCTGGATGGGAGCCAGTTTCGGCGGCAACACCAGACCGTTGTCGTCGCTGTGGGTCATGATGAGGGCACCCATCAGACGGGTAGATACGCCCCACGAGGTAGCCCACACATATTCGAGCTCGTTGTTCTTGTTGATGAACTGCACGTCGAATGCCTTGGCGAAGTTCTGCCCCAGGAAGTGCGACGTACCCGACTGCAGGGCCTTGCCGTCCTGCATCATGGCCTCGATGGTATAGGTATCGAGGGCACCGGCAAAACGCTCGTTGGCCGATTTCACACCCTTGATTACCGGCACGGCCATGAAGTTCTCGGCAAAGTCGGCATAAACCTCGAGCATGCGACGAGCCTCGGCCTCGGCCTCCTCGCGGGTAGCGTGGGCGGTGTGCCCCTCTTGCCACAAAAACTCGGCCGTACGCAGGAAGAGGCGGGTACGCATCTCCCAGCGGAACACGTTGGCCCACTGGTTGCACAGGATGGGCAGGTCGCGATAGGAGTGAATCCAGTTTTTATAGGTGTTCCAGATAATGGTCTCGGAGGTAGGACGGATGATGAGCTCCTCCTCGAGTTTGGCGGCGGGGTCTACCACTACGCCCGTGCCGTCGGGGTTGGTTTTCAAGCGGTAGTGAGTCACTACGGCGCACTCTTTGGCAAAGCCCTCTACGTGCTCGGCCTCGCGGCTCAGGAACGATTTCGGAATCAACAACGGGAAGTAGGCATTCACGTGGCCCGTCGCCTTGAACATGTCGTCGAGCTGGCGTTGCATCTTCTCCCAAATTGCATATCCATAGGGCTTGATTACCATACAGCCCCGCACGGCCGACTGTTCTGCCAAGTCGGCCTTTACCACCAAGTCGTTGTACCATTGCGAATAGTTATCGGCACGCTTGGTCAATTCTTTCAACTCTTTTGCCATTATTTTATGCTGTTTGTTTATTGACACGAAAAAACTCTCCCCTGCCCCAAGCAAAGGATTTGCCCCAATAGAGAAAGGCGGGTACAAAATCAAACAGAAACAACCGTTTTCTGCGTTTGACCATGCCCGGCCACGCCCTATTTACGGCTTGCAAAGATAGTGAAAGGTGAGCGGATAGTAAAAAGAAAAACAGAGTTTTTCAGTTTTTGACTATCCCGAACCGTATCCTGTCTTATCCGAAGATACAAGAAAGATGAGAGCAAAAACAAATGAAACCCAAAGTTCCAAATGGAATTGCCCCGACCGAGAACTTGTTTTACAACCGAAAGGTTACCGCTTGTCGAGCTGACCGCGGCGAGCCATATCGATCATCTTCTCGCCCGGTATCAGATAGATTTCGAGCCGCCGGTTCTTGGCCCGCCCCTCCATGGTACGATTCGAAGCGATAGGCGAAAAGGCACCGGCCTCATACGTCACCACAAAGTCGGTATTGCCCCCGTTGCGGGCAAACCAGTCGCGCACGGCCTGTACCCGGGAGCGGGTCAGGTCGTGGCTGAGACCCCCGGAGCCGGTATCGTCGCTATGCATGACCAGCATCACATGGTAGTAATCGGGTATGCGCAGGTCGGCCAGGAAGGGACGCAGAAAAATGTCGGCCTTCTCGCTCAGCACCGTATCGTTGGGCAGGAAGAGGTTCGAAGCGGCTATGGTAGCCTTGATTACCTCGTAGTTGCGCACCAGCTTCAGGTCGGTGAGACGGGCCTTCTGCAAGCGGCGCATCTCACGCGACTGGGCGGTGCGTATCTTGCGGGCCTCCTTGTCGAGCTCGGGTATCGAGATATTCTCGTCGAGAGTCAACTGCGTAAGGTCGATATGTTCGACGGGAACCGCCTCCTCTTTCGACTTGTCCGACGAGAACCACGACGACACCGTATTGGCCGCCTTCTGAAAAATATTCTGCGAGGCCGCCTCGACGGGGAGCAACGCGGCTACGCCCAGCAATATGACAAATCCTGTTTTCCTGTTCATCACTCGCCTCCTCAGAAAACACCCAGCGACTCCTCGTAATCCAACTCACCCCGTACCAGGAACGGCATATCCTCGTCGTCGATTTTCACGCCGTCCTTGTGGGCACACTTGCGGGCAAAGTCGATGATGTCGTCTTCGTCGAGCTCCACCTCGTCGCCGGCATCCTCGTTGAAGAGCCCCTTCTGCTCGTAATAGTCGTACACGACATCGGTAACGTAGACAATGTCGTCGTAGCTATACTTCTCTTTCAGTTCCTGGGGCAATACATTCTTTATATACTCTACAGCCTTGTCTTCGTCGTAGGCAAATATATCTTCGTTTTGGCTCATTTTTTCTATGTTTTTTGGGGTTATTTGATTGGGTAAAAGTACAAATCATTAACGGCTTTTGCAAATAGACAGAAAAAAAATAAGTTTTTTTGTTGCAGATTCAAAAAGTTTATCTACATTTGCAGTGTACTATTCAACTAATACACCAAAACAGTAAAACAATTTTATCCCGAAATACTATGTTACAGATTGAAAATCTTGAATTTAGTTATCACAAAAAGAAGGCCCCCATCTTCAACGGCATAAGCCTGACGATACAACCGGGTTCGGTTTACGGGCTGCTGGGTAAAAACGGAATCGGTAAATCGACCCTGCTCTATATGATGTGCGGCCTGATGTTTCCCCACAAGGGACGCATCACGCTCGACGGTGTGGAGGTGCGCCACCGCCGCCCCGAAACGCTCGAGAAGATTTTCCTCGTACCCGAGGAGTTCGACCTTCCCCCTATCTCGGTCGATGCCTACGTACGCCGCAACAGCGTCTTCTATCCCCGCTTCGACCGCGAGCAGTTCGACCGGTATCTGGCCGACTTCGAACTGGAGAATGTCAAGAACCTGTCCAAGACCTCGATGGGACAGAAAAAGAAATACCTGGTGAGCTTTGCCCTGGCCACCAACACCCCGCTGCTGCTCATGGACGAGCCTACCAACGGCATGGACATCCCCTCGAAGAGCCAGTTCCGCAAGGTCATCGCTTCGGGCATGAACGAGCAGAAGAGCATCGTCATCTCGACCCACCAAGTGCGCGACCTCGAAAACATGATCGACCGCATCGACATTCTCGAGGGCGGCCGCCTGCTGCTCGACAGCGACACGGCCGACATCACCTCGCACCTGCGATTTATCAAGGGAGCCGGCGAGGCCGACATCGAAGGGGCCCTTTACTCGGTCTCGACCATTGCCGGATACAGCGCCATCCTGCCCAACCCCACGGGCGAGGAGACGCCGCTCGACATCGAGATGCTCTTCAACTACGCCATCGAAAAACCGGCGGAAATCGAACGTATATTTGCCAACCCTGTAAAATAAGACGACCATGAACGAATATGACATAACCCCCAACGCCCAAGAGGCCACCGCCTCGGTAGCCTCACGCCCGACGGCCTCCAACTTCTTCAGTCTGAAACGCTTCGGACGCTACTGCTCCAAGCAGATACACGAGTGGAAACGGGGACTGTTGCTCCAGTTCTTTTCGCTGGCAGGCATCTACACCCTCTTGATGTTCCTCTTCCACTCGACCGACGAAGAGGGACTGATTCCCTCCATCGCTTCGACCGGCATACAGATAATTATCTGGCTCGGCTTCTTTGTCTATATCGCCAAGAGTGCTTCGAGCCTGGCCGATCAGATAGGCCGCCGCTCCAAACGGGTGCTCTACCTGGTGGTTCCCGCCTCGACCGCCGAGAAGTATATCGCCCACCTGCTGTGGACCATCGTGCTCTACCCCATTCTCTTCTTCGCAGCCATCCTGGTGGCCCAGTATGTCTCGGAGACAGCCTCGTCGATGATACGCGGCGAAGCCTTCAACCCGGGCACACCGCTGCAAGGCTTGCTCACCTTCTGGAACAACAACATGTACAGCACCTCGTTCCTGGTGAACTACACGATTAACATTATCGTTACCTTCACGCTGGGAGCTACGCTGTGGCAGAAAAACAGTTTTCTCAAGACCATTGCCGCCTGCTTCCTGCTGGGCATCATCGTCATCATCTTCTACACCACCCTGCTGGGTAAGGAAGAGCTGGAGTCGATGTTCACCTACCTGGTCGTAGGCAACTACTTCGACAGCTTCAACAACAACGACTTCGTGTGGATACTCAACGGCATCAGCGCCGTAGAATATCTGCTGTTCGGATACATCGGATACATGCGCATGAAAGAACTCGAAATAAACGAAACCAAACGATAAGTATGCAATTCAAAGAGAACCAAACCATCTACCTGCAAATCGCCGAACGCATCAGCGACGAGATACTGCTGGGCCACTATGCCATTGGGGCCCGCATACCCTCGGTGCGCGAATACGCGGCCCTCGTGGAGGTAAACGCCAACACGGTGATGCGTTCCTATGAATTTTTGCAGACCCAGGGTATCATCTTCAACAAGCGGGGAATCGGCTTCTTCGTCTCGCCCGACGCCAAACACAAAATCACGGAATACCGGCGAAACGAATTCCTCAAGACCGAACTGCCACGCTTCTTCATGCAGCTCTATACCCTGCACATCCCCATGGACGAGATTGACTCCATGTACCGGGAATTTATCGAAAACCTCACGTCAAACCCCTCAAACCAAGCATCATGAAACGCTCGACCATAGTCCTGTTAATTGTTCTGGCCGTGATGATATTCGCCCCCATCATCGCCATCAAAGTCATCAGCAACCTCTCGCCCGAAACGAAATTGAAGAGTCTGAAAGAGTTGCTGGATTATAATGAAAATGCCAACGCCCCCGTGCGGTACCTCGTTATCGACGATACCGACAATGACTCGGTATACTCCTGCATCTGCATCTTCATCTCGACCCGCGACAAGAAAGATTCCCGGAAGGGTATCGTCTTTGCCAACGGCGAAAACTACACGGGCGACACCCTGCACCTCACCGACCAGTGGCTGGAGCAGCCGTCGGCCGACGACTCAAACGACTCGATACCCCAGTCGTGGTTCGGCAAACAGACTCTCGACTACGACCATAATACCCAACTCATCGTCGAGAACCACAACCCCAACGTCACGCTCCATTTCTCGGAGAGCAACTTCGATAAACTCATCGTTCAATCGCAAGGCGACGTGGTCGTGCGGGAATCGAACGTGGGCATGCTCGTCGTGCAGGACAGCATAGGCCACAGTGGGACTGCCTGCCAGCAATGCAATATCGGCACACTATTTGCATACCTTAACGACAAATGTTCGTTGAGCCTCTCGAAAAACAACATAGGCACCGCCTTCCTTCCCAAGGCGCTCAACACCCTGTCGATCGAGGGCAACAACATTGGTGTGACCGGCACTATCGACCTCATGGAGTTCAACCTGTCGAAGTCGATCGACAACGACAGTATCGACGCCGTGAGTTTCGGCATCGGTATGAAATACACCTCCGACGACAAGGATAAAAAAGAGAAAAAATAAGAACAGACCGATCTATTCATCACACATTTTAATTGACTAAAACAGATGAAACGAGTTTTCAAACTGGGTATTCTGCTGGGAATGCTATTCTCGGCATTCACTATGGCCCACGCCGCTGCGGCCGATTGCAAAATAAGCGGCACCGTGACCGACTCGATCAGTGGCGAGGCCATCCCCTTCGTGACCGTAGGGGTAGAAAACAGCGACGGCAAGGTATTATCCCGCGTGGCCTCCGACGTGAACGGAAGCTTCACCGCCACGGCTGCCGCCGGCAACCGTTATACGCTGGCCATCTCGTCGGTAGGCTATGCGACCAACCGCGTAGAGGTAGCCATCGAACCGGGCGAACGCACCAAGGCCCTGGGCAACCTCACCCTCACCGAAGGGACCGAACTCTCTGAGGTAACCGTCGTGGCCCAACGCCCCCTCATCAAGAGCGACATCGACAAGATAACCTACGACATGGAGGCCGACCCCGAGGCCACGAGCAACAACGCCCTCGACATGCTGCGCAAGGTGCCCATGATTACCGTCGATGCCGAGGAGAACATCCGGCTCAACGGACAGAGCAACTACAAGGTGCTGCTCAACGGCAAGAGCTCGGCCATCATGTCGGGCGACAACCTCAAGGAGGTGCTCAAAAGCATGCCGGCCAGCTCGATCAAGAATATCGAAGTCATCACCAACCCCTCGTCGAAATACGAGGCCGAGGGCGTAGGCGGTATCATCAACATCGTCACCGTGTCGCGACGCGACTCCAACGGCATAGTGGGCAGCGTGGGGGCCAATGCCGACAACCGCGGCGGATTCGGCGGCAACATCTACCTCTCCTCGCAAATCGGCAAGTTCGCCTTCTCGGGCCGCTACTCGGGCAGCCGCTACACCAACGGCCACGGAGGCCGCTCGAAAGCCTTCTCCGAGACCTACGGCAGCGACGAGTTCAACCACTCGGCCGGTTACGGCAAGTCGCGATTCGAAGGGCTCGGCCACAACCTCTCAATCGAGGCCAGCTACGAAATCGACACCCTCAACCTCATCAGCTTCTCGGCCTTCGGCTGGCTGGGCAACAACAAGTCCAACTCCAACCTCGACTACACCTACTACAACCGGGCCAACGACATCAGCAGCCAATACCAGTCGCTCCCCCGCTCGACCAGCGACTACGGCTCGGTGTCGGGTACGCTCGACTACCAGCGCTCGTTTGCCAAGAAAGACCGCACCCTCACGGCTTCGTACCAGTTTGAATACAACCCCAACAACTCGGACTATACCACCGAGAGCAACGGCCTCATCAACTGGAACAGCTACATCGAACGCAGCAAGAACAAGGCTCACGGTACCGAACAGACCGTACAGATCGACTACTTCGACCCCCTCACCGAGATGCACCAGATCGAGGCCGGCGCCAAGTACATCATGCGCTGCAACGTGAGCGACGGCAACCGCACCCAAAGCCTGTGGGACGAGCCTACCGACACCTGGAGCGACGTGCTGCTGCCGGTCAACGACCTCGACTACACGCAGCACATTCTGGGCCTCTATGCCGGCTATGTGCTGAAGATCAAGAAGTGGAGCGGCAAGGTGGGTGCCCGGCTCGAATCGACCTGGAACGACGGCCGCACCACCAACCACAACGCCGAGGGAGGAACACAAGAGACCCGCTTCGACAACGACTTCTTCAACGTGGTGCCCTATGTGACCCTCTCGTGGCAACCGCGCGAGATGCAGACCGTCAAGCTCTCCTACACGCAGCGGCTCAGCCGACCGGGCATCTGGCAACTCAACCCCTTCAAGGATACCTCTACCCCCATGCGGGTGACCTATGGTAACCCCAACCTCGACTCCGAGATTTCGCACACCTTCTCGCTGGGATATACCCTCTTTACCGCCACGGGCATGAGCCTGGCCGCCGAGCTGAACGGCCGCGTGCAGAACAACGGTATCGAGCAGACCATCTTCATGGACGAGAACGGTATCGCCAACGTCACCTACGACAACATAGGCCGGGTGCGCGAGGGCAAGCTGAACGTATTCTTCTCGGGCAACGTGCTGCCCACGCTCAACCTCTATACCAACCTCTCGGGCGGATACGGCGACTACAGCTCGGCCCGGGCCGGTTACTCCAACAAGGGGTGGGACTACAACGGTTTTCTGGGTGCCCGCTGGAATGCCTGGAAAGACGGTGCCATCAGTGCCAACGTGGGTTACTATTCGGGATTCCGCATGCTGGTGGGAACCACGGCTCCCTTTGCCTTCTGCGGCTTCAGCGTGAGCCAGTCGTTCTTCAACAAGCGGTTGCAGGTGAACCTCTCGGCCAGCGACCCCTTCTCGAAAGAGCGCAAGTTTGTCATGCACATCAAGAACGACGATTACCGCATCGACAGCTACGACTACAACCCCTGCCAGTATGTACGGCTGGGTATAACCTACTCGTTCGGCCAGATGAAGAGTGCCGTGAAGAAGGCCCGCCGCAGTATCAACAACGACGACCGCAAGAGCAGAGGCAGCGGTGCCGGTAGCGGCGCAGCCGGCGGCATGGGAGGCTCGGGCAGCGGCACGGGCATGTAACGAACGACATACGACGTATTAACTTCCTGATTTAAATAAACGAAAAAGGCCCGTATCTCTGCGAAGAGGTGCGGGTCTATCTTTTTTACCGGTGCGTATGGGCGAGAGGAGAGGAAATACCGTCGGGCCTTACGGGCGAAAGCGCGGGACCTGCCTGTCACAAAATCTGCTTTTTGCAGGCTCTCAACTTGTTCTTGATGCGGAATATCTGAGCCTTCACCGTACCCACCGGCATATTCAGGCGCCGGGCAATCTCGTCGTAATGGTATCCTTGCAGATAGAGGGAGAAGAGCGTGCGGCACTTGGCCGGCAACAGATTCATAATCTGCTGAATATCGGTGGCCGATATGGCACATTCGGCATTGATTGCCTCCTCCATGTCGTCGGCAGCGTCCAGTTGGAAATCGGCTATCATGGCCTACTGGCGGGAAGAAAGACGGCGGCAATTCAGGAAGAGATTGAACATGATGGTGCACAGCCAGCTCTTGAAACTCCCCGTATCGTGATAAAGTTCTTTGTTTACCAGGGCTTTCAGAGCCGTCTCCTGCCACAGGTCTTTTGCCTCGTCGTCGTTGTGGGTCAGACTCTTGGCAAAGCCCAACAGAGCACCTTGCAGTTTTACCACATGCTGCTCAAAATCTTCTTGAATCATTATTTGTACTTGAAATTAAATAAAAGAATAGGGTGGTAAAGGTAGGCTATTATTTCCACAGCAAAAAATAAAAAGACATTTATTTTCAGACAATAAGAAATTATTCCTATTTAGGAGCCTTTTTATACAGCACGACCGCGATTACCGTGTAGAGGATATTGGGTATCCACATGGCCAGCATGGGCGACGTGGCTCCCGTGACGGCAAAGGTCGAGGTGACTGTCGAGAAGAGGATATAGCTGAAACTCAATAACAAGCCTATACCGATGTTGATACCCATGCCCCCCTTGACCTTGCGCGACGAGAGCGACATGCCTATGGCGGTGAGGATAAAGGCGGCAGCCGCCATGGCGAAGCGCCGTTCATACTCGATTTCGAAATTCTTGATGTTGGCAACGCCCCGCTCCTTCTGACGGGCAATGTAGCGGCGCAACTCAGGGGTGGTCATCATCTCGCTGTCGTTCTGCGAGATAAGGAAGTCGGAGGGTTCGATGGGCACAATCGTATCGAGCGAAGTACCGCGCACCAGCTCCTCGCGCATGCCGTTGAAGTTGCGAATCAGGTAGTTGTTGACCCGCCAGTGATAGGCCGAGTCGTAGTTGACCGTCTGGGCCGTGAGGCGCGACTTGAGCACCTTGTCGTCGAACTTCTCGAGCGAGAATCGGTAGCCGGTCTTGTTGCTGTTGTCGTAGCGGGCAATATAGGCAATGACCCCGGGCTCGACCTGCAACTGGATGTTGCTGGCATAGTCGACCCGTTTGTTCTTCACATAGGTATTCATGTACTCGATGCGGGTCACGTTGGCCGGCGGTATCACATAACAGCTCAAATAGAGGTTCAGCGCCGCAATGATGGCCGCCGAAATCATATAGGGCACAAAGAGCCGCTTGAAACTGATGCCGCTCGAGAGCATGGCGATAATCTCGGAGTTATCGGCCAGCTTCGAGGTAAAGAAGATAACGGCAATGAAGGTAAAGAGCGGGCTGAAGAGGTTGGCAAAATAGGGCAGAAAGTTGAAGAAATAGTCGAATATCGTAGCCGACAACGGCGCCTTGAGAAACGAATCGAGCTTCTCGTTGATGTCGAACATGATGGTGATAGCCAGAATAAGGGCTATCGCAAAGAAGTACGTTCCCAGAAACTTCTTGATGATATAGATGTCTATTTTCTTCAGTACCTTCATCATGCGACGTTTTACAACCGTGTAGTCACCCGGCGCACCATCTCGTCCTTCCACGGCTTGAATGTGCCGGCCAGAATCTGGCGACGGGCCTCCTGGGTGAGCCATACATAAAATGCCAGGTTATGTATCGAGGCAATCTGCATGGCCAGAATCTCTTCGCTGATGAAGAGGTGGCGCAGATAGGCCTTGCTGTAACAGGTATCGACAAACGAGGTACCCTCGGGGTCGATGGGCGAAAAGTCGTCGGCCCACTTCTTGTTGCGCATGTTCATAATGCCGTTACGGGTGAAGAGCATGCCGTTGCGGCCGTTGCGCGTGGGCATCACGCAGTCGAACATGTCGACCCCGCGCTCGATACCCTCCAGAATATTGGCCGGCGTGCCCACCCCCATCAGATAGCGGGGCTTGTCTTGGGGCAGAATATCGTTCACCACCTCGATCATCTCGTACATCTTTTCGGTAGGTTCGCCCACGGCCAGACCGCCGATAGCGTTGCCGTCGGCCCCCAGGTCGGCCACATGCTTGGCCGCCTCGGTACGCAGGTCGCGGTAGACGCACCCCTGCACAATGGGGAAGAATGTCTGCCGATAGCCATAGAGCCCCTCGGTCTCACAGAAGTGTTTCCACCCCCGGTCGAGCCAGCGGCGGGTAAGGGCCAGCGACTTCTTGGCGTAGTCGTAGTCGGCATCGCCCGGCGTACACTCGTCGAGCGCCATCATGATGTCCGACCCGATGATGCGCTGCGTGTCCACCACATTCTCGGGCGTAAAGAGGTGTTTCGACCCATCGATGTGCGAGCGGAAGTGAGCCCCCTCTTCGGTGAGCTTGCGGCGGCCCGGGGGGGGGAAGA
>ERZ780067.437-NODE-437-length-15371-cov-4.16479_pt1 | contig 15371 bp, 9 predicted proteins | sample MGYA00511841_ERZ780067 | MGnify/ENA primary metagenome ERZ780067 (study PRJEB29588, sample SAMEA2143295) | human gut metagenome | biome: human gut; feature: human-associated habitat; material: faeces | place: Denmark | collected 2008/2010 ... | reverse complement strand
GCAATAAAAAATGACTCCACGATCGCCGGCCACGCCATGTTGACGGCGGTCTGGAATGTGTCTTTGTGGTATTTCCCCTGTAACTTGTTTCCTAAGTACCCCATTTCTTTTCCTCTCTTTCGTCCCAATACCAATTTCTATTTTACTTTGTTTTAACAGAAGGGTCAATACGGTACCGGCAGAAAAAAGCCAGCCGCAAAAGCAAAATTCTTTTCGCTTTTTGTGGCTGGCTTTTCTTTTATCTTTCCGTAGCGATTCAGACCCCCATCTTGATTCCGCTTACGCTACATCCCAGTATTGCTTCTTATTTTTTCAGCACAAATTCTGCCTTATTCTCTGTCGTGCTGTCGCTTCCGATGAAGACTTCGAAAGCACCGTTTTCACTTTCTACACGCTCATTTTCTGTCAGGAAGCGAAGCTCTTCTTCTGTGATTTTGAAGATGACTTCGGTTTCTTCTCCCGGCTGAAGGGTTACCTTGCAGAAATCTTTCAGCTCTTTCACCGGGCGTACCACGGATGCGGCTACGTCGTGGATGTAAAGCTGTACGGTCTCGGTTCCCTTTGTATCGCCGGTGTTTTTCACGGTTACGGAGGCTTTAATCTCATCTTCCATGCCAAGCTCTGCCTTGTCCAGTTTCACATCTGAAATTGCAAAGCTGGTGTAGCCAAGGCCATATCCGAACGGGAACAGTGGTGCGTTCGGGATGTCGAGGTATTTGGAACGGAAACGGTCTTTGTCCTTGCCCGGCACATGCGGTCTTCCGGTGGAATATTCGTTGTAGTGAACCGGCACCTGGCCTACAGAGTACGGGAAGCTCATGGTCAGCTTGCCGCTTGGAGCGTATGCACCGAAAACAACATCTGCGATTGCATTGGCACCCTCGGTACCCGGCATCCATACTTCAAGAACGGCTTTTGCTTTCGATACGACATCGCGCAGATCGAGCGGACGGCCATTGAAGAGGACAACGACAACGTTTTCATTGACTTTTGAAACGCGCTCAAGCAGTCTCTGCTGGATTTCCGGGATACGGATATTCGCGTTGCTGGTTGCCTCGCCGGACTGCAGACGATCCTCACCGATCGCAAGAACGACAACATCGGCCTCTTTTGCTGCGTTTACAGCCTCAAGAAGCATTGCTTCTTCCTCTTCTGGCGTGGTGGACTGCTCCATCGCCTCGCCGAAGCCCTCCAGGCGGATGTCGGAGCCAAGCATCGGAGAGCCTGCATGGAAGCTCATGTTTGTCGTATCTGCCTGCGCTTTTACGGCCTCTTCCAGATTTGTCACATCCTTTGCATCTCCGATGAAGGACCAGGAGCCCATCAGGTTTCTGCTGTGGACATACGGTCCGACCCAGGCAATCTTCTTCTCCTTGCCAAGCGGCAGGATTTTCTCTTCGTTTTTCAGCAGTACAAACGATTTTCTTGCGGCTTCTCTTGCCAGATCGCGGTGCTCTTTGCAGAGAATGACCTCTTTTTCTTTCGTCTCGTCTGCGTCTTTATACGGGTTTTCAAACAGTCCCAGTTTGTTTTTCAGTTCCAGGATACGCATGCAGGACTCATCGATCAGATCCTCGGAAATCTTGCCCTCTCTTACAAGGCGGCAGAGGTTCTCGCAGTAAATACCTGTCATCATATCGATATCGACGCCTGCCTCGGCGGAGCGGACAGCTGCCTCCTCACGGTCTGCGCAGTAGCCGTGGTAAATAATCTCCTCGATTGCCGCCCAGTCGGAAATCAGAACTCCGTCAAATCCCATTTCGTCACGCAGGATGCCGCGCATCAGTTTCTTGTTTCCGGTTGCCGGAACACCGTTTACCGTGTTGAAGGACGTCATTACCATCGCTGCGCCTGCATCGATGCCGGCTTTGTAGGACGGCAGATAGAAGTCACGGAAGGTATGCTCGGAAAGCTCTACGGTGTTGTAGTCTCTTCCCGCTGTCGGAGCGCCATAGCCTGCAAAATGTTTCACGCAGGAAGCAATTTTGTACGGCTCCTTCAGATCGTCTCCCTGGAATCCGCGCACCATTCCGGCACAGAACAGACCGTTCAGATACGGATCCTCACCGGTAGACTCCATGACACGGCCCCATCTTGCATCGCGGACCAGGTCAGTCATCGGTGCGAAGGTTACGTGAAGGCCGGAAACGGCTGCCTCTTTTGCAGCAACTGCCGCACACTTTTCGGACAGCTCCGGTTCAAACGTTGCGCCCTGTCCCAGCGGAATCGGGAAAATGGTCTTGAAGCCGTTGATGATATCCAGCATGAACAACATCGGGATGTGATGCGGGTGCTGCTCCACAAAATCCTTCTGGATTTTCTTTAACGTTTCTGCACCCATGCTGCCCAGGATGGAACCGGAAAGCGCTACATTTTCCGGCGTAAATCCTTTATCCGCCATCGGTCCCATGGCTGTGATGTCCATATCTTTATTGAAGAAGGCACCCACCACCTGGCTCATCTGGTTCACTTTTTCTTCCAGCGTCATGTCGGCCAGAAGCTCTTTTAATTTCTGCTCGGTCATTTTTTCTCCTCCATACCTCGTTTTTGCTGTATCTGCTTCTTCAGAAACCCCTAAAATGTCAGAAAAATATCGTTTTTCCGTTTTTTCTGAATCTTATACTGAAATTTTACCACATCTGACCTGAAAAAAATATCCCCTGATCCGACCTTTTTCTTTCACTATTCCGACCTGTTTGCTGCTATTCCGGTGCGTAAGAAAGTGATAAAATCCTCTGTTATTTCCCGGACATGTGAAGGGGGCTTTCCGCTATTTTTCACTAAAGCTTCTTCGGTATTCCAGCGGTGCGTATCCCGTATTGTCCTTAAACATCTTCGTAAAATACGAGAAATTGCTGTACCCCACATACAGCGACACCGTATTGATCGGCAGCGTGCTCTGTGTCAGAAGCTTTTTTGCCTCCTCCACCCGCTTTTGGATGATATAATTACTGATCGAAATACCCTTTTCTTTTTTAAAAATCCGGGACAGATAATCCGTATTCAAAAAGACAAGCTCCCCAAGCTCCTCCCGGTGAATCTCCTCCCGGTAATGTGCATCGATATAAGCGCATACCTGACTCGTAACCGAATCTGATTTGTTGATGTACTGTCTGTACTGAACTGCTTTCCGAACCAGTACCCCGGCATATTCCATCATCTCTTCTCTGCCATAAAGGGAATTCCGATGCAGGTTTTCCATATCCGCATCTGCAAACAGTGCATACGCCTTGATCTCCCGTTCCGAAAGCCATGCATACACCACCTGCGTCAGATCGGTACGGAGTGCTACCAGAAGCTCCCTGGTAATCATTCCTTCCCGCTCCGTCCGGTCAAGGTATTTCTGCAGCCGCTCCAGCAGCTCCTCCGGTTTTTCCTCCGAAAGCAGAGCTTTCCATACATCCAGCTCCTTATTTTCGTAGCTGGTCTGCGGAGCCTGAAATTCGTTCAGAAACAGCACCTCGTTCCGCACGGAAAGGCTTCCCTCCCGCATTTTCTGAAGATTCCGGCTCTGCTTTTGCATCCCCAGTACAGATTCCCACTGTCCGACACCGCACCACAGCTCCAGATAGATTTTTTCATTCATCCACGCAACAAACTGCCGCAGAATTTCACAGTCCCGCTCACCGTCCTGCGGGAATGCTTTTTCCTTTGACTGTGTAACAATCCAGTAGCTGCCCGGTTCCTGGTAAAAAACAGTATCTACCGCAATATCCGTTTCCTCATACAGTTCCGACAGCACATTTTCGATCACAAACTCTATGGTCGCGGTATCCCACATCTCCCGCTTATTGCTCTTTATTTCCGGCATCAGACAAATCAGCCGGAAATAGTGTCCCGGTCCGTATGGCAGCTGACGCTGTGCTGCCGTTTCGCAGAATTTTTCCTCGGAGAAGCCGTCTTTCAGCACATTTTTCCAGATATCCTGCTGCAGAATTTTTCTGTTCTGGTTCCACTTGATGCTTTCCTGCCTGAGATCCTGTATTTTCTTTTCTTTCGCAACGGATTCCGCCGCACGCTGTACGGCCTCCTTCAGCTTGTCAAAATCGATGGGCTTTAGCAGATAATCGACACTGTTCAGCTGAATCGCTCTTCTGGCATAGTCAAACTCCGCATAGCTTGTCAGGAATATGACCTGGACCTTCAGCTCCTCTTTTCTGACCCACTCCACAAAGTCGAATCCCGTTCCGCCCGGCATCACGATATCGCTGATCACGATATCAATGTCCACCATTCCCATGATGTTTTTCGCCTGCTGTACGGAAAACGCAGTGTACACCTCGCTCACCCCGGTCTCTGTAAGATCGAGGTTTCTTTTGATACTTTCAATCACGTACTCTTCATCATCCACGAGCAATAGTTTCATGTTCTTCTCCCCCTGTCCTGTATGGAATATGGATATCTACAATCGCTCCGCCGAGCGGACTGTTATCGAAATGAATCTCGCCGGAATCGCCATAATAATAGTGGAATCGTTTCAGACAGTTTTCGATTCCGATATGCTTTCCATGCTCGGAAATATCTTCCCCTGCTTTCAGCCTTTGCAGCGTCTCCTCCGGAAAGCCGTTTCCGGTGTCCGAAATATAAATGTTGACATACTTTTCGTCTCCGCGGTCCTCCGGGTAAACCGTCACGGAAATCAGCGGAACCTTCTCCAGCGTCAGGGCATGTTTTGCCGCATTCTCTACAAACACCTGAATCAGGAACGGGAAGATTACTGCGTTTTCCACCTCTTCATGAACCTCAAAATAATAGGTGAATTTTTCCGGATAGCGCAGCAGCAGAATTTTGAGGTAATTTTCACAGTGGTTCGTCTCCGCCGTTACCGGCACCATCTCGCTTGTATTCCGGAAAATATACGCAAGATAATCGGACGTAATACGGCTCATCGACTTTGCATGGTCGTACTGACCGAAGTCGATCATGCTGTAGATAAAGTTCAGACAGTTCATATAAAAATGCGGGCGGATCTGGATTTTCAGGTAGTCCATCTCGATTTTCTGTTTTTGCAGCTCCTGCTCATACAGCGTGATCTTCAACCGGCGGATCTGGTGAATCATGTTTCGGAATTTATCGTCAATCTGCTCCAGCTCTACCAGGTTTCCTTCCGACATCTGATAGGTGAGGTCCCCATTGTCATATTTCTGAAGATTTTCCGTAAACATACCGACCGGCTTCAGGATTTTTGTTTCCAGGTGGAACAGCAGCACGGAACCGGCAATCACCATCAGAAAAGCAACGCCAAGAAGGGCAAACACACTTCCCGTCATCAGATTTAAGACTCCCGTCCAGGAGATTTTAATCCGGATTTCAAACGGTGCCTGCGAAAGCTCCTGCCGGAAGGTATAATTGCCGGTATCAAACTTCGAACTGTCCGTTACAATTCCTTTTTCCGTCAGTGTTCCGATGCTTTTTCCGTTCTGGTCAACGAGGCTGACATAGCCGCACTTCCCAAGAGACAGTTCAGAGAACGGTTCCAGAATCGTTTTCAGATTGACGTAGCAGCCGAGTCCAACGCCCTGACTCTGCGCTACCTTGAGCATATAAACATCGTCTCCCTGGCACATCACGGTCCATTTTTTCTTGACTGCATACGTCTGCTGCGACAGGCTTTTGATCCTGCGCTTCAGCGCTTCCTGCAAATAGGGATCAACGGCGTAAAGCCCGTCGGAGGAAATGCTCAGCTGATATAAGCTGTCATCCTTCTGCGTATAGAGAAAAACATTGTAATCCGTTCCAAAATCCCACGCTGCAGATACATAATTCCTTCGCAGCTGCGTAATGACATATTCCTCATACTGATCCTTCTCCATCAGATCCATATATTTCCAGAAAGCAGAATCCGGGTTGGAGCTGTCCATTACGGTCGAGAACAGGTTTCGGCTGATTCGAAAAAAACGGTTATCCAGCTCATCCGTATACAGCTTTGAAATCTCTTCCAGCTGCTCATATACCTGCCGCTGCGTCCGGTTCAGAATAAGCACGCTCCCAGCCAGAAAAAGCAGCAGCATACTCAGCAGGCAGATCAAAAGATAACGCCCCTGCTGCGCCAGTGTTGTTTTTTTCGTCTGTTTTGAAATACGCATGAAGTTTCCTCCTTTTTCTGTTCCGGTACACTCGAAATTTTTCCGTGTTTGATTTTACGAACTGATCTTTTTTTCTGAATATAATACAGCAGAAAAACAGTACACCTCATGTTTCCATGAGTCTGTACTGTTTTTCTGATTTATGTCGGAAACACCGAAATGTTTCTCTTTTTTATTCCTGCATGGAAAATCATCCCTTTACCGCACCAAGTGTGATACCTTCTGCGAAGTATTTCTGAAGGAACGGATAGATGATAAACAGCGGCAGCATGGCGATAAATGCGATTGCCATACGGATCGAGGTTGTCGGCAGCTTTGCCACCTCGGCACCGATATTTCCGGTTACTTTTCCACTTGCCAGGTACTGAATATCGGTGATCATCTGGTTCAGCAGGTTCTGGATACTGTAAAGCTTCTGGCCTTCATTTCCTGATAAATAGTATAAACCATTTGTCCAGTCATTCCAATAGCCAAGTGCGGAAAACAGTCCCATGGTTACCAGAATCGGTTTTCCAAGCGGCAGTGTGATGCTGGTGAAAATCTTCATGTGTCCTGCGCCATCGATTTTGGCCGCCTCGAACAGCGCGTCCGGGATACTGGTGTTAAAGTAGCTTCGGATCATCAGCACGTTGTTTGCACTTAACAGGAAGCCCGGAACAATCAACGCCCAGATCGTGTTTTTGATGTGAAGATAATTTACATACATCAAGTAGGTCGGCACCAGTCCGCCGTTGAACAGCATCGTGAAGAATACGAAAAAGGTAATTGCTCTGCGGTACGGCAGCTTTTTAATCGAAAGCGGATATGCCAACAGAGCGGACATCGCAAGGTTTGCAGCTGTACCGACGATGGTTACAAAAATGGTAATTCCGTATGCTCTCAGGATTTTCTCGCCCTGGCGGATGATATAGGAGTAAGCATAGAAGCTGAATTTCTCCGGGAAGAACGAATATCCGTTGCGGAGCAGTGTGTTTTCATCGGTCAGCGAGGAAATAAATACGAGTACAAACGGCAGTACAATGGATAACGTAATCAGAATGAGTACTACATTAATCCAGAACTGGAAACGTTTTGCTTTTTTTGAATTTGTCATACTTCCATCCTCCTAGAATAATGCCTGGTCTTTGTCTACTTTGCGGACAATCCAGTTACTCAACATTACGACACAGAAGCCTACCAGAGACTGGTATACACCGGCTGCAGATGACATACTGATATTTCCCTGCTCAATCAGGGCACGGTATACATAGGTATCGATAACGTTTGTGGTCGGGAACAGAACACCGGAGTTCATTGGTACCTGATAGAACAGACCGAAATCGGAATAGAAAATTCTTCCGATGCTGAGAAGCAGCAGGGTAATGATGGTCGGAACGAGGCTCGGCAGTGTGATTTTTGTGATCTCCTGCCATTTGCTTGCGCCGTCCAGTCTGGCAGCCTCATAAAAGGAAGGATCGATACCGATCAGCGATGCGATGTAGATCAGGCATCCGTATCCTACGCCCTTCCAGCAGTTCGCGATAATCAGGATCGCCGGCCAGTATTTCGGTTTCTGGTACCACTGGATCGGGTCAATATGGAAGAACGGAAGGATCGAATTGTTGACAAGACCATTTTCTGCACTCAGAAGCGCATATACGATGTAGCTTAAGATAACCATGGACATCAGGAACGGAAGAAGAATTGCACTCTGGTACACTTTTTTGAGCTTTGTGTTTCTTACCTCCGTAATCAGAATCGCAATGGCAATTCCGACTACCATGTTTATAAGAATAAATGCAACGTTATACAGCAGCGTGTTTCTTGTAATGATCCATGCATCCTTCGAGGAAAACAGGAACTTAAAGTTGTCGAGTCCTGCCCATGGGCTTGCCCAGATACCTTTTGCAAAGTTCAGTTTTTTAAACGCAATCACCATACCTGCCATCGGGATATAGTTGTTGATCAGCAGATACAGAAGTGCCGGAAGCATCATCAGATAAAGCGGCCAATATTCCTTCAGCACGTTTTTCTTTTTCTCTTTTTTAACCTCTGCTTTTTTCATAAAGCGTGTCTCCTTTTATGAGGGCTGTTTTTTCAGGTTCTTTCACAGAGAAAGCTCCACATCTTTTCGGGTAAGAGTGGAGCCTTCGGTTACTGTATCACACCGGATTTTCTTTTGCCCCGGTCGTGTTCTTTTTACAAATTATGGTGCTTATTTCGCTGCAAGAAATGCATCCAGCTGCTCCTGCTTTGCAGCAATGACATCATTGATTCCCGCATCATCCAGTGCCTCCAGGAACTGTGGAAGCAGTTCTTCCGGATCTCCAGAACCGCTGTAAAGTGCTCCGCTGTACTGTTTTACAACGTTGGACAGAGCCGATACCTGATTGGTATATTCGCTGTTATCAAAGACAAATCCCAGTGCTTTCGACTCGATACCGGAAGCGTTGAACTTCTGCATTTTGTCCCAGAGCTGCGGGTCAGATCCATCCCATTTGTATGCGATGAACTGGTTCGGAAGCTCCCATCCACAGTTAAAGCTGTAGCCTGCATTGTCTGCTGTTACACCGTCCGGGTAGTTGATGATTCCGTTTTCTTCATCTTCTACTACGTAGTCGGTTCCCTCTTCGCCCCAGTTCAGAAGGTTCATGACCTCCGGGCTGCCATAGATGTAATCGAGAACCTGCATTGCTTTTTCCGGATTTTCGGAGTTCTGTGCTACAGAGAAGATAACTCCGCTGTAGGAGGAAGAGTTGATCATCGGTGCATCATAGAACGGTACGATGTCAAAATCATATCCGGTAGAACTCTGGAACTCAACCGGAGTACCTGGATGATAGGCGAAGAACAGGGAGAACAGGTTTCCTGCTTTGCATACGGTTCTCCAGTTTTCTGTGTTTGTTCCGGCATCCTTGCTGATATAGCCTTTCTGATACCAGTCATACAGCATCGTTGCGGTATCTTTGAACCAGTCGGTCGCAAAGAAGTTCTCTACGGTTGTGCTGTTGGCCTGATCCATCAGAACGCCCGTGTTGGCATCGCCAAGTCCATCACCACGGAACAGACGGGTCAGTGGGGTATCACCTTCGTTGATGGAATACAGCATTGTCATGTCAGGCTCGCCTGCCTGTACGGTCTCAAATACTTTCTCCATATCCTTCGGCTCTTTGATTTCATCGGTATTGATATTATACTTTTCTACCAGGTCTTTTCTCATGAAGACGGCTGGAATGCTGCCTCGTTCGATCTGGTTCGGAACGCCATAGACAAACCCATCAATCTGATTTGTTTTTGCAATATCCTCGCCATAGATATCTTTCAGGTTTGTGCCGTATTTGTCAATCAGTTCAGACATATCCATGATCTGGCCGGAATGCATATACTGTACAGCTGTTGTTGCATTTGTGTACAGAAGATCGATTTTCTCATCGCCGGAAAGCATCAGCTGTAACTGCTGAGATGCGCTTGCCCACGGAAGAACAACGATATCGAGCTTTGCGTTCAGCTCCGGCTCCAGAATCTCGTTGATTTTTTCTTCGATTCTCTCTTCATCCTGCTGCTGGCTGCCCTGCAGTACCATAGTTACAGTGTACGGCTCGCCTTTTTCCTCTGTCTTTGCTGTGCTTCCGGAAGCTGCGGAGGAACCGGAATCAGAACTGGATCCTGTGCTTCCGCATGCTGCCATGGAAAATGCCATAGTTGCTGCAAGAATGCCTGCTAACACTTTTTTCTTCATACTTTTTCTCCTTTTCACGTAGCGTGTTGTGTGACCTTTGATGGTTGTATTATAGCAGGATTTTGACTTACAACTCTATAACTGATTTGACTTTGAAGTATCACTCTTCCGACCTTTGTGTCTTTTTTGTGTCTTTTTTCTGTCAAAAATCTTCCACCATCTTTGCCCCTTCTGCCCCATCGAGTTCGGTCACGGTTCCATTCATGACACGGTAGACTCTCTGGCAGAGGCCGAGGACACTCGGACGGTGCGTCGTAACGATACAGGTTTTGTTGGGACGCTGACGGATGATGTTTCGGAGGACGTTTCGTTCCGTCGTGACATCCAGTGCCGATGTGGCTTCATCGAGAAGCAGCACCGGGGCATCGCGGAGGACGGCACGGGCGATGGCAAGCCGCTGGGACTGGCCTTCGGAGAAACCGCGGCCACGTTCCCCGACGCGGCTGTTGATGGTATCCGGCAGATGCTGAACAAAATCCCAGGCGCAGGAGATTTTGAGCGCTTCGATGATCTCCTCGTCGGTCGCATACTTTCGGCGATTGTGCCGGAAAGGATCGTATTTCCCTGCGGAACATAGGCGAAGAGATGACGCGTTTCGGCGTTCATGGGAACCGTTTTTCCGTTTGAGGCAATGATCACGGTTTCCCCCTCCTGCGGGCGGATAAGGCCGAGAATCAGGCGGATCATCGTTGTTTTTCCCTCGCCGGACGGGCCAACCAACGCTACAATCTCGCCGGGGGCGGCCTGAAACTCCGATCTGGTGATTACTTTGTTTCCTTCTATATAAGAAAATTCTACCCCATGCATCTGTACCCGGAAGCCATCCTTTGCCAGTGGATCGAGCTTGGCGCTCTCCGGGATATGAACTTCTTTTGGCAGCTCTACGAGCTCACGGATCCGGTGCGCCGAGACGGAGCTGTTGAGGAAGGACGGAATAATCGAAATCACGTTTCCAAACGCGCCGGAAAGATTACTCCGCTGCTGCAGGAACAGCGTCATGGTTCCATAGGTAATGTCATGCGTCCACAGACGGAACAGGCAGTATCCGAACGCCGTAAACTCCACCGCACTCCCGAGAATAGACATTACGATATTGGTTTTAATCGTAAACAGATTATATTTCAGGCTGATATCCTTGAAAAGTCCCTGCCACCAACGCATCTTTTTACTGTAATACGGTGCTATGCCAAACGACTTGATCGTATCAAAATTGTAGAACGCTTCTACCTCAAAGCTCATCAGATTACTGCTCATCTCGCGTACTTCTTTGCTGTATTCCCGCTGACGGCGGATCATAAACCGCGACATCAGAAGCAGGAACGGTGCGCTTAAAAAAGCAATCAGTGCCATGACCCAGTCATAATGCAGAATTACGAAAAAGGTGGCAATAAACCGATACACGGCAATGATAATCGTCGGGAGCCAGCTGATTGCGTTGCCGCTGACCGTTCCAATGTCGCCGTTGAAACGGTTGAGTACGTCACCGTTTGCATATTTGCTGATTTCCAGCCAGTCCGCATCAACGATTTTGTCAAAAATATCCGCCTGGATGTCGTTGTTGATGGCGATACCAAGCTTCGTTGAAATGCGGTTGATGACACTCTCAAACCCAAGGCTGAACACGGTGCTTCCGATCATGATGCAAAGCAGCAACGGGAGCTTCTGTATCTGGTATCCGGTGATGATATCGATCAGATATTTTCCTGCCACGCTGCCGACAAGCCCAAGCGAAGTGCTTAAGATACCGAGAATCGTATAAAAAACAATCGCACCCTTATAGCGCGCGCTGTAGCCAAAAATCCATTTCCAGTCATCGATGATTTCCGAGAACGTTCCGTTTTTCCATCGCTCCGACAGGATGCGGAGAGACTCAAAGGAAACGTCTTTACTTTTCTCTTTGGATTCTTCCTGCATGCGCGTCTCCTCTCTTTTTCCAGTCTGCGGTGCGGATCATATCGTATTTTTTCAGCAGCTCGACACGTCCCGCGCCCACTTCAATGCTCGATTTCTGTTCTTTTTCTCCCTGTCCCAGCCATTTCAGGATCCGCTGCACGTATGCAGCCGGGAGCAGAAACGGATACCTCGCCGCATAGGGATACTTGTTTTTCATATAGGAAGCTTCCGGAACCAGCGATTTCCAGATTCCCCCTGCTATGTGCTTTTCCGCCCCGGTCTCTGCCGCATACAGGGTAATGTTCGCACTGTGGATCCGTCCCGCGCTCGATTTTCCGAACGAACCGGCATCGAGAATATCGATCAGAAGCGCTTCGGAATCCGGGCGAAGCTTCTTTGTGGCACGGACTGCCCCACTTGCCTCATAAGAAAATCCCAGATACCGCTCGCCGATATCCAGCAGATTGATGCAGAAACACATCATGTGATACTCTTCGCACAGCTGCCAGAACATTTCCCAGTCTATTTTTCTTCCATATACATGAATCATCTGCACCATGTCACAGATCTGACGGATCCCAACGCCGCCGTGAAGAAAGTGCTTGAAGCTGTGACAGAGAAGATAGAAAAGATGATGCGTTTCTTCTAAGGTAAAGATACTCTGACCCTGCACTTCCACCCTGGATGGATGCGCAAAAACATCGGAAAATGCACGATTCAGATAACCATAGGCAGAGGATTCTGTGCTGAACAGCCTGGTATGTATTTCATAGAAGACCCCTGTTTTCGGATGAATGTAGCCCATCTCTTCCGGGGTATCACCATCTTTGGCACCATTTGGCATTGCGGTTTCTTTGTCCCGCACAAAGCCCTTCCTCATAAAACAGGCATCTACTGTTGCAAAATCCTTTGCCGAAATCAGAAGATCCTCATCCCCGGACGGGCGCAGATCTGGTTTCGGGTAGAGACTTCTGCACACAATTCCTTTCATCACCAGCGGCTGCACGCCCAGATGCTCCAGCTCCTTTTCATCGGAAAGAAACAGCGCTGTACGCGAAACCTGCTGCAAAACACTCTGCATTGCCTGCGTTTTTACCTGTCTGCGAAGCTCGTCCGGAAGCTCTGCAAATTCCGGTGTTTTTCCCACAACATCGTAGACCGCTGACAGCAGCGAATGCTGTGCCGCGAGGACAAACAGATGATTCCATTGTTTTTCTGTCAGCCCCTGAATTTCTGCCGGCGATGCTTTTTCTTCTGTCAAAAACGCACGAATCACCGCAAGGAATGCGGTTTCTGTTTCTGTAATCATCTTCTTTTCCTTTCATTTTCTCTGCACGCATCATTTTTCTTTTTATCCACACCGAATAACCGGGCATATCCATGCATCAGAATCGGACGAAGCGGGATAATGCGAATCCAGACCTGTGCAAAAAACTCCCACCAGAACGTTCCCGGTACAAGTATTTTTCCTTTTCGTTCCACTTTTGTCACCCGTGCAAAGATCTGCTTCCGTTGCACATGATGCTCGATTTCCGTCTGTGCATCCCCGATTATGTCATAACCGTCTGCATGAACGCGGCAGATCCGATGCACGACAAACTGTCCGCCCGGCCGCTCGTAAAATACGATATCACCTTTCCGAAGTTCCCGCTCCGGCGCTCGGAAGAAAATACTGTCGCGTCCATGAATCAGAAACGGCGCCATGCTGCTCCCGGAAATCACCATACGCACTTCTCTGTCCTGCTCTACAAGTTCTTTCAGCATTCCGACATAGGCACGTGTATCCATCATTTTCATGCATGTTTCTCCCTTTTCTGAATCATGTTTTTGTGCAGTGCAGCTGCATATGTTTCACTTTCGAACGAACCGGTCCCGATCTCCTGCTCCAGCGTTTTCACCGCATCTTCTGAAATGTCGCACGCAAGATGATACACCGGAACTTTTCCAGCAAGCTGTTCGAGAAGGTCGAGACTGTGCACCAGTCCCTCCCTGTCCCAGCGGTTCATGGTGATCTGTCCGTACAGACTCGTAAATGCCTCTGCCGGACGCAGCCGCCACGCCTGATTCGTCTTTGCCTGGCTCAGCATTACAATGCATCCGACCGGGAGCTTTTTGTTTTCGCAGACTCCTGATGTTCCGCAGACCGGCCAGCCGTTTGCTGTCCACGCTGTGCCGTCATATTCCAGCAATGCCTTATCCCCATTTACGGTACGGCTTCCCCGGTACTGTTCCCAGAGTCCCGCCTGTGTGGTTTTGCCCGTTCCCGATGGTGCAGAAAAGAGCATTGCTTTCCCCTGATACTCCGTGTATGCACAGTGCAGAATCAGGCACGGCTGCTCTGCCAGACGGCGCTCCAGGGCAAGGAGGGAAAGAAAAACAACTTCATACTTTTCAACTTCTGCCAGATACCACCTGCCGACGAAAACCTCCGCACGATTTTGCGCAGTCTCACGGTAGAATGCATAAGGACGCGCTTCTCCTTTCACACCGATCCGGCGGCTCTCCAATCCTTCTTTTGTATGAAACACCTGCAGATCGACCCGATCCACAATCAGCTCTCCCTCCGCTTCCGGCAATATGTCGACGGCCGTAATGATATATGTATAATCCGCAGAATCCGTTTCCACCAAAAATTTTTCCATATCCACCGGAAGTACCAGCTCTTCCGGAAACTTCAGCCGGAAGGAAAAACTCCCTGTCTGAAATGTTTTTTCCATCAAAAACTCCTCTTTCTCCCCATGATCTTCCCTTCTCTCCGCAACGTATCACGATCCCTTTTTCCGCATTTATGATAGCAAAAAAAAGAGACTCCGTCAATCTTTGGAGCCTTTTTTGTAATTAAATACGTAATTTTATTTTTGACTGATCTGCAGCGTTTTATAGCCATGCCGGAAATACAGGATCTCCGCCGCACCGGTAATTGTCCACGAAAAGATATATAGCAGATACAGTGACGTAATGGTATGGAAATACGCGAAAATCGTGTACACCCAGATCACACGGAACACGCAGGAACCGAGAATAATGCTAAAAATATTCTTCCACAGCGAGTCTTCATCGTTGTATTGCAGAATGGAAATCTGCTGATTGCGTTGATATACTCCTGGGATACTTCACGGTTTGGAATGGATGCGTTTTCTTTTTCGTTATTGTATGTCAGATCTTTCATTACCTGTACCAGATTCTTTTCATCACGGAAGCGCACCTGACTGTACTGCTCTCTGAGATCAAAAATCAGATAGTCGTTCAGCATGCGCAGCATTTCGTCAATGCCGCTTGTTGCGCTTAAAAATTCCTGCATATTGATTTTTATTACATCATACTGATTCCGATGTTTTTTATATGTTTCACTTCTGCCGATTTTCAAATTCCGAAATAGTGCATCGGTGTCTGTGCTTCTGTCATAATAAGCTGCCAGCATATCCGCTGCCATAGATTTTCCAAATCGTCTCGGACGGCTCACGCACAGATACCGCTGGAGTTTCCGCACGCAGCGATTTGTTTTTTCTATCAGACCACTTTTATCCACAAAAATCTGCGACTGAAGCGCCATCTCAAAAAGATCACTTCCAGGGGTGAACCTCACATGACTAAAGTCACGTGCTTCCGGCCGCTTTAGGCGGCAGACCAAATATCGGCGGATACGCCTGTTACTTAGATTTTGCACAGATATG